>Ga0210057_1011076_pt1 | contig 10052 bp, 12 predicted proteins | sample CryGeyCG2114_010_2_FD_183968 | JGI IMG/M metagenome (GOLD analysis project Ga0210057, IMG submission 183968) | Groundwater microbial communities from aquifer - Crystal Geyser CG10_big_fil_rev_8/21/14_0.10 (SPAdes) (version 2) | ecosystem: Environmental > Aquatic > Deep subsurface > Groundwater ...
CCGCCATAATGGTTCAGGTTTCAACACCCGGGAACTTAATTAACAAGCTCGGACTCGTAACAGGAGTGACTTTAGGGGCCGGAGGAACAATAGCAATGATAATAGCTCCATTTACAGGAGGAGCATCTCTTTTCGTATTCGGAGCAATAGCAACGGTAACTGGAGCTGGAGGAACATATTTTGGAGCAGAGGCAGATACAGGAACGATTTTGGGCGATACAAACATAGCTCTGGCATCCGGACCAATCTTTATATCTTCTATACCTGGAGGAATAGATTACGCTCGCCCCACACTGTATACTTACGACGCAGAATTTCTTAGTAAATTAGGGTGCACAAGTTTTGAACTCGCCCCGAAGTTTGGTTAGTTTTATTAATAACACAACACTCTCTCTAATATGAAAAACAAAAGAGGTTCCGAGGATGTAATGCTTAGTTCAGTAATTTTTATAATCCTGAACGTTGTCTTCCTCTCGGTTATTGCACTTTATATCACGAGGGCTGGAAACACCGCAAGTATTTTCGAAGAAACATATGCGAAACAAATAGCTCTATTCATTGACGGAGCGAAACCCGGAACAAGAGTTGAACTTGATGTCAGTGAAGTTTTCTCAATCGGCAGAGACCTTGACTTTGAGCCAATAATAAAAATTAATTGCGAAGAAAATCAAGTAATAACACAGTTCTCAAAATCGGGTGGCTATAAATTTGAATATTTTTCCGACTTAAAAAAATGCGAATCCTCCCTGGATAAAATAAATGAAAAACTTATCATAAATGTTTAAAAATAAAAGAGCGCAGGAAAAATTCCTTTCTGGGTTTAATGTAGTGGTCTGGCTCATTCTAGCGGTAGTGATAATAGTCGGCGTAAGTCTCTTCAATAACTTTTCAACTGACGCAAGAATTTCAGAATCAAGAGCCCTTAATCAGAAAATAATAGATTGTATTATTGAAGATACCGGCGAATTAATAGAAAACTTCAATGAAACTTTCAGCATATACGAAACCTGCGGTATAAGAGAAGATTTATTTGAAAAAGAATTTGTTCTCGGAGCGAGAATTGAACTTTTTTCTTCAGAAGAAGAAAAACCGGATATAACTCTCCACTTCGGGAGCACCGAAATGATTTTCCTGTGCGACCTGACCGGTGAAGCAAAACCTGACAACTGCTTTAGTGAAATAGCTTTCGTAAACGACAAAAAAGAAAACAGGGCTTATCAAATAAAAGTTCTGACCGCATCAAATCACAACGGTAAAGAAATAACGGGCTCAGAAGAGTTTAGAGAAGGAGGTTCACGCTAAGATTTTTAATCTAAGTTTCCTAAAATGATATCTCAAAATAATAAGTGGCTTGTTAATTCTCGGCAGTTAGAGGGAAAAGAACAATGAGAAAAAAGGGGATAGGAACGACCGCGACATGGATAGCAGCAATATTAGTAATTTCTCTCGCTTCCGTATTTTTTATCTTTGCAGTTTTATTTTTGGTGAAAGAAGACATAGTCTTTGGAAGAACAGACACCGCAATAGAAATTGCAAGAGACGTCGGCTCAAATGCCTTCCTTGAGAAAAACTTCAACAGTTTCCTGAATAAAAAATTGGAATTTGAAGACGAAGAAGTAACAATCCTTGAATTAACAGAAAAAAGTCCGATAGAAAAAGGTGCTGTCTCCGATTTGTTTAATCAGGAAGCAGAAAAACAATTCAAAATTCTCTTCCCATTCCCTACGAAAAAGTGGGACAATATCGTATACAAACCCGACCCAGACCATCTTTCCGGGGGTGTTGGTCAGCCACAAAGCATACATCCCTACTGGATAAAAGTCCTTGAAATAGAAAAAAAAATTGACTCCGACAACAGCCAAATTTTTGCATTTGGAGGAACAGACTGCGAACCGTTCAGTTTCGACAGCATAACCTTAACAAGATACACAAAAAACAGAAAGGTAGTCTTCTGCATCAATAAAAATTACTACGAAACAATTGAGGGGCAAAAATGAAAAAGAAAGCAGGCACGCCACCCGCAATATTAATCCTAACATTCGGAATTGTGGTTCTGATGTTTTTTGCTCTTTTCACTTTTCTCACAAAACATGAAGCAAACAGAGCAAAACTTCAAAGTCCGGATATTCTAAACTCTGCTTACGCAAAAGAAGCGGAAATAAACTTTCAACTCTCTCAACTGATGAAAGAATCTTTAAATGAACTTTCTGAACAACTAACGAAAACTTCTTATCTGGACAAGTTAAAAGAAAACTTTAGAGAAAGGCAAATCGCAAATTTATTTCCCGAACTTAAAGAAATAGAATCCCAATTTACAGAACAAAACCTTCAAATCACAGAAGACGAAATCACACTAAAAATAAATATAAAAATAGACAAAACCGCAAAAGTAAAAGGAAGAGAAGTCGCATCCGTGCTTTATATCTATGAAAAAGAGTTCATAACGCCAATTCCGAAGATTTAGGGGAGGTGTTAAGTTTTTGGGAGTTGATATTGTATAAATCAGATTTATATTTATTGTGATAATGTCGGGAAATTTGTCCTCGACAAATTTCCAGATATTTTGATGTTTGTTATGAAAATCTTGGTAAAAGAAAAACTCCCGACTTTCTAACACGCACAGATTTAGGAAAATTTATAAACTAGTTTAATCTTGATTGTTCATGTTTGAAAGAAGAGGGTTGAATAAGAAAGGTGCTGTTGAAAGAGATTATACAATATGGATTATATTGGGAGGAGTTTTCTTAGCATTTATATTGATAGGATATTTTCTCATTAATTCTCAAATAAATAGCACATTCCAGTCAATTAAACCGGAAGATCTTGAACTTACAATTCAAAGATGTCATGGAATAGAAAGAGCAGGTGTTTCTTTTATCAATACTTTCTGCAATGATTTCAAAAAAGTTAGTACAAAAGGACCAGACCAATGGGCAAACTGCGAACATGCCCAAGTCCAAAGTGCTTTAAGACAAATCAGAGCAGAAGAAGAATACGACCAACTGAAATGTGAAAGAGGTCCAAACACCTCTCCAGAAAAGACTTTTTGCCAAAAAGAGAGCATAGAGGACAATAATGTATTAGTCAACAATATTAATTGTGAAACTTGGCTTCGAGCAGCGGAAGAACAAAAAGGACCTACAAATTTCAACCTAGCTTCGACAGACAACGGCGATGCGACTTACACAATAAGAGTAGACTTAGAGCCGGATGAGGCAACGACGCTTATCTTCACTCTGACCAATGCCGTACGGACCGGAATAAACTACGGAGAGACCACAATAGAGTTAAAGACCGATGGTGGGGGGAGAGTAGCCTTCGATATCACTGAAGCAATTAGATCTCCTGCCAATGAAGAAATCAAAGTAGCAGTAGTCTTCAAAGACGATAACGGCAAGTCTGATATATTGACCATAGGTCCAACATCTACAACAAACTAAACCAAAATTCTCCGATGCCACGTCAAGACCCTTCCTCCAAAAGAAAAACAAAACGCGATAAAAAAGCTAAAGGCAGATACAACAAATACAAAAAGGGCGGACACAACCGCTCAACAAAAATAAAAATTACTAACGATTCTTAAGACCGGTTTCCAATAACTCAATAGTATAAACTAAAACCAAAGGTCCGATGATGAAACCAAAAACTCCAAAAACAGAAATTCCTCCCAAAATTCCTACAATCATAAGAAGAGGATTCAGCTTTGCCTTCTTTCCTAAAATCTTTGCCCTCAAAAAAATATCAATCCCAACGCTCAAAACAAGCCCGGTTACAACTACTCCTACAAAAGCAAAATAGTTCCCGATTACAAGATAATAAATTGCAAGAGGAATCCAAACAACTGCCGGACCGACTCCCGGAAGAAAAGCAAAGAAGAAAACAACCGCCGAAAGCAAAAGATAAAGACCGACTCCGGAAACAACAAATCCGACAACAGCAACAAAAAATTCTAAGACTGCAATAAACAAAGTCCCGTAAACCAAATAATTTGTAACCTGCGAAATATTCTTGCTTATTTCGTCCCCGTTTTCAAAAGGAATATACTTTTTCAAACCTGAAGAAATATCTTCCCAGTCAACTAAAATGTAATAAATTCCAAAAAGCGTTATAAAAATAGAAATCACAACAGAAGGAACGAGTGAAGCGGCAGAAGTCAACAGACCAGCAATAAAAGAAACTCCTCTTTCAGACAAATCCAACAAATCCAGATTGATTCCCTGAAATAAAGAAGACAAAGAAGCTTTTTCCAACAATCCTTCCAGTTCATTAGCTGATAAATAGTTAGCTGCCTGTTGCACAACTCCCCCGACAAGAAAAGCAAAAGGAAGAATTAAAACCGTCATGACAACAAAAACGGAAATCACTGCGGCGATATTCTTCCCAACTCTCTTGGACAAAAAATTATGCAAGGGTTTTACAAGGTGGGCTAAAATAAAAGCGGAGATAAGAGCTATAAAATAAGGCTTTAAAATTAAATAAGAAAGAACAACCAGAACAACAACGGCAAGCCAAAAAAAATGCTTCCTAAAATTTTTCCTCCTTTCTCTATCAACAACGCCTTCTCCCTTTTTCATCTCAACAAAAACACTTCTTTCTTTTTAGATGTTTTGTTCTACAAAAACTTCAGAAAGTAAAAAAGTCCCTGTCATTTCCTGCATATTAAAGTCCGTGGTTTATCAGGAATATATAGTTTTGTAGCAAAATCGGGAGTTGCGTAACTTCTAAAATTCCAGAGGACAGCCCTCCTAAAACTCTCGGCACTTTTATGATAACTAAAATTTCTTGCATTTTTACAATATAAATCCTAAAACATCATCCTTTCCATAAATTAATAAAATCATTTATCCTAAACAAAAAATGCAAGAACAATACTTCCTCTTCGCCCTCGCTCTGCTCTGGACTCTCTTTGCAACTTTTCAAGACCTGCGTTCCCGCGAAGTCGCGAACTGGCTAAACTTTTCCCTAATTGTATTCGCTCTCGCCTTCCGTGCTTTCTACGCAATAACAAAACAAAACCTGCAATTTTTTCTTTTTGGCATTTTCGGATTCGCAATCTTCTACGGATTAGCATATGCCTTCTATTACTCAAAAGTTTTCGCTGGCGGCGACGCCAAACTCCTTATGGGCTTCGGAGTTATTTTGCCATATAACTCTTACCTCTCCCTCCTCACTCTCTCTCTTACATTCATCTCCCTTCTCTTAACAATCGGAGCAATCTACTCCCTAATTTACAGCGTCTTCATCGCCGCGAAAAACAAAAACAAACTCAAAAAAGAATTTAAAACCCTGTTTTCAAAAAACCGCGTCATCCTAAACACATCTCTCCTGATTTTCCTCCTCTCCCTAATCTTCGGAATAATCAAACCAATAATTCTTATTCTTTCCCCAATTTTACTAATCCCAATTCTCTTCGTTTACACAAAGGCTTTAGAAAAGTGCATGCTCGTCCTCTTACCACCAAACAAGCTCACCGAAGGCGATTGGCTTGAACACTCCATTCATCTCACAAAAAACAAGACAATCAAAAAAACAGTCCATGGACTTTCAAAAGAAGAAATCTCTCTCTTAAAGAAATACAAAAAACATGTTCTAATCAAACAAGGAATCCCGTTTGTCCCGGCATTCCTGATTTCCTTAATAATTTTAATATTCACCTCCGAAACTCTCTTAAGTTTACTCACTTAACAGCATTTATGAAAAAATCAAGGCACTCTTCTTTTCAGCTTAAAAACTTCCGCCTTTTTCTTCACAATCTTAACCCTCTCAATTTTTTTCTTCCTAACAACTTTCAATTTTTTCCAAACTTCTTCTAATTCTTTCTCTTTAACTTCATATCTCTGCGAACTCAAATTAACGGCAACATCATAAACCGGAATTATATTAACAACAACCTCGCCAAATGCGTTCTCACTCTGAATCTCCGTAGATTTCGCTTTTAATTTAGAGGCAATTCTTTTAGCCACACTCTTCGCCAGACTAAAAACAGAAGCAGGCAGGAGGTTAGCTTCTCCGGTCGGTTTTTTCGGAATCACAAGACAATGCCCATTTGAAACCGCTCTGACTGAAACAACGGCAATCGCCTCTTTGTTCTCGTCAATCTTCTTGCTCGGAACATCACCATCAACAATCATTCTGAAAATCCCTTTCTGAGATTCCTGCTTGTTTTGTTGCCCTGCCATTTGTTGCTGAACAAACAACTCCAACTGCTCCGGCGACATATTATTAATTTGCTCTTCAATCGCCACCCTCTGCTCCGCAGGCAGATTCTTAGTCTGTTGAACAATCTGCCTCCTAACCTCTTCAACCTGTTCTGCCGTATAAACCATACACAAACAAGAAAGAATTAGTTTTTATAATTTTTTAATGCCGAAAGTATCGCATCTGCGGGAGACAAATTTCTCTGAGAATTTATTATATGATTATGTCGGGAAATTCTTAGCAGAAATTTCCGGGAGTTTTATGGGAACTATCTTCCAGAATTTCAGAAAGCATAATGAAATTCAGATTCAATAACAGAAATAGAAGTTTATTTAATCTACTGTGTGATATCTGTATAACGGGAGCAGTTTAGTCCGGAATTACAATAATCACCTAAAATAATTCAATAAAATAACGAAACCGGCAAGCCGAGTATTCTATCCAAAAGCCCTGCGATAGTCTTCTGTCATAGCACTAGAAACACCTTCAATGCCTGCCAATGTGTCTTCATAAACGCTTGAATCTTTGTCTTCTGGCCATGCGAACTTCACCATCAACGCCTTCAACCCAAAAGCCACATCCCTAACCTCAAAAGAAATATTCTGAGCCCCCTCGCTCTCCAACAAACTCTTCACACTACCCTCAATCCCAGACAAATCCACATCCGGACTCTCAGGCATTATCTTCACAATCACAGCAACTATTCCAGCCATCACGACTCCTACAAATCACGCTTTATAAAATTATTGCGAACTAATGCTACTCTTTTCAAAACAATAAACTTAAATATAAAACCCTCCTTAAATAATAATGTTTTCCGAAAACAACTCACTTCTAAGAGATAATATTAATTTGAAAGAGGAATCGGCCAGAGTACCTGCATAACTTTCAGCGCTACCAAAACTATAAGGGGTTCTGGCCCTTTAGCCTCCTTCACTTACCATTCAATAGTGATTCTTCTATATAAACCCTTCGTTAACTCCGAAATCAGCAATTAACGAACAGAACACTCCTTTTTGACACCAGTTACAACAAATAACAATCTTTATTAATTCCTCAACCCAGAAACAAAAATGGACAACTACGAAAAACTCATTGAACGCATCTCCAACTCCGCGGACATCACAACCGAAGAAATCGGAAGAAGAGTTGAAGCAAAAAGAGCAAAGCTGTCCGGTTTAATCTCAAAAGAAGGCGCCGCTCAAATCGTCGCGGCAGAACTCGGGATAAACTTCGACTCTGAAAAATTAAAAATATCAGAAATAGTCGACGGAATGAAAAAAGTCAACACTCTCGGAAAAATAATCAAGCTCAACCCAATAAGAGAATTCAACAAAAACGGAAGAGAAGGCAAAGTCGCTTCCTTCCTGTTGGCAGACGAAACCTCAAACGTCCGCACAATTCTCTGGGACACAAACCACATCGCCTTAATCGAACAGGGAAAACTAAAAGAAGGCTCCGTAATTGAAATCTCAAACGGTGCAATACGAAACTCTGAACTCCACCTCTCTTCTTTCGCAGAAATAAAAGAAAGCAAAGAAAAACTCTCTAATGTAGTGGAACAGATTTCAATTAAAGAAAAAAAACTGAAAGATGTTAAGGTAGGAGAAAACGTCAAGACAAGGGCAATAATCGTGCAGACTTTCGAACCCCGTTTTTTTGAAGTCCACCCAGAAACAGGAAGAAAACTAACGCCGGAAGATATCGAAAAAAAAGTGAAACCGCAAAAACGCGCCTTGCTTAATATCGTCTTAGACGACGGAACAGAAACAATTCGTTCAGTTTTATTCGGACAACAAATCAATGCTCTCGGTTTAAATGACACACAAATTTTTTCAATAGAGGAGTTCAATAAAATAAAGATGTCTTTGTTAGGAGAAGAAAAATTTTTCTCCGGACAAATCAGACTGAACAGTTTTTCAAACACCTCTGAACTAACAATCCAAAACATAGAACCCGTTAGCCCAGAATTACTAATTAAAGAACTTGAAGCAAAAACCTGAGTCTATTGGAAAATTTCTAAAGTGCAAATACAATACGCAAAACCTGCCAGATTATGTCGGTTGGGTCAGAATTATGCTGATGACACGAAGCAGGAAGAAGAACCCACCAGTTATCCGGACCAAAAAGTTCATCACAGAGCCCAGAGTCTGTGCAAATAGGCCCAAACCAAACAGTAGGTGGCGCAATTCCCCCGTGGAAAGTAAATTCCACAACACATTTGTTCAGAGAACTAGGAGGGTCAATAGGAATGCCCAATGACGCGTCTTCTGTAACCTCTTTACTCTACCGCAAACTGGGAACATTAGAATTAACCTCGTCCAAAGTAGTCAAAAATTTAGGAGTGCCATCACTATCAGGCAAAATTACAAGATTATCAAACAAGGATTTGGTCTGAATATCCCGAATTCTTTTAACATTATATTCTTCGTCTAAAGACTCGCTAAATTTTTCAATAAGATATCTCTTTGCTTCTTCCCCGGCCAAAATCTTTTCATCCAAATTTTTTATGTTTTTCAAAGTCCATCCTCCCGCAGGAATTTCTATCTTCCCGGAAGAACTGGGAGAAAGTTGCGTATCAATAATATCAGAAGAAATAAAGGAAATAGCAAGGATAATCATAATAAAAATCGCCGAATATAAAAAATCTTCCCCTCGTTCATTGCTACATCAAGAAATCCATGCTAATAAATTTTTCTGTGCGTTCCACCCCCATAATTCTTATATATTGCCGAATTCTCAGAACAAAATGCCAAAGAAAGAGGAAGCTCCTAAAGAAGAGTCAGAAGAAAAAAAAATAACCGATGTTCCGGGCATTGGTCCGGGAATAGCCACAAAACTTGAAGCCGCAGGAATATATGACCTAATGGGTTTGGCAGTCATGTCCCCACCCGCGCTTTCAGAAATGGCTGGAGTCGGAGAAGCCGTTGCAAGAAAGGCCATTCAGGCGGCAAGGTCAATGATGAACCTTGGCTTCGTCTCCGGAGAAGAATTCGCAAAAAAGAGAGAGAACGTAACTTTCATAACAACCGGCTCCGAAGCACTCAACGAACTCCTGGGCGGAAAAGGAGTTGAAAGCGGCTCAATCACAGAAGCTTACGGAGCATTCGGTTCCGGAAAAACCCAATTAGCATTATCGTTGGCTGTAAATACACAACTCCCAAAAGAAAAAGGCGGCGTAAACGGAAAGGCAGTTTACATAGACACTGAAAGCACTTTCCGCCCCGAAAGAATAAAACAAATCGCGGAAGCCCTCGGTGCCTCTCCCGAAAAAGTTCTGAAAAACATTTTAGTCGCTCGCGCCTTCAATTCCGATCACCAAATTCTTCTGATGGACAAAATAAACGAAATGATAAAAGACGGCGAACCGATAAAACTTGTAATCATAGACTCTTTAACAACACACTTCAGAGCCGAGTTCGCCGGCAGAGGACAACTAGCAGACCGGCAACAAAAATTAAATCGTTATTTACATAATTTGCAAAAACTTTCAGACCAGCACAACATCGCGATTTTCGTAACAAACCAAGTAATGGCAAATCCCGCCGTGATGTTCGGCGACCCAACCACCGCAATCGGTGGACACATCCTCGGACATGCCTCAACATACAGATTATATCTAAGAAGAGGTAAAGCCGGTTCCCGCGTAGCAAAACTAATTGACTCCCCAAACCTGCCTGAGAACGAATGCCAGTTCTGGCTAACCGAAGCCGGCGTTCGCGACGAGGGATAGCTAATAGCTAACTTCCGCCTTCCTCATATGTTTCCTCAAGTGCTTCTCGTAATAATGGTCTTTCAAACAGTCGTCACAAATCCAAGCCCTACAGCTCTTGCAATACCTCGAAGCAATTGCA
>Ga0210057_1011077_pt1 | contig 10052 bp, 10 predicted proteins | sample CryGeyCG2114_010_2_FD_183968 | JGI IMG/M metagenome (GOLD analysis project Ga0210057, IMG submission 183968) | Groundwater microbial communities from aquifer - Crystal Geyser CG10_big_fil_rev_8/21/14_0.10 (SPAdes) (version 2) | ecosystem: Environmental > Aquatic > Deep subsurface > Groundwater ...
ATTTTCCTAAAAATACCAGCGCCCTTTTCTTTGCCCATACTGATAACTTTCATATTAGCCATGGTCGGTTCCGAAAGTTTTAGAAGCGCCAAAACATAAACTTTCTCCATCTTTTCAGACAATTTGTTCCACCAATCAATAAACGCTCCTAAATTGGAATCATTTATGTCGTACTTTTGTGTAATTACTAAAATTTTCATTCTATAATTTTCCATTCCGATGGGTCGGATTTTTTTCTAAACTCATCAGAAGAATCATATTTGTGGCTTAGATAAAAAACCATAACTGACGGTTCTAAAGCCATATAACCATGCCAGATGCCCGGCGGAATTATCAGGGTTTTATTGTCTTTTTCGGTCATTATAAACTTTTCTTCTTTCCCGTCTTCAGAAACAAGCCGGAACATAACCTTGCCAGAAGCCACGGCAAAATAATCGGTCTGTTTTTTATGCATATGAAGCTCTTCCGGAATAACATTGGGGTTGTGGATAGTAAAATTAAAATCTCCAGGCAGGCTGGGAACTATATCATAAGCGCCCTTGCGCCGATGATCCGAATGAGTTCTATATTCATAAAATTGCGGCATATTTATTTCCCTTTATATTCTAACATAAAATCCTCAAGTGCTTCCTGCCATGGCCGCAAATTTTCAATCCCCTGCTTTTTTAAATTTTCGCTCATTAAAACCGAATATTTTGGCCTTTTTATATTTGACGGCCGCTCTTGCGAACTTACAGCTTCTAAATCGGCCTTAAAACCACTGAATTCAAAAATCTTCTCCGCAAATTCATGCCATGAACAACTCCCGCCGTTGGTAATATGATAAATGCCGCTCGGCGCTTTTTTATCTATTAATTCCTTTATTTTAAAAGCCAAATCGCGCGTATATGTCGGAGAGCCGAATTGATCGTTAACCACCCTGATAATTTCGTTGTTTTTCGCCTTTTCAAGCATCAGGTTAACAAAGTTTAGGCCTTTGCTTGATTTATGAACGCCAAAAAGCCAACTGGTTCTAATAATATAATAATCATCATTGGCAATTTTTGTGAGGTTTTCTCCGGCTAATTTTGACGCGCTGTAAACATTGAGCGGATTGGGCATATCATTTTCCGTAAAATATTTTTTGCTCCCGTCAAAAACGTAATCGGTGCTGAAGAAAATAATTTTTGCATTAATGCCTGCCGCCGCTTTGGCAACGTTATAAGCGCCGATGGCATTAACCGCAAAACTTTTTTCCGGATTTAATTCGCATTCTTCGGTTTTGTGAAAAGCGGCGGTGTTTATGACAAAATCCGGCGCGCGATCTTTGATAAAATTACCGGCTGAAACGCCATCGGCAACATCAAAATCAGCGCGAGTCGCACCGATTATTTCATAATCGCTTTCAAAAACTTTTTTTAAATCAAAAGCCAGTTGGCCATTCGCGCCAACAATGATAACCTTAGCCATGTTGTTTGAATAATTTTCCTTCGTCCGTTTCAAAATATTGCCGGTACCATTTATCGCCGTAATGGATTATATTATGCGGGTCGTGATCTTTATCATTCTCCAAATGGTCCCAGATTTCAAAAACCGCTTCTTCAAATGAGCGACTCGGCTTGAAATTAAAAGTTTCGTTAAAGGCCTGAGTATCTGCTTTATAATTTCTCGTTAAACTTATCGGTTTGATATCAAGTTCAATATCAATTCCTTTCTTTTCTTTGAGAATCTTTTTAATTTCTCTGGCCAAATCGCCGATGCTCCAATTTTGATGGGCAACGTTGAAAATCTTGCCGCCCACTTTCTCAAGCGGCAATTCTATCGCTTTAATATAAGTGTCGGCTGCGTCTTGAATGTCTATCATCGGCCGCCAAATTTCTCCACCGGCGTCAACGGTCAAAACTTTTTTATGATACGCGTCTTTTACGAAAGCATTGAAAACCAAATCATAGCGCATCCTCGGCGACCAACCGTAAAGCGTGCCCTTTCTAAACATCGTCGGCTGAAAATCATCCCCAGTCATCCCCCAAAGGATTTGTTCGGAACAGCGTTTACTTAAAGCGTAAGCCGAAATGGGATTAACCGGATCGCTTTCATTATAGAGCGGCGGTTCAAGCGGAGTGTTTAAAGTAAAATAAATCGAACAGCTTGAAGCATAGACGAATCTTTTTATTCCTTTGGCGCGGGCCAGTTTTGCCAAATGCTCGGTAGCAATGTGATTTACCATATCGGTAAGACGCGGATCGTATTGCGAAGTTGGGTCCGTGGAAAATCCAGCCAGGTGGATTACAACATCAATTCCATCCATAATTTCCGGACCAATGGTTCTTGTGTCTCCTTTAATCAATTCAATTTTTCTTTTTACTGTCCTAATCGGCTCTTCGCCGAAAACAAGAGCGTCCAAAACCCTTACCTGATAACCGCGCGCCAACAATTTAGGCACTAAAACCGCGCCAATATATCCGGCGCCGCCGGTAACAAGAACCTTTTTATTTTTTTCTTCAACCATCATTAGGTTAATTAGAATAATTAGAAATTAAAATAATTTTAGAGCACTTCTATTTTACCAACCGGCATAATAAATTTAACACCGCACTTTCTAAGCTCTTCCTCTTTCTTTAAAATGGCATCTTTATAATTCCAAGCCAATAATAAAAAATAATCAGGGGGATTTTTCCTCACCTCCTCAATACCGACAACGGAAATGTGGGTGCCCGGCGTGTAAAATCCGATTTTTGACGGCAGTTCTTCGGTGGCATAATCCAAAATATCGGTGCCAATCCCATAGTAATTAAGTAAGGTGTTGCCTTTAGCAGGCGCTCCGTAAGCTGCGATTTTCTTTCCTTGGCTTTTCAAATCTTTAAGAAGTTTAAGAGTTTTATTTTTCATTTCTTTTATGTCTTTTGCCAATTTTATGTGAGCTTCTAAACCGCCGAGTCCTATTTTTTTCTCTTTTTTTATCAGTTCCGAAACAGATGGCCGAACTTGATATTTTCCAACCTTACATGCATAGCATCGTATAGAATTACCCTGAACAGGAAAAATTTTAACATCAAAAATTTCCATTCCGAATTTATTGAAAAGTTTGACAAGCGGCCTGACCGATAAATAAGAAAGGTGCTCGTGATAAATCGTGTCAAAAGTATAATTTTCAAACATATCAACAAGATACGGCGCTTCAAAAATGAAAGTGCCGTCTTCGGCAAGAAGTGCAGAAATGCCCTTTATTAAATCATGATGATTGTCTATATGCGCCACAACATTGTTGCCTATCATTATTTTTGCTTTTCCATATTTCGCGGCAATTTCGCCGGCCAGCTTTTCGCTGAAAAATTCCGGCAAAGTTTCCACCCCCCTTTCATTGGCGACTTTGGCTATGTTTTTTGCCGGGTCAACTCCCAAAACTTTGGTTCCTAAATTTTTAATGGCGCCTAAAAGCAAACCATCATTACTGCCTATTTCAACGACTAAATCTGTTTTAGATTTAATAAAATTATTTACAACCTCTTCGGCGTATTTTCTGAAGTGCTCCGGCAAAGTCGGCATCCCGGAAGAAAAATAAACATAATCACGGAATAAAACCTCCGGCTCAACAACATGGATTAGTTGGGATAGATTGCAATCCTCGCAAAAAAATACTTTAAGAGGATACTTTGGCTCCGATTTATCAAGCTCTTTCAAAGACAAAAACGAATTGGCCAATGCCGTCTCTCCCAAATCAAAAAATTGGCTTAAACGCTCGCTTTTGCACATTCGGCATTGTTTGTTGATTTTCATAAATTTAAACCTTTTCTGCGATAATAACCATAGCACCGGTTTTGCGAAAAATCAATTCAATAAAAAAGAATAAAACCAAGAGTGGCGAGAATATTAAAAGCAAAACGACGGAAAGAAAAGCAAAAAAAATCACTTTATTAAAAGACACTGAAAGCCGCCTGTGGCTCACAACGCTGTAAAGCGCGTCTTTGGGTAAAAACCAATTAAGAAAACTCTGAATGAGGCCGGGAATCGTGTATTCGGGATTAAAATAATCGACACTCAGAATCTTGAATCCTGATTTATTGAGCATTGTTTCAACGGCGCCCGGAGTAAACTGAATCGCGTGAAGCGGATAAGAGTAATGAAACCATTTGTCTTTAAATATTCTTACTTCAAATCCGCCCGCGTTCGGAACGGCGATCAGTAATTTACCGTCTTTTTTAAGATACCCCGCGGCATTTCGAATTACTTCAAGCGGGTTATCGGTATGCTCCAAGCTGTGCCAGAACATTATTAAATCATAGCCGCCGACTGACTTAATTTCATTAAAAACCGGAAAGCCATGGCGGCCGGCAATAGCGCGCGCGCCATCCGACGGCTCAAAACCGGAAGCATTAACGTCCGATTTTAAAAGAGCGGCCACTAATTTGCCAGAACCACAGCCGTAATCTAAAACCGCCGCCCCTTTCTTTCCGCCGATGATTTTCTTGACGCGTCTTACTCTGCCAACAAGAAAAACATTTAAAACCGGGGTGGCGAGCCGAGCAATAACAGACGGTTTGTTTTTTTCTTGAAAATATTCTTCGGGATAACTGACCGCGATTTTTTCTTTGGCAAAATAACCTTTGCAATTGCCGCAACTAAAAAATTCGGGAAACAGTGATTGTTCTATTGACGCTCCATCCGAATTGTTACAAATCGGGCATTTAATCATCATATGATTCTATTTTCTTCCTTAAGATTTTCCGGATTGGGCCGATTGCCGCGGATTATCCAATGCAACCAAAATTTTAAGATAAATAGCTGGATTTTTATCGCCCATTTGGCCATTTTCGAAAAAGTATTGACAAAAGTTGAACTGCCAATGCGTTTTTTGAAAGTCACCGGTATTTCAATAAAATGAAGTTTTTCACTGATTGTTAAAAGCATCAACTCCGTGGCAAAAAGCGAATTTCTTGTTCGCCAAAAAGGCGCAATTTTTCTGACCGCTTCTTTGGTAAAGAGTTTATATGTGCATCCGACATCGGTCAAAGCATTTGTATTAAATAGCACTTCCATCGTCTTGGCTTCAAAAACATTGGCAAATTTTCTCGCGAGCGTCATATCAGCGGCAGAAAGCGGCGTGTTTTGACCGGTTCTTGACCCAAGCAGGATGTCAAAATTGCCAGTTTTGGCGTAAACTAAAAATCTTTCAACGTCTTTCCCTTTATAAGTGCCATCGGGCTCACAAAGAAAAATATAATCGCCTCTCGCCTCTTTGAGCCCTCGCTGGAAAGCATAGCCATATCCTTGCCTTTTTTCATAAACCATACGCGCCTTGGTTTTCTGTACCTCCTCAACGGTTCCGGGCTCGGCATTGTTGTTGACAACAACAATTTCGTCAACAAAAGGCGTTGCGTTGAAAAAATCTTCAATAACTTCTCTGACCGAATCTTTTTCCCGGTAGGTGGCAAAAACCACCGAAACCAGTTTGCTATTATACATAATCTTGCGAATTTTTCTGATTAATTTTGCCAGCCAAATATATCACGGCCGCAACGAAAAGGGAAATAAAAGCCGGTATCGCTGGCAAAAAGTAGCGCAGCTGGCTTAATCCTATGTCAAACAACCAATAAAATAGCATGTAAGTTAAAAACCAAAAAAGCGTTATTGCTGAAAAAACAATATTTATTTTCTTTAGATATTTAAAGCCAAAGAAAGAGACAAGAAACAATGCTACTATTGAAAAAAGAAACCATAAAAAATAATGCCGGGGAGAAAAATGAGAAAAGTTAATCCAAAAATTTGATAAAGAAAACCATTCTTGCGGAGCTGACGGGACAAGATTTTTGTCGTAATAACCATAGCCCGCTATTTTACCGAAAGCGGCTAAATTGAAAATAAGTTGTGGTAAATACGCAATAAAAAGAAAGGTGGAATAAATTAATGCTTTTTTGATACGGCCAAAGCTCAAGAATATTCCGAGAATTATTAAAATAAGCCAAACATTGCTGATCCTAGTCAAAAGCGCAAAGCCGCTCAAAGCGGCAAGAATCGCCATCCATTTTAATTCTATTTTCGGCTCTCTAAAAATTCGGTTGAAAAATCCGAACATCACAAGAAAACTTAAATAAACCCAAAAAGCCGAGAGATAATCCGATAGTGTAAAAATCCATAATTGATAATGAAAAGCGGCAATGGCATTGTCATAACCAATAAACTTAAAAATGCCCAAAAGGAGCCACGGATAAATAACGAATAAAGAAGCGCTCGCTAAGGCCAAAGTTCGAGAATTAAAAAGATAATAACCAATAAAAGCCACAAGAATAATCGCAAGAGAAAATAAAATAAATGTCTGAAAAATAAATACGATCGGCGCCAATTTATCAAGTGAATCGACGCCGCTGAAATAAATAAGCGGCGCAAAAACAAGCGGAGCTCCAATGTTAGGAACAAGCTTTATTGTCTGTCCCTTGGCAAGATTCTTTGATAATTCAAAAAATTGAAACTCATCCGGTTGATACGATTCAGTAAAAGTCGGCCTAAAACCGCCGTCTCTCATGCCAGTGTCGGGGATATTGTTCATTACAAGAATCATTAAAATAATTCTCAAGACAATTAAGCCGATTATCGCCCAAATAAATGTTTTTTTACTTATATCGGACATTTTTCTTCACCAATTGTTTTAAATATAAAAAGCCAATGACCGCAAATATAAAAATAAATGGATTGATCGGCAAGCGGTAACGAGCTGTCACGAGCGGAGTAGTTACTATATCAAAATATAAAATAAGAACCGCAATAAACCCCCAAATAATTTTGGGGCCGGAGCTGTCTTTAAAGTTTTTCCAAAAACCTAATACAGCTAAAACAAAAATAAAAAACCAAAACAAAGACCCTAATAAAAATATCATACTTTTCGGAGAATCAAAAATAGTTTTAAAAGTTTTGATAAATTCGCCTTTCATAAAAGTATTAACCAAATTACTCCGAAAATATTTATCGAATCCCGCCGTGCCATAAAAACGGCTTAAAATGTTATCATAACCGTTGCTTAAGAAAAAGAGCGGCGTGTAAACTAAACGTAATTTCAAATATTGCGCCTTGTGTTTTAAAATTTCTCCAATGGTAAAATTGCCTAGAATTTTATTATATTCCACTGAAAACACATCTCTATTACCGCCTAAAATCTTCGGATTCTCCGGCGTAAGATCTAAATTGCGCATTAACGATTCGTAATGGTAACCATATAAGATCGCGCCCGTATTGCTTGAAATCTGCCATGTATTTAAAACAATTTTATTCCTGACAATCCAGACACCGGCTATTGAATATACCAAAACAAGTGAAATTATCCCTAAAACCAGGGCGCGTTTTATAGATATTTTAAATTCTTTAAAAAATACGATAAAAACCAAGACCGGCAAAAAATAAAAAAGGACGGGACGAACCAATGTTGCCGTTGAGAGCGTGATAAGCGAACCGAAAAGAAATCTTAAATTGCTGCTCTTAATATATTTTATAAAACAATAAATACCGACCAAAAATAACGGAACGAAAATCTGCTCCGTAAATAAAAGTCCGGAATGATAAACGGAGATCGGTTCAAACATAAAAATTAATGCCGCCTAAAAAGCGATTCTATTGTTTCCGGTAATTTCTCGCGCCAAAAGATATGTCAACGGAATAGCGAGCGCAAAAATAATGGCGCCAATAAAAATCGCCGGCGTAAAAGATTTAAAAATTAAAAAAATAATGACAAGCCAAAAGGCATAACCTGGAGATAAAAAATTAGTCGGTTTTAACGGAAGTAGCGGTTCTGAATTTGAATTAAGCCCATCAAGCGAGAAAGTGTGGTATTTTATAAGATTTTCAGCCAATTTAATATGATGTGCCGTATCATCATTAAGTGGCATTAAAAAATCAGTGCCGTACTGCCAGGTGACAACAATGCTGAATAACAAATAAACTATAGCGGCTAAAAGCCACCACTGCAAAAATATTTTTCCATTTCTATTCAACATAAACATCAGTTATTTTTCTGGCAATTATCGGCCAATCTTTTTGTTTGATATCTTCCAGATTGTTTTTATTCATTGCCGCGCACAAATTTTCATTGGTTGCCAACCTGATAAGAGTTTCAACCAGACTTTTAGTGTCTTTTTCTGCAACTAAAAGACCGTTTCTTTCTTCTTTTATCAAATAAGAATTGCCGCCGACTTTTGTGGCGACAACCGGCAGTCCGGCAGCCATGGCTTCCATGATTGAAGTAGATGTTCCCTCTCGGTCGCCTTCCGTACTTACCGAGGCTAAAACAAAGACGTCAGCAGCTTTTAAATATTTCACCACATTATTGTGGTCTGTCTTCCCCAGAAATATAATTCCGGAAATATCCTCGGCTAGTCGTCTTAATTTGTCTCTTTCCGGCCCGTCGCCGACAATTAAAAGCATTGCTTTCGGAAAAATATCAACGACTTTTTTAAATGCGTCAATTAAAAAATTAAAACCCTTATTTATTCGCAAAACGCCAACTGAAATTATAATCGGTTTTGAATATTTATCGCGTAAATCTATAACCGCGTTTTTATCCACATTCTCAAATTCATCCAAATAGATGCCGCTTGATATAATTTCGATTTTTTCTTCAGCAACGTCGATAATTTTTAATTCGTCGGCGATTTCTCGGCTTACACAAATAATTTTGCTGATATCATCAAAAAATTTTCGGTTTTTCTGTCTCAAGTGTTTTTTATTAAGGCCGGCGTGAACAGTTAAAACCGATGGAATACCAAGCTTTTTAGAAAGTTTTCCGCCAAAATACGCTTCAACAAAATCGCCATGAAGATGAATAATATCGTAAGGACTTTTCTTGTGATTTCTTACAACCATTCTCGAAGCCCAAAAGTTAAACCAAAAACGCCGCAATTTGCTATAAAGCGGCAAAAATTGGAGAGGCATTTTATAAATTTTCGGTAAAAGTTTTTCATCGCCACATCCAATAAAAACATCAACTTCGTGACCAAGTTTAATCTGCTCCTCTGAAAGTATCAATCCGTGCCGCTCCATGCCTCCGATATGCGGCGGAAAATATTCAATTATTCTTGCAATTCTCATTTTAGTTCTAAAAATAAATTAGCAAATTTTTTAATGCCTTCGTTCCATTCAAAATTTTTACTTACCCATTCTCTGCCAGCCTTGCCGAATTTTTCTCTAAGATCTTTATTTTCTATTAATTCTTTTATTTTTTCTGCCAGCATTTCTGGATGATGCGGTTCAATTAAAAATCCATTCTCGCCGTCATTTATCAAATCTGGAATGCCACCAACTCGCGTTGCCACCACTGCCTTTTCCATTGCCAACGCTTCCATAATTGACCGGCCGAAACCTTCGTGCCATGATGGATAAACAAAAATATCAATTTCTGAAAGCGCTTTTGGTACATCACTATATTTAATAAAGCCGCGCCATTTTATTTTATCATTTATTTTTAATTCATTGGCTATTTTTTCCAGTTTTGGCTGAAGTGGACCATTTCCGAAAATTAAAACAGAAAAATTTGAGATTTGAGATTTGTCCCGACTTTGTCGAGGACTCTCGACTTTGTCGGAGAAATTTGAGATTGCTATCAATAAGTTTTCCAATCCCTTCCCTTCTACCAACCGCCCGACATATCCAATCGTCACTTCTTTATGGGTGTCGGATACCCATAAATCAGGATTAAAAAGATTTAAATCAATGCGCAGGAAGATAAGGCGAATTTTATTTTCAGGAATTCCCTGCGCTTTTACCTGATTAAAAATTTCATTGCTATTAACCCTGATTCGGTCAGCTTTTTTCATGACAAACCGTCCAATTTTTTTCAAAAAATAACCTTTCCCGCCAGAGACGGAAAAGATTTCCCCTTGAACTTCAATTACGGCTTTGGCGCCGGTCAGCGATTTTAAAATTGTCGCCGCGATTCCTCCGCCGATAACTTCCGAAGCGTCAAAAATATCAATACTATGTTTAATATTCAAGTAAACTCCCAGAATAACGGCTAATTTTATAAACACCAAATAACCAAGCCGAGGTATAAGATAAATTGAAACATTATTTTCTTTGCCAAAATGAAAAAA
>Ga0210057_1011078_pt1 | contig 10051 bp, 9 predicted proteins | sample CryGeyCG2114_010_2_FD_183968 | JGI IMG/M metagenome (GOLD analysis project Ga0210057, IMG submission 183968) | Groundwater microbial communities from aquifer - Crystal Geyser CG10_big_fil_rev_8/21/14_0.10 (SPAdes) (version 2) | ecosystem: Environmental > Aquatic > Deep subsurface > Groundwater ...
CTGCTTGATTCTCTCTCTCAACTTTTTATCAAAGCCTGTTGAAGCTACTGAATCTTCGTCGTCTTCTATTACGATGTCGTCGTTATCTTTTTTCATATTTCTGGTGAACTAACGCTTACTCCACTGCAGTGCTCTGGTCTTTTACGTACCTTAGGGCTCATTTCTATCATATCTTTCGATTAGATTCAATGATTGGTTCTTTCTTTCCCATGATCTGCTGGTGTATGTCTTTGGACCTTTCTTTGTTTACAGCAGCATAGTAGCGTAAGGTCGTTCTTGGACTCCTGTGTCTGCACAAATCCCCTACCGCCGTGATATCGGCACCGCCTTGGATCAAGTGTGTGGCGAAGGTCTTTCTAAAGAGGTGGTGCTTGATGTGTTTCCTTATGCCTAGGTTCTGCAGGTGCGTTCGTATGTAATTCCTCGAAGTCACGGAAAGCAATCTACCCCTACCTGATACAAATAAGGATGGTAAATCATCTTTCCGCGAATCTGCATATCTCTTGAGCCAATATAAGCATCTGTCAGTAAAATAGATTTTCTCTATATCTTTGGTTTTCGCATTCTTAACCATCGCCTCTTTATTTTCCCAGTCGATGTCCGCTTTATTGAGCGAGATAGCTTCTGCGATTCTCATACCAGTTGCGTATAGTACTTCGAGAAGCGCTCGTGTCCTCAAACCAGCTTTGTCGGTGATATCTAGCGAACCCAAGACCCTTTCAAGTTCATCGGGGGTAAGATACTCGTTCGGTTTTTGGGGGACCTTAGGCACTTCAAGCTCGTGCCAATCAAATGGAATTGGAGTGCCAGATTCTCGAATGTACTTTAGTAACCGACGTAAGACCACCACCGATCTCTGGGGCCCGTAGCCACCATGTGCCGCACCAGCGGCCATGACTTTCGCAACATCGGTCATTCTTAGATCGTTGATATCGTACTCTGAGATTGAATGGTCTAGTGATCCGTATAAAAGGCGCTTATGCTCTTGTACTGTTTTTGAGCTTAATCCTCGCGCCTCTAAATATGCGAGGTAATCTTTAAATGTGTCTTTTATCTTCATTTGGGTGCACCTACAAGTAATCACTAACCCTTCTACTAAAGCAAGCTCAAATTAAGGCGAAATAAGCCTTACCCCACCTGATATTTCGGCAGGAGTGGACAACTCAAGCGTTCTTTTGTTCAGGATAAGCGCATGAATTTCCTTTGGATCTTCGTGGAAAGCGACTTCAGATAAGGAGTATTCCGTGCCGATTCTATGGCCTCTATCACCGTAGATGTGCTTGATGATAATCCATCCCCCGTCAACAAGCTTCTTTCTTGCACTCTTACAAATCCTCTGGGAAATGCCGAACGAATCAAAGGGTGGTACTCCGTCTACTTTAGTCACATCATGTCCTACAACTCGACCATTCACATTGCCGTACTTCTTGATCAGATGACATAGCACGATGTAGAAGTACTTTTCGGCAATGCTGTAATCTTGCCAGAATTGGGGATCCTGGGTCGGAAGACGGGGTGATTTAATTGTTGTTATGCTTCTTTCCATATCCTTTTGGATGATTATCCTCGAGAAATCTACAAAGCAGATGTGCCATCGTCATACCTTTTTCAGCAGCTTCAAGTTTTAATATCCTGTGCCACTTATCTGATATCCTGATCTGCCAGCTTTTTGTTACTTGTAGATTTGTCGACATTGCGTTTTTACCTTATGAATCCCCCGATGTGAGCAACAGATGATATGATTAGAGAATACACGGCGCAGATCAGGCGACAGGGCAAGAACGCGAAACTTGTTTTCCCTGTTTCCGCATCTGCGCCTTGTACTTTCCTTTGTGTCAGATGTTCTCTGACGTTTAATTGGAGCAGTTTTGACAAGACTCCCCCAAGACACTTGAATTTCTGTTGATATTTACACAAACATCCGCCAGCTGCGGTGAGGAGCGGGCGGATGTTTATATCCGTGTGCCTCACCGCAACACAGCAAATGAATGCTGGTCTCAGTTTGACAAATGAGTAGAGGCGGTAAACTACCTTTATACAAGACGTCTAATTGTCACGTAGTCTTTTCATCCGTTGCCAGATCTTTCTTATGTTCTCGGGAGTGACTTCTACGCCATATTTTTCATTAAGAATTGAAGACACCTTTATGTCTCTGTACTCACCACGACCAAGCCCCAGTTCCTTTCTAGACTTCTGATAAAATTCCCAGATCAATTCATCACGCTTAAAGTTTCTACTTCTTCTTATAGTTTTCTGCTTCTTATTTTTAAGAAATATGGAATCTCGAATATGTGGCCAATGGTGTTTTAAATACTCCTGAACTGATGGTAAGCTAGTATCTTCACTTATATAAACTCGAACAAATCTTTTCCCACTACCTGACCATCTTTGCTCCATAGAAGTTGGGGATGTGCCTACGATGTCATCCTCATATTCACAAGCAAAAAAAGACTTAGGCAATTTTGGTAGAAAATTAAAGTGATTTACGAGTATATACGACTCTAGTAAGAAATCAGCACCTTGGGGTAGTCCATACTTAGACAACAGATTCCAAATATCTTCATTGAAGTTTGTTTTGTGTTCTAGAGATCTTTCATCCCCCACCCACCACCTTTCTGCATCAGCATCGGCCTCAAAACCGTTGTCAGGAATATCATAAACGCATCTTATCTGCTGAATATCTTTTTGAAAGCTTCCTCTCAAGGTAGCTCGATACAGCATCTCTTCTGTGGGATCTCTCTCTATTTTTTCACCGCTCATACAGGTCAATTATGGCAGTTTACAGGAAATCAGGGTAGAAGTATGGTAAATTGGTACTACAGCTGAAATGGTGCCTAAACTAGCGAGAAATTGCTGGCATGGCAAAGAATCGCGACGAACATAGAAAACCCGTTATCAGGGCGTTCGTCGCGTTACCAGGGGAAACTCTGGTAGGGGTGACCGTAAGGTCCCTTCCTGGTAGCGGGCTTTGTGTTTATTAGCTAAATCGCGACGAACATGTTTTGGATCATTGTGGGAGCACTACTCTTTGTGTTTGTAGGTATACCCTTGATATTTGTACTGGTTGTTTTTGTTTCTTCCTTCTTTGTTACAATTTTTCGTGACAACAAAAGTTGGGAAACCCAGTATGAGCAGTCAAAAACTCCAAAGTGGTTTGGTGGAGATAAAGAATCATGGTCGGAGTATTTAAGGTGGAATGAGTCAGTTATTGAATGCGTTCGTACAACTGGAACCATAGCTACCGAATTTTCAGAAAGTGTGCCGCCTTGGTTTGGTGGTAACAAAGAGCAATGGAACATATTTTTGAAATGGAATCAAAACTACCTAAAGAAAGCTGGTCATAATAAAAATATCACAAAAATAGAAGATACCCCTGACTGGTTTGCTGGTGATAAGGAGCAATGGGATGATTACCAAAGTTGGTATAAAGATTTAGTTCTTGGGTCAGGGGATAGAGTGCTCACCATACACCCATAAACCAACCCGATGTTTGTTTCGACTCTCATAATTGGTCGCGTACCTCTTGAAAGTCACGACGGGAAGAAACCGCGAGAGGTTCGTCTAGATACCTATTTCAAGGAAACTTTTAGGCAGTTTGACTTGGGAGAAGTAAACCATGCTACTTACCAAAATTGGAAAGAGAAATGTGATCAGCATAATCCACTTTTCATAATTACTTTTAGTGATTACGAAGCCAGTCAGATTAAGGAGTATAAAAAGGACGCACTTATCTATGTCACTTACGATCCTGGTCAGGTCTTCTATCGCAAAGCAGAAATAGATAATAAGAAATTAGAACAGCAAAAAACTCTCAAGGAGATCGAGAGTATGATTCGGAAAACCACAGAAGACGGAGAGGAGAAGTTACCAGCTTTGCGCAAATTTGCTTCCATGTCTTATGACGACATATACAGGATGATCATTCAGGCGATCATCGGAGATGATGAGAAGCTTCGCAAACAGGCTTGGGAATTACTGAATGACGATAACGCCCATAAGAATTTCATTTGGATGCGAGCCCAGCTCATCTGTGAAATCTGGGATCATTGCGACGGGAAAGGAAAAGAGGAATTTCTATGCATGGCAATGGATCAACATATTGATAATGGCATAGCGAGAAAACTAGATAATTTTACTGACGAGGATGAGCAAGAATTTCATCAATACATGTTCTGTTCTTTCAGTGGGTTTGATCTAAATTACATTCGCCGTATTCCATTGGGTACTAAAGGACAAGATAAGTACAACTACCAAGCTATTCTAGACAAATATAAGACTCCTAATGGCCCTCAGGTGATGTTAGAGGCAGGACAACTAAAAGCTAGACTGGAGGAATATCAAAGTGAGAATGTTAGTTAAGAATGATCATTTTATGAGATATTCAAATCTCTTCCAGTTCTTATCTGTGTTTATCGATTTACCCTTGATGTACTCGTACTTCGAGCCATCGTTGCAGTACCATATACCGTTCTCAAAGATAGCAATACCTCCAGCGTAGTTCTTCCCGAGTTGCTTGATCCACTTTGCTAAGGCGACAGCTTTATCCTTCGTTTCCTGTGAGGTTCCTGTATTACCGTCTTTGGTATCGAATATGCCTATACGACCGTCCTTGAAGCGTATAACCCAGTCAGGATAGAAAAGTGCATCTTTCTTATCCTCAGTATTTCGGTAAGGGATAGCGAGATAGTTCTTTCCGTAGTCGCCATTTTTGAACCACCACTCGATCCCTTTTTTCTTTGTGTCGATGTAGTCCTTGAACTTCATCTCATTATCGCGACCTGGGTAATCAGGGAGCACAAAGAACTTCTCGAGCGCACATAATGCCTGAGGGATTTCTTCATAGTTGTCCGTGTAGCCATACTCATCGAGGATTGTGAACGAGTGTGTCTGTGCCTGTTCGAGCTTCTTTCTCTTTTCTTCAATCAACTTCTCTCGCATTGGTTTGAAGTCGCGCAGGGCTTTGGTTATTGCTGGACGGAACACACTTGAGGCATCCTGTTGGATGTCTTTCACAAACACTCGGTAGTAGTAATCACTATCTGGCCCGAATACACTTTCCATCCAAAGCCGCGTTGCAGATTTTAGAACACTCCACGATCGGGCAATGTTTGAATACTTAGCTTGTTCATCACTCTGTTCATTTAGGAGTTTGTAGCAGAGGTAGTTGAATGTTTTCTCGACGTCGTTGATAGACATCTCGAGGGATACGTCATCGCCTTTTTTTACGAAGTCATACGCAAGCTGGTCGAAGTCCTCAAACTCAGCATTCGCAACTATGCGATTTGGTAACGATGAGCTTGTATCAACCCCTTTCTTTTCAAGCTTCTTTTGAGCCGCGCCTAATAGATCCTTTGGCGTGAGTCCGAAGTATGTGTTCATCGAGTCAGTAAAACTCTTCTGGAAGATCATTGAGCGCGGGATGTCGCCATAGTCGACACGGGAAGCATAGGTGGTCGGAAGCTCGATATTTTTTATGCCGTCCTTTCTCAATGCCTTTTGAGTAATAGGTTGATTGTTATCAGATTGATCTGGTATCTCTACTTCCTTTCGCTTGTAGTTCGTGTAGAGGTATCCAAGGCGAAATGTTGGATGATCGTTATAGTCGTCCTTCAAGTGCGGTTCTGGCATTCGCAATATGCGCCCGATGGTCTGGGTATAGAACTTCTTCGACTTGATCTCGCGAAACATCACGAGCACTCCTGCTCGAGGGCAGTCCCAGCCAGTGCCAGCTGCTTGCTTGAAGAGTAAGAAATCAACCTCGCAATCATTCGCTGCTATACCATCGAGGTTTACCTTGTTCTTATCAAACCACTTAGCAATTTTGTGTTCTGGTACCCCTTTGCGTTTGAGGTATGCTGAGACGACTTCTTCTTTTGTTTTGTCACCAGTCGCAGTCAGTTCTTTGTCATCGTTTGGTAGCTGTATAAGCATCAGAGGATTTACCTCTTTGCCCATCGCTTTGAACTCGGCTTTCAGTTGTTCACGTTTGCTAAGCCCCAAGTCGAGCAACACTTCATCAAGATCTTTCTTTCCATAACCTATTAAGTCCTCATCACTTTGAAGAACAATCTTTTCTTTGATGAGACCTTGGATCACAACTGGCTTGTGCTCTACTTCGACGAAACTCTTCTGTCGATACGCTTCGAGTTCGTCTACCTCTTCAGGTGTTGCTGTGATGTGTAATATGATCTTTGGGTCTATGTAGTCGATTATGTTCTGTGCGAGACGAGTTCCTTTGCTTTTATGTGCTTCATCGATGATAAGCACGATTTCTCGTTTCTTTGCCTTGGTCCCATCAATAACATCCTCGAAGTATTTACCTCGTTCTTTGTATAGAGGATCGTCTTTCCGTGGTCTACGTAATACGCGACTTTCTGCTGCTTCAGACACAACTTTCTGCCAGTTTAGGAAAAGAATGTCATTAGATTTGAGCAAGCCCTGGTTTATGTCTGCGACGGTAAGAAGTCCGTTCTCGAGGTTATTGCTGAAGTACTCTTTGAACTTGTCACGGCTCTGCATAGCAAGATCATCACTGAATGTAATCCAGATAAACGCTTTGTCTTCGTCCCATTGAGGAAGATGATTGAGCCCGCGCACAAAATGCGCCGCCATAAGCGTCTTGCCACTACCTGTTGGAGATTTGAAGACGATAGGAAACTGTCGACCAGCTTTCTTCCACTGCCGAACGAACACTGTTGTCAATGCTTCGATCGCGTCTCTTTGGAATGGTAGTAGATTTGGGGTTGGCATAGATTTTATAGGTTGTAGATGCGGCGGTAAATCTCAAGTATCGGTTCGGGAATGGTTTTAACTGTAATACTTGGGTTGTCCTCGAACTCGTCGACGAACGGATCATTCTCCCAGCTAAAGATGTACACGGTCGTCGGCTTCCTTAGCGACAGGACCTTCTTGGTGAAGTCGTCAAACTTGTCAAAGCTCTCTTTGAAGTAAATAGCAGTGTGTCGGTCTTTATTCTCGAAGATTTCATAATGTTCATTTTTCTCAACATTTCCGAGTGTATTCTCTGCTATAGCAAGTAACTCTCCAGCATTATGCGCCAGAGAAAGCTTATCTTTATCGTTCGCATTGAGAATACTGTTTTCGCCCACAAACCCAATCCGATAATACTTCAGTGAACCACCAAGTGCTGTTATCTGACCGTGGCCCTTCATAACTCTTTTTAGACGCGGATGGCAAAAGTCAGTCATTATCTTCTGCTTCTTTCCACTGGGAGCTTCATCATTGTTTGTAATCAAAATGAACTGTCTACTGCCACCATCTTCTTTGTTTTGACGTAACGTAGCGTGTCCCGTTGTTCCACTTCCAGCAAAAAAGTCGAGCACTATCGCTCTTTTGTTCGGATGTAGTTTCAGTATTCGTTCTATAAGCTGGAGGGGTTTTTGCCCGTTAGAAAACGATGGCAGACCTGCCATTTCCTTATTCATGTTTATAGTTGATATGTCTGACCACATGTCGCACAAGCTCTCATCTACATAATCAGAGAGGAATAGCATTTGTTTGCCTTCCCACCAAATGTATTCCAGGCCAGTCGCTGATGTAATCTTTGCCGTTGGTGTATCGAATCTCAACCCCGTGAAAGTTCTGTTGTTTGTCCTATAAACGATTTTATCTGCGTTCTCGAGTTTGAACTTTATAAGTTCCTCATTTGAGGTTATTTTTATTTTGTTTTTCTTACAATACTCTTTGATTGTGAGAATTTTCCATTTCTCAGGTTCGTCATTCGGATTTTCGATTATCTTTGAGTAATACTTTGCGTAACTTTTGAACTTGTCGGCATTTCCTGATTTAGACACCCGAATTGGATTGAGAGCTACCTGATAAGCGTTCTTCGCATAGACCAAAACATACTCCTTGATTTTTGGGAGCTTCTTTTCTGTGTGGTTCATTTTGACCCCAGATGCCTCACTGGACTTGACCGATATGTTGTTGATGAAGTTGCTCTCGCCAAACACCTGATCGGCCAACAGCTTCAGCTGGGCAATTTCGTTGTCATCAATACTGATGAATATAAGTCCTTTTTCGGTTAAAAGTTCCTTCGCAAGTTCGAGTCGCTTTCGCATAAACGAAAGCCAGTAACTATGACGCAGTGGGTGATCTACGGGTACCTCTGCCCCATCGGGATACTTTTCGAGTACTCGTTTGTCCTTATACCTAAAACCATCTGAACCAGTATTGTAGGGTGGATCGATGTAAATCACATCAATCTTACCTTTGTGCGTGTAGTTCAAACAGGTAAGAGCGTGGTAGTTTTCTGCCTCGATAAGTAAATGAGTGGCCCCGTCCTTGCCTTTTATATCGAGTTTTGGGACCGCATTAACAATCGGTAGTTTATTTTCGACATCATCTTCAAATGCTTCAGGCACATCAATCCACGCAAGTCCGTAGTTCTCGTTCCTGAGTGACTTCTTCATACGCTCCAACTCCTTTTCCAAACGTAAGATTTTATTGTCCTTATCACTCATTATCCTTATGAAATCACTCTGGGCAACAGTTGTATCTTGCTCGTGTTTATTCATAAAATTTTCGAACTCTTTTCGAGGTATACGAAATTCCTTTCCTATCTTTTGAGCCTTAAGACGACCACCTTTTATATGGCGGTATATGGTCATAACATTTAACTTGAGCTTCTTAGCCAGCTCTTCTGCCGTATAAAACTCTTCTTGTTGAGCCACGTCTCTAGGATACTTTACTTTGGTTGACATGGCAACTTGGATATTTTGGAGTGAGTATTCCACATATAAAACCCCTTGATTTCTTGATATAATTAAGGAAACGTTGTGTTCTTTGATTCCATCCATGACCGCCCCTCTGGTCGAAGATGATTCCTATCCGCCATCCTGTACGTAGTTCTAAGGACTTGCTACCTCTACAGGGGTAGCAGATGGAATTATCAGTTAAGTCAAACCATAAAATGGCTAAGACAAAAACTTCGACTTATGGCAAGCAGAGACAAAAAATTGTCCCTGTGCGCAGTTATCGGAGGAACGGCAAGACTATAAAAGGTCATCGTCGATCCACCCCTAACTAAACGGCAAGCCGCCCCTAGGGGCGGTCTTGGATGTAATTATAAGATGTATGTAAATTTGTGCATCCCCAGTTTTTATAACTATAATGGACCTATGAACAACACTCAGAAATGCCTAGGATGCGGAATGATGGCTGTAATAGCGTTTACCACTCCCGTCCTGCCTCTATACTGCGAAAAATGCGTTAGAATCACCTCTCCAGATTTACCAGAAAGAGGGGGATTTGCACATGAGTTTATTGGGAGAACTATATCTGTCAGCGGCGCTTTTGATTCTACCGTCACAGGATCTATTCTGGGATCTTCGACATAGTTCTCGTTGACCATGATGAATGCACCAGAGGTACACTTTTCATCCATGATAACGGGCTTGCCGTTGTAGTCGAGAGCTGTGAAGCCAGTGGTACCGAAGAGTCCCTCTTCATAGGTGAATCCGAGCCCGCTAACGCGCGGTTCAGATAGCGTGAGCGGGCGAGGATTCGAGCCCAAAATTGAGCAAACAGGACAGAAAGGCGAAACTAGCTCTTCTGCCACGGCGGAGCTATTCTTGCGAATTTCCTTCTCTACGCCGTCTGACAGGGTCTAAACTGGACTTCTCAGAGGCATCAAGCTCGTCCCAGTGCTTATCCTTGAGTTCTACCTCTACAGCCGTCAGATCGTCCACCACAGAGGCAGGCAGGATGCGTCCATTACGGAGCTGTTCTTTGAGCTTTATACGCCTTTCTCGTAGGTTTTGGAGAGTATCATCTGCCATGTAGATAGTGGGACTGGAGAGCGAAATTAACGCTTCGACCACTGGAGTGCTTTGGCTCAAATCGGTCTTTAGGTGATCGCAGTTTTCTGTCTGCAGGCCGCGTGACCGCGGAGCGCAACTAGCGTTTACTCCACTGTGGGGCCTTACGGGCTTTCTTGAGACCGAACTTTCTACGTTCTTTGGCTCGAGGATCGCGTTTAAGATAACCCTTCACTTTAAACTTAGTGCGCAACTCCGGGCTGTGGTGCACG
>Ga0210057_1011081_pt1 | contig 10048 bp, 1 predicted proteins | sample CryGeyCG2114_010_2_FD_183968 | JGI IMG/M metagenome (GOLD analysis project Ga0210057, IMG submission 183968) | Groundwater microbial communities from aquifer - Crystal Geyser CG10_big_fil_rev_8/21/14_0.10 (SPAdes) (version 2) | ecosystem: Environmental > Aquatic > Deep subsurface > Groundwater ...
TGGGCGAGTGGTCCTTTGCAACTTTCAATGAAAAAGATTATATCGCAACTCAAATGGCCTATAAGCTCAATCTTAAGGGGCCGGCCCTTTCTATTCACGCAGCCTGTTCAACTTCATTGGTCGCTATCGGTCAAGCTGCCAGAGCTATTCAATCTGGTGATTGTGATGTTGCTCTTGCTGGTGGAGTTCATGTTAATAGCTATGGAAAAGTAGGGCATCTCTATCAAGAGGGCGGAATTTTTAGTAGAGATGGTCAATGTCGACCTTTTGACGAAAGTGCGACAGGGACTTTGTTTAGTGATGGTATCGGTCTGGTTGTTTTAAAAGATCTCGAATCAGCTGAAAAAGATGGCGATACTATTTATGCCGTGATCAAAGGAATCGGTTTAAATAACGATGGAAGTGATAAATCAAGTTTTACAGCTCCGAGTTTAAAAGGACAAAGACAAGCGATTGCCCAAGCAATGCTTGAGGCCAATATAGAGCCTTCAAGTATCGGGATGATTGAAACACACGGAACAGCAACTCCGGTTGGCGATCCAATTGAAGTTCAAGCATTATCTGAAGCTTATGAAGTTCTGGCGGATAAGGTTTATGTTCCTGATTCGACAGTTTTAAGTTCAGTTAAAGCGCAAATCGGTCATACCGTTGCAGCAGCAGGTGTTGCAGGATTTATCAAAACTGTACTTTGTTTACAAAATAAAAAGAAAGCAGGAACAGTTCATTTTACAAAATTGAATCCACTCATCGATTTTAGTAATACTCCATTTACAGTTTCAGCTAAGAATCAGGATTGGGTAGAATCAAAAACTCCTCGAAGAGCCGCTGTTTCTTCATTTGGAGTTGGTGGAACGAATGCTCATATCGTCTTAGAAGAATATATTGATCAAAGAGCTTCTATTGAAAAGAGTGGTCCTTTCCTCTTTAGTTTTTCAGCTCGAACTCAAACTTCACTTTGTTCACAATTGGTTCATTGGTTAGCTTTTTTAAAAACTGAAGGCAAAGAGCAATCTCTTGAAAATTTATCTTATACACTACTTTTAGGACGAAATGATTACCAGATACGTTGGTCAACTGTTGCTAGTGATCACACTCAATTGATATCTAGGATAGAAGAGCGATTAAAAGTCGAAACTGATTTTGTACAGACCAATTCACAGAACAAAATTGTGTTTGGGATGCCAGGCCAAGGTGGACAGTACAAAGGAATGGGACTTAATCTCTATAAGAATCATCAGTCTTTTAAGAGTGCTATGGATAAATGTCAGGCCCTGATGTTAAAACATTTTAATACGAACCTATTAGATTTAGTATTCAATTTAGAAAGTGAAAAAATTAATCAAACAGTACTCACGCAACCGGCCATCTTTTGTTTTCAATATGCCATGGCGCAAACTCTCATCAGTTTTGGAATCAAACCTTCTATGGTTATTGGTCATAGTGTCGGAGAGTTTTGTGGAGCTGTTCTGTCTGGGATTATGACATTGGAAGAAGCTCTTGTGAGCGTTAGTGTACGCGCGCAATTAATGGAATCGATGCCTACTGGATCAATGCTCACTATTAAGTCCACTGCCCAAGAGGTGGAATCCATTCTTCAAGTCCATCGTTTAAATGACAAAATTCAACTGGCCGCGATGAATGCCGTAGATTCCACTGTTGTAGGTGGAAATGAAAGGGAAATTTCCACTCTAGAAGAAATTCTTTCTCAGCAAAATATCATGAGTAAAAGATTGGTAACTTCTCATGCCTTCCATACGGCCATGATGGAACCAATGATTCCCATTTTTGAGAAATCATTATTAAAGATAGAGTTTCAAACTCCAAAACTAAAATTTATTTCAACTACTCTTGGAAAATCAATTCTTAACAATGAAACAAGTTTCGCAGGATATTGGGCCAATCATGTTAGACAAACTGTTCGTTTTACTGAGGCTCTTCATACTTTGTTAAATGAAAGCGCTGATCTGTTAATTGATCTCGGACCGCGTACCATCATAACTCAACTTTCAAGTTTAGCGATTAAAAAGAGTAAAACTCAACTTAAAAATATCAGTACGAATTTATCTAAAGTTGAAAATGAAAGCGAAGCACTTATGGTGGCGATTGGAAAATGCTGGGAGTATGGAGTTGAGATTCAAACTCAAGCTCTTTTTACTTCAAGTGCTCGCAAAATTGTGTGCCCTGGTTATGCATTCGAGAAGAAAAGCTACTGGGCCGGTTATCCTCTTTCACAAAATAATAACTTCATTAATTCTCAAAAAAATAATCAACCTGAACTTTCCAAGGAATTTTCTATGTCTGACTTGAACAAACTCCTCATCAATGACCTCGTTAATGTTATGGCCGAACAATCTGGGCTTGAAGTTAATGAATTAAATCCTCAAGCTTCTTTTCTAGAAATTGGATTGGACTCTCTTTTATTAACTCAAATCGCTCTGGATTTAAGTAAGCGCTACCAAATCAATATTACCTTTCGACAAATGATGGATGAATTGACCTCTATCGCTTCAGTTGCAGAATTTTTCATTTCAACAGATAGCGAATCCATAAAAAAGCGCTTCCAAACGGAAGTAAATGTACAGGCTCCAGCTCCAGTTTCCGTGGCAACCCCAACTCCAGTTGTGACTCAAAAAAGTACTCCCGTTCAAATTCAGGCTGCAACTCCAACACAGACATTTAGTGGAACTGGAATCGAAACTTTAATCGCCAAGCAATTGGATCTTATGCGCGATCAATTGGCGCTTATGAGTGGAGCTCAGATCTCAGCCCCACAAACGACTGCTCAAGAAGTTGCCTCTCCCAAGGTTGAGACAGCATCTAAAGTTGAAGCTAAAGTTGAAATTAAAAATGAAGAACTAGAACTTCCAAAAGCTGATGTGAACACTGCTAAAACCGCTTTTGGTGCCCAGGCTCGAATTAATACAGTGAGAGAAGGATTGAGCTCACAAGAACAACAAAGTGTTCAAGATATTATGAAAAGATATATGGCTCAAACCTCAAAATCAAAAGCTTTCACACAAGCGACTCGCGCCAAAAATGCTGATCCTCGTGTGGTGACAGGTTTTAGACCAGAAATTAAAGAAATTATTTATCCCGTAGTTGTGAATAAATCAGTTGATCAACATTTATGGGATATTGATGGTAACGAATATATTGATGTGACTTGTGGTTTTGGTTCTAACTTTTTTGGTAATCAAAATCCTCGTATCAATGCCGCCCTTCATGATCAACTGGATCGAGGAATGGAGATTGGTCCACAGACAGAATTAGTGGGTGTTTGTTCTGAATTGATTTGTGAAATGACGGGGAGCGATCGCGCCGCGTTCTGCAATACAGGATCAGAGGCCGTTCTTGGTGCTTTAAGAATAGCGAGAACCATTACTGGTCGCAAAAAAATAGTGATGTTTAAAGGATCATATCATGGCATCAATGATGAAGTGATTGTCAGAGGTTTAAAAGATGGCAAGGCGATGCCAGCGGCGGCAGGTATCAATCCTTCAGGTTTAAGTGATATTATCGTTCTTGATTATGGTACTCCAGAAGCGATCGAGAGGATCAAAGCAGAAGGTTCTCAAATAGCAGCAGTTATTGTTGAACCTGTTCAATCACGTCGAAGTGATTTCAGACCAATCGAATTTTTAAAAGAAGTACGTGCCATTACTGAACAAAATGGAACGGCCTTTATTTTTGACGAAGTCATTACCGGATTTAGAATTGCTCCAGGTGGCGCTCAAGAATATTTTGGCATTCGTGCCGATCTTGCAACATACGGAAAAATTATCGGTGGTGGTATGCCGATTGGAGTTATCGCAGGTAAGAGTCGATTTATGGACGCTCTCGACGGTGGTTTCTGGTCGTTCGGAGATGACAGTACACCAACTGTTGCTCTTACTTACTTTGCAGGAACCTTTGTTCGCCATCCACTCGCTATGAGAGCTATGAAAGAAGCTCTTCTTATTTTGAAAGAAGGTGGTCAAGCGCTTTATAATCGCATTAATAAAATGTCGCAGGAGTTCGTCGCTGAGCTCAACTTATTTGCAGAGATGTTTGGTGCTCCGATTGTCGTTGACCATTTTGGTGGCGTATTAAAACCACGCTTTAGCGAGATTGGTAAGAACTACGACCTCTTCTATGCTCTTATGAGAATGAATGGAGTTCATTGCTATGACGGCTTCCCGTGGTTTGTGACTCTTGCACACACTGACCAAGACTTGAGAACTGTGGCCGACACATTTAAAAAATGTATCATCGAAATGCAGCAATTAGGACTTTTCCCGAGCCGCTTTCAGAATTCAAGACCAACTCAGTCTCAAGAAACTGACTTTATCGTTCCACCTGCACACGGTGCTGTGCTTAGGAAAGATGAATCAGGGAGACCTGCATGGTTTAAAGAAGATGTTCATAATCCCGGGCAATATGTTAAAATTTCAATGTCATAAAAGAGAGTAGGAGTATTTCGTTGAAAGACATTGAACATCCCCAGTTTTCGGGGACTGCCGAATTTAATGAATATTTACTTGCGGTACCAACGACTCAAGCGCAAAGAGAAATATGGAACTCTGTTCAGTTTGACGAGACTTCGTCATTGGCCTTCAATGAGTCTATTACTTTGCACTTTACCGGTGAGCTTGATCATTCGGCCTTAAAGCAATCCCTAATGACTTTGATCGAGAGGCATAGCGCTCTTAAATCAAGTTTTTCAGCGGATGGGCATTATTTAATGGTCGCGAAGCGCGGCCAATTTCAATTCTCTGAATCTCAAGAATCGCTCGCAAAAGTAATAACACATGAGATGAGAACTTCATTTGATCTCGAAAATGGTCCTCTCATTCGATTCCATTTGGTCAAAGAAAATGAGACTCACTACTATTTGATCATGACAGCTCATCATATTATTTGCGACGGTTGGTCTTGGGCAGCTCTTAACCACGATTTTGGTTTGATTTATAATGAACTTAAGGCCAATCGCGCACTTGCTCTGAAGCCGGCCTATCAGTTTTGGCAATACGCTCAATCATTAAGAGATGTTCAAACAGAAATTGAATCAGATACCCATTTTTGGAGAGAGCTTTTTCAAAAGTTTCCCGAACCACTTAATCTCAATAGAATTAAAAATCGACCAGAGCTTCGAACTTTCACTTCTAAAAGATTAGATACTCCTATTGATGCTCAAATGGTTAAAGAGCTTAAGAAGAAAGCAGGAAAGTTGGGAGTTAGCTTTTATCAATTGATGTATTCGATGTTTGTCTCTCTTATTGCTTTGAAAAGTGGACAAACTGATATAGTCGTAGGTATTTCTGCCGCTGGACAAAGTTTGATTGGTAAAAAAGATTTAGTAGGTCATTGTGTATCACTTTTGCCGATTCGTATTCAAGTGAACAAAAAACATTCTCTGCAAGAGCAAGTGACTCAAGTTAAGAAGACCATGCTCGATGCAACTGCCCATCAAAGAGTGAGCTTTGGACAGCTAGTTGCAGGACTTAATTGGGATCGAGATTCTTCTCGTGTTCCTCTGGTTCCTGTCATTTTCAACATTGATGTTCAAGCGGAAGATCAAGGACTAAGTTTTGATGGCCTTTTTGTCAAAATGACGACCAATCCACGCCACTATGAAAATTTTGAAATGTTTTTGAACGTTACCATGATTGGCAATTCCGTTGTGCTTGAAAATCAATACAATACAGATTTGTTTGAAGAATCAGAGATGAAAGAATGGATGAGTGATTATCAAAAACTTTTAAGCAATTGCTTACAAGATGTGGCCATTGATTGGAATCAAGCCGAAAAGGCTCAAAACATCGTTATTGAGAAAAAAATCGAATCACCTTATCAATATGATCCTCAGATTGCCGAACAATTAAAGTCGATCTGGAGTGAGCTCTTAAGAGTTAAAGAAATTAAAGATAGCGATCGTTTTTTTTCCCTGGGTGGTCATTCTTTATTAGTCTCTGAAATGATGATTAAAATTCAAGCGACATTTAAATTGAAGCTCACGATGAAAGAGCTCTTTCTCAATCCTGAGTTTGGAAAATTTGCCACGCTATTAACTGACAAGTTGCAATCAAGGGTTTTAAAACAAGACAATGAGACTTTGCCTGAGATTCAACATCTCTATAAAAGTGGCAGGAGTGCTCTTTCTTGGCAGCAGCAAAGAGCTTGGTATTTTGAAAAGCTTAATCCTGGAACTTCTCTCTTTAATCTTCCGGCCTACTATCAATTAATGGGTCCTCTCGATGCTCGGAAGTTTCAAAAGAGTGTTCGCCAGTTTATTGCTCGTCATCTCTTGACACGTGCGAGACTGGTTGAAGAGAAAGGAATTCCTTCTTTTGAATTCGTTGATCCAGATCAAATAAGAATAGAAATAATTGAATTGAAGGCAATCAGTCTTGAGCATTCTAAAGATGTTGCGCTTGAGATCATGAATAGGGATGCCTCCGTGCCTTTTGATCTGGCACAGGATTTTCTTTTTAATTGTGCTATCTACACTTATAAAAATGAATGTCTCTTTTTCTATTCAAAAATTCATCATCTGATCTGGGATGGATGGTGTTACGACATTTTCTTCAAAGAATTGGTTGAAAATTATTTTGCTCAGACACAAGATCAACCAAAATTAAAATGCAATTATCCAGACTATGTCTCTTGGCAAGCTTCTTTGACACATAATGACCTTTTTAAAAAGCAAATTGAATTTTGGAAAGATTATTTGAAAGGGGCACCTCCAGTACTTGAATTACCAATTGATTTTAAACGCAAATCAAAGAATTTCGACGGTGAAAGTATTATCATGATCTGGGAAAATGATGAAGTTCAAGCCTATGAAAGAATCGCTCGAGCACAAGGAACTACTCTTTTCAATTTTATGATGACCGCCTTCAAAATCTTTTTGGCCCGTTATTCGGGTTCTCAAGATATTGTCGTGGGCACGCCCGTTAGAGGCCGACATGTCGATGGTCTGCAAGATATGATTGGCTTTTTTGTTAATAATATTGCCATCCGCACTCAGGTTTCTAGTCAACTCTCTTTTGTTGAAAATTTGAAAAGAGTAAGTGACAGTATGGCCAGTGCTTTCGATCACCCCGATGTTCCTTTTGATGAAGTCATCCGTCATTTAAATCTTCCCAGAGATCCTACGATTACACCTGTCTATCAAACTTTTTTTATGTTTCAAGATTCAACCAACAGAAGCGAAAGTTTTGGTGACTATGAATTGCGCAAACAACCTCTGGTCCGTGGCGCCAGTCATACCGATCTTGATTTTTGGGTAAGACGTGATCCGACTGTCATGAAAGGGGGATTTGATTATGATCCTAGTCTTTTTAAACTAGAGACGGCCAATCGTATGGCCGAAGACTTTAGATCTCTTTTGAAGTCTATAGTTTTATATTTTGAAAAGCCTATAAGAGATCAAGAGTGGTTATCTACTCCCCATCGTCAGCTCCTCCTTCACGATTTAAATGATACGATAATTTCATATTCAAAAAAGAAAGCTGTTTATCAATTATTTGAAGAGCAAGCTTCGCTTTATCCTGATCGTATTGCTACTTCTGCACCATCAGGTCAGTTGAGCTATCGCGAAGTAGATGAACAGGCCAATCAACTCGCTCATTATTTAAGATCGTTAAAAGTTCGCGAGGATCATTTAATCGGTATGGCATGCCCAAGAGATGAGAGATTACCTATTGCTCTGCTCGCCATTCAAAAAGCCGGGGCAGGCTATGTGCCTCTTGATCCCGATTACCCAGTAGATCGCTTAAGTTATATGATTGAACACTCCCAGCTTCAATTGGTGGTTGGCACTCATGAGACTTTGAGCAGAGAGGCTTTTCAAAAAGTAAACAAGATTGCCATTGATCATAATGAATCATGGTGGCAGGGACAACCTCGTACTCGTTTGAATCTCGCTCATCAAAGCAATCGGACTTGCTACGTGATTTATACTTCAGGTTCGACGGGAAAACCCAAGGGTGTTGAACTTCCGCAAAGTGCCGTCGTCAATTTCTTGCAAGCGATGCAGCGAAACCCAGGTATAAAAAAAGAAGATGTTCTGGTGGCCGTAACCACTATGAGTTTTGATATTGCCGTGCTTGAAATGTACTTGCCCTTGATCTCCGGTGCTCGCGTTCATATTTTACCACGTGAACTCTCTATGTTTGGCGATAGCCTGCTCGAAGAAATTCGTGAAGTCGGGGGAACCTATCTTCAAGCGACTCCAGCAACTTGGCGGCAATTACTCCAAGCGGGAATGAAAAAGGAAGGCGAATTTAAGGCGCTCTGTGGTGGTGAACCACTTCCTGTCGATCTGGCCCAAACACTATCACGAGAGGTGAGCGAGTTATGGAATATGTATGGGCCAACAGAAACGACCGTTTGGTCAACTTGTCATAAAATTGCTCCTGATTCTCAGTTCATTAGTATTGGTAAACCTATTTCGAATACAGATCTCTATATTTTAAATGAGCAAAATGAACTCTGTCCTTACGGTGCAGTAGGGGAACTCTTTATTGGTGGCGAAGGATTGGCCAAAGGTTATCTCAATCGAGTAGATCTTACTCAAGAGCGTTTCGTTGTTTCTCCTTTTGATTCCAATCGAAGAATTTATAAAACAGGTGATCTTGCTCGTTATCGTCAAGACGGACTTGTTGAATGTTTAGGTCGCAATGATGGGCAAGTTAAAGTTCGTGGTCATCGAATAGAGTTGGGTGAAATTGAAGCTATCATATCACAACATAATCTCGTTCAATCACAAGTCGTGATTGTTAGAGAAGATCGTCCAGGTGATGTTAGACTCGTCGCTTATCTCATTTTAAGCACACAATCGGATTCAATTGAATCTGAATTAAGAGAACTTATCAATCATCATCTTCCGCCCTATATGATGCCGGCCCATTTCGTACAATTAAATGAATTCCCAATGACATTAAATGGTAAAATTGATCGAAAACTTTTGCCAGCTCCGTCTCAAATCATTATCGGAGAGCTTCAAGCTCAAGATTCTAAACCTACTATCTTAAGTTCTCATTCATCACTTTCTAAAAAACTTGAAGCCATTTGGTGCCAAGAACTTGGACTTAAAAGCATTAAAAACGAAGATGATTTCTTTGCTCTTGGTGGGCATTCTCTTTTGTCTGTTCGCCTTTTTTCACGCATCGAAAGTGAGCTGGGAGTTAATTTACCTTTAAGTACACTTTTTACTCATTCGACTTTTGGAAAAATGTTGGAACTTATGAATGTTTCCGAAAGTGAAGGCCAAGTTGAAGTTCAACTTGATTGGAGCCCCCAATCTTTAGTTGCTTTAAGACCGACAAATAAGAATAAAGGACTCTATTTCTTTCACGGAGTTGGTGGGAATGTTTTAAACTATCGAACCATGATGAATTTTATTCCTCAAGAATATTCAGTTTTTGGTTTGCAGTCCCCTGGAGTCAAAGGAGAAGCCCATTTAGCACAGTCTCTTTTTGAAATGGCGATTCTCTATGCTCAAGAGATCCAACTGCAACAACCTTCAGGAGAGCTTGTTCTAGCTGGCGGTTCGATGGGAGGCCTTTTGGCACTCGAAACGGCCAGAGTACTCAAAGATCAGGGGCGAGAAATTTCTAAGATTGTCATGTTTGATACCTTTGGTCCCATCTTTGATGTGATGAAGTTTGAAAAGGCTAACGATTCTTTGAGAAAAAGAATTTGGGATTTCGTTTATTATCGCGGCAGAACTTTATGGGCACGTTTAGTAACTTCATGGTGCAAGCTCCAAAGGAAAACGGTTCCTCATCCGATTCGTCATTTTCAAGTGGAAATGAATAATTACCGCCTCATTTCTGAGCATCAAATATTACCATTTACAGGTGATATCTATTTATTAAGAGCTCCTCTAAAGGAAACATCTTGGTACTCTGATCCCCATTTGGGTTGGGAGAAAACGATTCAAGGTAACGTCTATGTAACATATGTTAATTATACTCAACATAGTAATTTTGTAGAGTCTCCTTTGACGGCAGATTCATTTAAAAAGATTTTGATGTCATGAAGTATTTAATGCTCCTATTGTCTT
>Ga0210057_1011083_pt1 | contig 10048 bp, 9 predicted proteins | sample CryGeyCG2114_010_2_FD_183968 | JGI IMG/M metagenome (GOLD analysis project Ga0210057, IMG submission 183968) | Groundwater microbial communities from aquifer - Crystal Geyser CG10_big_fil_rev_8/21/14_0.10 (SPAdes) (version 2) | ecosystem: Environmental > Aquatic > Deep subsurface > Groundwater ...
GGCTCGGTCTTCTGCGCCTCGTACATGGCGGCGCCGACTTTCTGGATGGCTTCGGACAAGTCTTTGGTTTTGGCTTCCAGTTCGTCTTTCGAGCCTGATTCCAAGATGTCTTTCAAGGTCTTGATCTTTTTCTCGGCTTCGGATTTATCCTCAGCCTTAACTTTATCGCCGGCATCTTTCAGGGTTTTTTCGCTGGTGAAAATGAGGGTGTCGGCCTGATTGCGGGCATCGATCCGCTCTTTTTTCAACTTGTCCTCTTCGGCGTGTTTTTCCGCCTCAGCGGTCATGCTTTTGACTTCTTCTTCTGACAGACCGGTCGAGCCTTTAATCGTAATCTTCTGCTCTTTATTGGTAGCTTTATCTTTGGCAGTGACATTTAAGATACCGTTGGCGTCAATATCAAAAGTGACTTCAATTTGCGGAATGCCTCTGGGAGCAGGCGGAATGCCGTCAAGAATGAAGCGGCCTAAAGATTTATTGTCTGCAGCCATCGGCCGCTCACCCTGGAGAACATTGATTTCCACTGATGTTTGGTTATCGGCGGCAGTGGAAAATATCTGGGATTTGCTGGTGGGAATGGTGCTGTTGCGCTCAATTAACGGGGTGGAAACGCTGCCCAAAGTTTCAATACCTAAAGTTAAGGGGGTAACGTCTAAAAGCAAAACATCGGTGACATCGCCCATTAAAACTCCGGCTTGAATGGCGGCACCAACGGCCACAACTTCGTCCGGATTAACGGATTTATTCGGTTCTTTCCCAAAAAGATCTTTGACCGTCTGATAAACTTTAGGCATCCGGGTCATGCCGCCAACCAAAACTACTTCATCAATATCCTTGACGGTTTTCTTCGCATCTTTTAAACAGGCCTTAACCGGAGCAACAGTTTCTTTAATTAAATCGTCAACCAAGCTTTCCAGTTTCGCCCGGGTCAGTTTCATAGTCAGATGCAAAGGCTGACCGGTTTTAGATTGGGTAATAAAGGGCTGATTAATCTCGGTTTCCTTGGAAGAAGACAGCTCGATTTTGGCTTTTTCGGCCGCATCCTTAACCCGCTGGAGCGCCTGTTTATCAGCTTTCAGGTCAATGCCGTTTTCCTTTTTAAATTCAGCGGTAATATAATCAATGAGTTTTTGGTCAAAATCATCGCCGCCTAAGTGAGTATTGCCGTTGGTGGCTTTAACTTCATAAACATTATCCCCAAGCTCCAAGACGGAAATATCAAAAGTACCGCCGCCTAAATCATAAACGGCAATAGTCTCGACTTTTTTCTTTTCCAAGCCATAGGCCAAAGCGGCCGCGGTCGGCTCATTTAATATCCGTTCGACTTTTAAGCCGGCAATTTCACCGGCTTGCTTGGTGGCTTGACGCTGGGCATCGTTAAAGTAAGCCGGAACAGTAATCACGGCTTTGTCAATTGAACCGCCTAAATAGGCCTCGGCATCAGTTTTGGCTTTTTGCAGGATTATGGCGGAGATTTCCTGAGGAGAATATTTTTTCCCCTCAACCTCTACCATGACCATGGTGTCTTTGCCGCTAACAATCTTGTAAGCAACCATGCCTTGAGTCTTTTTCACTTCGGCATCGCCGGTCTTCCGGCCCATCAGCCGTTTAATCGAATAAATCGTGTTCTCCGGATTTAAAACCATCTGGCGCTTGGCAATATCGCCGACCAAATTTTTCAGCGGCTCGACAACGGAAGGAATTAAGTTTCGGCCTTCGCTGGTGGCAATAACTTTGGGGGTGCCGCCTTCCATGACAGCAACGACGGAATTGGTAGTCCCTAAATCGATACCAATGATTTTAGACATATTAAACTCCTTTACCGACTTTAACCCTAGCAGGTCTTAACACCCGACCTTGAAGGGCATAGCCGGTTTGAACTATTTCTATAATATAATCTTTTTTTCCGGGGATAAGTTCAACGCACTCGGCGGTTTTAGGGTCAAAAACAGTGTTTAATAGTTTAATTTCACTGATACCTTCTGCCTGCAAAACTGATTTAAACTTATCAATTGTTAACTGCAAACCGGCGTTTTTCAGATGCTCCTGAGTTTTTTCCAGGTCGTCCAAAACCGGTAAAAGCTTGGTCAATAAAACGGCGTTGGCAAATTTAACAAAGTCCTGCTGATCAGCCACAACTCTTTTTTGCAGATTTTGATAATCAGCCAAAGTGCGCTTCAGTTGGTTTTCCAATGTTTGAGTCGGAGAAGGTTTTTTCATAAAGATTACCAATTGGCGGCTATTTGATTAATTAAACTGCCAAAATAACGGACAGTGGGGACAATGCTTTGGTAAGATAAACGGGAAGGGCCGATCACTCCTAAGGAACCGGAAAGATTGGGGCTGGAAAAATCAACAAACACCATACCCAAGGCCTCAAATAGATCTGAGTCAAAATCATCACCGACTAAAATATGAATGGTTTCTTCGCCGGAAGCTTTAGTGAAAATGGAGTTAATCCGGCTGAATTCGTCAATTAAAGATAAAACGGCGCGGGCGACATCAATATCATAAAACTCGGGGTTATCCAGAATATGGGCTTCTCCGGCATGAAACAAGCCGCCGACAGAAGTACAGGCGACTGCCAGAGCTTTGGTTTTGTCAGCCAAGGCTTTAGTCAAGCTCGTTAAAAACTTGTCAGCTTGAAAACGACTGTCCCAAACTTTTTCTTTAACGGCTACTTCTTCGGCCACAGACAGTTCTTCTTCTTTAATCAGCTCCCGGACATAATATTTTAGGGCCATGGGGGTAGGGGTCCGGCCGGCCGAAGTATAAGGCTGTTTTAAAAATCCGGACTTGGTTAAATCCATCATCTCATTTCTAATCGTGGCCGGAGAGATACCTAAGTTGTATTTCTTTTCCAGGGTAATACTGCCGACCGGTTCAGCGGTAGTAGTAAATTCATCGATAATCGCTTTTAATATCTGAGACTGGCGATCAGTAAGATTCATATTAGCAGTATGCTACCACGACTGCTAAATAACTGTCAAGGGGATAATTCCGCTGTTTGACTTGATCGTAATATCCGTCTTTGCCGATTTTTCTAGCTTCGTCATTAATAGAATTTCTTGAGCAACTAGGCCTACAAGGTCTACAAGGTCCAACCTTGAAGTAGTTAAAATTGTCTCAATTCCCGCCTGTTACCTACAAGGTTGGACCTTGAAGGTCATTAAAAGTCAAAAAGCACTTGCTGCCAGTGTCACGCCCAACTGCTTAAAATCCCTGTCAAAGCTGAAAATTGCCTTGATTTTATTCCGCTTCATGGCCACGACACTGGAACAGTCAATAAAAGAAATTTTTTTGGATTTAACCCTCTTGAAAAAATCTTTGGCTTCTTTATGTAAAAATTTATCAATAAATATTTCTTTAGCATAGTTGTTAGCGTGATTTAAAAACTCAATCGCCGCTAGTTTTCCCAGTTTTTTGGAAATCACGGTAATTGATTCACCAATCACATCTGAAGAAGTAAAAAATCTCACTTTTTTTGATTTTAGTGTTTTTAACAATAATATTGCCCGGTCATGAGTTGAGTCTTTATCGTCCTTTATGGCCACAAAAACATTGGTGTCAATAAAAATCTTAGAGATCGTAGGCATATTTATCGTATTCAGAGTCGCCGGGGCCGCTGACCGGGTTTGCCGCCCATTGCTCCAGCGCTTCAAATTGCGTTTGTTTGTTTTTCGCTTTCTTTTTAATCTTTTTCCCTTCAGTTTTAATCGCCCGGTCCAAAAGTGTCCGGGTTATTTGAGAAAAAGATTTCCCGGTCAAGGCCGCCAATTCCTCAATCGCATATTCATGGTTATCCTGCAGTAAAATCTGTTTTCTTATTAACATACACAACTATATTACACACTTGTCTAAACGTTGTCAAGGGCGGTTTTGTTATAATCTGGCTATGAAGTTAAAAATACTGGGATTGATAGTTTTGCTGGTGGGGCTGGCGATTAGTTTGGATTTAGGCTCAAAAGTCAGCCGGTTGTTTTCTGAGGCCACTGGGAAAAAGGCGGAAATAGTGGTGGAAGCAGATAAAGAGATCGGGCCAGTGCCGAGATTATGGAATAACTTCAGCCAGGGCGGCGAGTCACACGACGGCATGTTAACAGCGGCGATCAAACCGATGCAGGCCCTCTCCCCCGGCTATGTCCGGCTTGATCATATTTATGATTTTTACGATGTGGTTAAAAAGGAAGACGGCCGGTTAAAATTTAACTGGACAAAATTGGACCGGGAAGTGGAGGCGATTTTAAAAATGGGAGCAAAGCCGTTTTTAGCGTTGTCATATATGCCGCCAGCTTTAGGCAGTGATGTTACCGGCAAGCCGGACAGCTGGGACCAGTGGCAGGAAGTGGTTAAAACAACGATTGAGCACTATTCCGGCAAAAATAATAAAAATATCGATAAGGTTTACTATGAAGTTTGGAATGAGCCGGATTTGTTCGGCAACTGGAAGACTGCGGGAGACAAAAACTATTTAGAGATGTACCGACAAACAGCGATGGCGGCAAACAAGGCTGCTAATGTCCAATCATTTAAGCTGGGCGGGCCGGCGACTACCGGTATGTATAGAAACTGGATTGAAGCGATGTTTAAGATGGTTAATGAAGAAAATTTAAGGTTTGATTTTGTCTCCTGGCACCGCTACAGCTTAAGTTCGGAGCAATATAAAAAAGATGTCGAAGAGTTAAGCAGTTTGTTAGAAACGTATCCCCGGTTGGCTTTAAAGGAAAAAATTGTGTCGGAGTGGGGCCTGGATGCAGAAAATAACCCGGGCTATGATGATAATCTGGGAGCGGCCCACACCTTAGCCAGTGTCTTGGAAATGATTGGTTCAGTATCCAAAGCTTTTAGTTTTGAAATTAAGGATGGCTTAAGCCCGGAAAATAAAACATTTTGGGGAAGATTCGGCATGATGAGCCACGAGGATACTGGTTTGGTATTAAAGCCAAGATATCAGGCCTATAGGTGGCTCAATGCTCTAGGGGAAACCAGAATTTATTTAACCGGCGAGGGCAGTTGGGTAAAAGCCGTGGCCGCCAAAAAGGCTGACGAGCTGCAAATTTTTTTGGTTAACTATGACCCGGCTAATAGTCACCATGAGACAGTACCGGTAGTAATTAAAAATCTCCGGTCAGGCAGTTATGAAGTGATTAAAGAAAACTTTAACGGCCAAACCCAAAAAACCATGGTAAAAATTAACAGCGGGACTTGGGCGGGGCAGGTAATAATGCCGGCTAATGAGATGGTTAAATTAACTGTCAGACCAACAACTGAGGTTAGCGAATAACGGCCAAAAAGGTGTCCTGATTCAGAACTACCCGGCCAAAAGCCTTCAGCCTTTTTTTGCCTTTTTTCTGTTTTTCCAAAAGTTTGGCTTTGCGGCTTAAATCGGCAGCGTGGAGTTTAACCGTGACATCTTTACGATAGGCTTTTAAAGTCTCCCTGGCTAAAATCTGGCCGCCTAAGGCAACCTGAATCGGCAGTTCAAACTGCTGGCGGGGAAGGGCGGCTTTTAGCTTTTTGGCTAATTTCAAAGCTAATTTTTGCGCTTTAGAACGGATGGTTAAAACGGAAAGGGGCTCAATTATTTGACGATTGAGTAAAACTTCCAGTTTGACAATGTCGCTGGGGACAAAGCCGGCAAACAGCCAGGTTAAACTGGCAAAGCCGGAAGAAACAGACTTTAACTGGTCAAAAAAACCGCTGATTAACTCCTGCAGGGGCATAAAATAATTTAATTTGAGTTGTTGGCCATGAAATTCCTGAGCGATTAAATGAGCCCGGTGGTCCTGACATAAATCCATGATGCCGCCGAAGTACTTCAGGGGGCTAAAAATAGTTAAATTAATAAATGGTTCCAAGGTTTTATTAATTAAAGAGGGGTCGGGAAAATCGGCCGGACTGAAAATAGAAATCAGCAGCTGATTTTTTTTGAGTTCCAGTTGATATTCCACCGAGGGGCTGGTGGTAATCAACTCTAAAGCAAATTCGCGCTCCAGACGCTCCTCAACAATTTCGGCGTGGAGCAATCCCTGGAAACCAATTTTAAAACCACTGCCTAAAACCGAGGAGTTCACCGGAGAGTAAATAATGCTGGAGTCGGTTAAGCGGAATTTTTCCAAAGATGATTTTAGTTTAATAAAATCGTTGTTTTCCAAAGGATAAAAATCCATATATACAACCGGTTGGGGTTCATGATATCCCGCCAAAGGCGGGCAGGCCCGGCAGTCGGCGGCGGTGATGGTGTCCCCAACGTGGCAAAGAGAGATGTCTTTTAAACCGGTAGCAATATAACCGACTTCGCCGCAAGTCAAAGAGTCAACCGGTTTCAGGGCGGGAGTAAAGTAACCCAAGTTCAGCGGTTTAAAAATAGTTTGATTGGAAAAAAACTTAAGGCTTTGGCGGTGATTAATCCGACCGTTGACTAAGCGGATATAGGCAATCACGCCATGATGAGGATGATAAAAAGAGTTAAAAACTAAAGCCTGGAGCGGGGCCTGGTCGTCGCCAGGCGGCGGGGGCAAACGATTAATCACCGCTTCAATTAATTGAATTACGTTCCGGCCGGTTTTAGCGGACACAAAAAGAATTTCTTTTTTGGCAAAACCAAAAGTGGCCTGCATTTGCCGGCTAAGATTGTCCAGGTCAAGGTTGGGCAAATCAATTTTATTAATCACCGGAATTAATTCCAAGTGGTTTTCGAAGGCCAAGTTGGCATTGGCCATGGTTTGGGCCTGAATCCCCTGAGCGGCATCAACCAGTAAAACGGCGCCTTCACAAGCGGCCAAAGAACGGGAAACTTCGTAAGAAAAATCAACATGGCCGGGAGTATCGATTAAATTAAGAATATAAGATATAGAATTCAGAGAATAGTGCAGGCGGACGGGGGCCAGCTTAATAGTAATTCCCCGCTCTTGTTCGATTGGATTAGAGTCCAATAACCGTTCTTTGTACTTGGACTCAGAAAGCGTGTGGGTTGATTCCAGAAAACGGTCGGTTAAGGTAGTTTTACCGTGATCAATGTGGCTGATAACGCAAAAATTCCTAATAGTTGATTGGTAGGGATTCATAATGAGTAAAGCGTTTAATTAAACCCATAAAGCTTTCCAGTTCTTTAATTTTTAAGATTTTAGATAAAAGCAGATAAACAGCCAAGCCAATAAGGCCGGTAATGATACTTAAAATAATTAAATCCAGGGTCTTGGTAGTGTTTAAGATATAACGGTCAAGCAATCTTAAAGGAATCCATAGGCTGAAACCGGTGCCAATCGTGGCTAAAGACATTTTAACAAAAGGGGTGAGAAGGTCCGTGGGGGAGAAACCGCCGATGAGCCGGGACAAAAAGAATAAGAGCAGACCGGCATGCAAAAAGCTGGCCAAAGAAATAGCTAAAGCCAAACCGAGCACGCCCAGGTTGAAGCGATAAACTAAAAGAAAACTAAAACTAACGTTGGTGAAAACTGCCACTGCCGCCAGATATAAAGGAGTCCGGGTATTAGATAAGGCATAAAACCCGCGGACTAAAATTTCGATAGCGGCCTGGGCAAAAACAGAAATGGCAAACAGGGCGACGACCTGACCGGTTAAAAGCGTGGCTTGCCAGGGAAAGTTTTTAGTCCCAAAAGCCAAGCGGACAATGGGCAGGCGTAAAATCAATAAAATCATGCCGGCAGGCAGACTGAGATACAAAACCTGATTTAAGGAAGTGGTCAACAGATTTTTGAATTTGGCAAAAGATGAGGGAGAAAAATGCTGGGCCAGGCTGGGCAAGGCGGCCTGGCCAATGGTGGCGCCGAATAAACCAACCGGAAGTGAGTTTAAGTGCTGGGCAAAATAAAAAATTGCCAGGGAGCCGGCAGATAAAGAAGTGGCTAAAAAGACAGCCACGGTTAACTCGATCTGGCTAACAGCCAAGGCAATCGCCCGCGGCAACATTAAGCGGCCGATGCGGCGAACTCCGGGATGGTGAAAATCCAGGGATGGTTTAAAGCGAAAGCCGATGTTTTTGGTTAAAGGCACCTGGACTAAAAAATGAAGAAAGGCGCCGATAATCACTCCCAGGGCCGGGCCATAAATGCCGAAGACCGGACTTAAAAAAACAATGCCGAAAATAATGCCCAAATTATAGGCAATCGGAGCTAAGGCGGGTACCAAAAAATAGTGATGCGATTGCAAAATCCCGGTTAAAAAATTAGAGACTAAAAAGAAAACTTGGGCAATAATTAAAACCCGGGTTAGGTTGGACATCAACTGCAGTTGGGCTGTCGAGAAACTAGGGGCAATTAAGCGGCTTAAGGGCAAACTAAAAATTGCCAAGACAGAAGCCAGCAGGAAAAATAAAACCAGGCCGGCGGTAATCACGCTGGAAGCAATATGCCAAGCCTCGGCCTTTTTGGTAAACAGGTATTGCGAAAAAACCGGAATAAAAGCAGCGGATAAGGCCCCGACCACTAAAAGCTGAAAGATCATGTCCGGCAAGCGAAAGGCCGCAAAATAAACATCCAACTGCCAGGAAGTGGTGGGGTTAAAAAAGGCGCCGGCTAAAAAACGGTCGCGGAGCAAACCGAGAATTCTGGAGAAAAAAACCGCGGCCATAAGAACACCGGCGGCGGAAAGAATGCCTTTTTGCGGTTTGAACAAGTGATTCATCATCTTGACGCGAGTATAACAAAAATATAAAATCCAAACTATGCCAATACTTAAATCGGCGATCAAAAAGTTAAAACAAGATAAAAAGAGAACAAGGGTAAATAAAGTTTACCGGGAGAGTTTGCGGCTGGCGGTTAAACAAGCCAGAAAAGAAAAAACCGCCAAAGCAGTGAAGCTGGCTTACTCGGCTTTGGATAAAGCCGCCCAACAGAAAGTAATTCACAAAAATAAAGCAGCCAGATTAAAGTCCAGATTAATGAAGCTTCTTTAAGTAGTATACTTAAACTTAAGTATGACTGCCCGCAAGAAAGAAATTAATTTATTACCAAAAGAGCCCTGGGAAACCGGAATATTGGGACAGCTCATTCCCTGGACATTGTCGGTGGGGCGGTATGTGGTGGTGTTTGTAGAATTAATTGTGATTTCAGCGTTTTTATACCGGTTTGGGTTAGATCGAAAGTTAACGGACTTAAATGAAAAGATTAAACAAAAACAGGCAATTGTCAGCAGTTACGGTGATTTGGAAGCTAAATTTAACCGGGCCCAGGGGCAACTGCAAAAAATCAAAGCAACAGAAGAGGCTCCGGTAAAGATTGATGAAGTGCTGGATCATATCAGCCAGATAACGCCGGCAGACGCGGCTTATAAATCAATTATGATTAATCAAAAAGAAGTATCTTTACAAGGAAAGGTTTTGTCAGAAGCGGGTTTGGCAACCTTGTTAACTCAAGCTCAAGCGAGCAAGGAGTTTAGCGACGTTAGGTTAGAAAATGTCAGTTCAGGGATAGACAACAGTCAGGCCATTGTTTTCAGAATGAGTTTAGGTTTTAAACAAAAATGAAAAACTATGACCGCTATAACCAGCAGTTAAGAGTTTGGGGCCGGCAACCTAAAATCAGAATTTCCGGACTGGTTACTTTAACTATTTTTACGGTGGCGTTTTTCTTAAGCATGGCCATTTTGCCAACTTTTAAAACCATTGCCGGGTTAAAAAAAGAGATTTCCGACCAGCAGGAAGTAGAGGTTAAGCTGACTAAAAAAATGCTGGGGTTAAAGACTGCCGAAGTTAATTATGCCAAAGTGATCAATGATTTAAAGTTAATCAATCAAGTACTGCCGGAAAAGGAAGAGCTGGAAAGGCTGGCCTGGCAGATTCAATGGTTGGCTAATCAACAAGGGCTAACGATAAGCACCGGCAGTTTCGGGGAGTTTAACCTGGTGGGCCAAGCCGCTAAACCAGGCCAAACTGAATTGTCAGCGGAATTGACCATTACCGGCAACTATCAACAAATCAGAAATTTTTTGCAGGGTTTAACCAAAATTGACCGGCTAATTGCTGTTAAAGAAGTTAATTTCAATAAACAAAAATTGCAAGGCAGCGGGGAGGTAACTGCCAGCCTAA
>Ga0210057_1011086_pt1 | contig 10047 bp, 11 predicted proteins | sample CryGeyCG2114_010_2_FD_183968 | JGI IMG/M metagenome (GOLD analysis project Ga0210057, IMG submission 183968) | Groundwater microbial communities from aquifer - Crystal Geyser CG10_big_fil_rev_8/21/14_0.10 (SPAdes) (version 2) | ecosystem: Environmental > Aquatic > Deep subsurface > Groundwater ...
AAGTAGAAATACCATACATATATATGTTTCACGCTTCCACTGCGCTAGAAACAAAGCAACAAGGCATGGATATTAGTAATAAATACAAATTGCTAGGTAAAATTATTCAACCTTTCTTTATTCAATATACAAAACAAATAGAGAACCAATTATTAAAACAAGCTAAACAAGTGTGGGCATTATCTCAATTCTCTAAATCACTCATACGAAAATATTTTCCAAAAGTTGGCAATATTATTAAAGTTATTCCATATATCGCCGATACTGAAAACTTTAAACCTTCCAATGATAAAAATAAATTACGAGCAGAACTTAATATAAACACTAAAGATAAAATAGCCATTACGGTTAGAAGACTTGTGCCACGCATGGGACTTGAATGGTTGATTAATTCCTGGTCCAATATTAATAATAAATATCCTAATTTAAAATTATTAATAATTGGTAGTGGATATTTAAAAACCCAATTACAGTATATAATTACCAAACATAAACTTGGAGATAAAATTATACTACTAGGAAATGTTCCGGAAGATATATTAATTAAATATTATCAAGCGGCAGATTTATTTATACTACCAACTCTTGCCTATGAAGGCTTTGGATTAGTAACAGTTGAGGCACTAGCCTGCGGGTTACCAGTCATTGGTACAAACATTGGTGCTACGCCTGAAATATTAAAGCCTTTAGATAAAAACTTACTATTGCAAAACTTAGATGCTATTGCACTTCTTAATACTATTGATTATATATTTGTAAATAAAAAGAGATTAGCAAGCGCTGCTAATCAATTCTGTATAAATAATTATAGCCAAACAAATAATCAAATCTTTACCGAACTCTTAAATAAGGCTTTTCTAATATAATTAACAAAATTTTGTAAACCAATAGAAAATACAATAATGAATATAATAATAATGCTTAGTTGCCACCAATTTAAATTATAGTTAGTCAGCCAACGGAAAAGAATAATATAATGAATAACGTAGATGTATAATAATGCATCTGCGATATTTATTATTACTAAATGAATTGCCTGTGGTAATTTTGTATTTTCCCAATGATAGAAGAAATACAAACCAATAAACATACTTGCTAATAATAAAACTGGCAGATGCTGATAATAACTATAATCATTAACATATATGCCAATATAAAATATATATGAATATAATACTAATAAAGTAATTGACGCCCATTTAGCCAATTTAGTCTTGAAAAATACTCCCACCTTATCCTTATAATAAAACAAAATAATACCAACAAAAAAATATAAAGAAAATGAATTAATAGGGTAAGGATAATTAGACATTATATTATTCAATGCAGAGATATCATAATACATTAATATCTGCCAAATAATATCTAGACCAAACAACAAAGCTGTAAAGACAATTAAATCCTTCAACTTATTGCGATATAAAAAGAATAAGCTAATAGCAATACTAACTGCAAAATTTAATAATATTGAACCGGCTGAAATTATTTTTTCATTTGTTAAAAATGTCATTAATAAAAACAAAAGAACAAATAATGCTATGCGAAATACATATTTATTAAACTTCTTTTTATTAAAACTTAAAGCCATTAAATAGCCAGAAGAAAACAAAAAACCCATCTGACACAATGGCACATAGGCAAAAAATAACGATTGTGGAATATTTAACTGCCCCTTTGCTAAAACTAAAATCATATGATCAATCACCATAACAATGATTGATAAAAATTTAATGATATCTATATTAACTAATCTTTTCATTGTTTAAAAAATCTTCAATTAATTTTATTTTATCCTCATCTGCATTATTGTTCTTCTTCCTCCTATACTCATCCTTATACACTGTTTTATAACACGTCAAATATTGATTAACGCTTAGCTCCCTATATTTAACATTATTATTAGTAGACACCAAAAGACTATCGGGAGAAATATTATTCATTTCCAGTAAATCACTTTGTTTAGCAAAAGCTACACTCTGGCCATCTTTAATAAATTCATGCTCGTCTTCATCCTTTAATTCATAACCTAATATTAACATTAATTGGATTAATTTAACCCATTCGCTTATTATATATTTATCCTCAATCAATATATCAATATCATTTGTTGGTTTTTCACTGTTTAATATCTTATACAATCCCAGAGAACCATATAATATTGGAGTGGAACCAATTTCGTTTAATTTTTCTGCAATCTTTAAAAAAATATTCAATTTTTGTTTATTATCTATCATTTTCATAATTATACTTTAACTACCCCCTCTCTTAAAACTTCAATTTTATCTCCATTAACTTTTATTAATGTGGAATGAGTACCGGCTAATTCACCATCATCCAAATAGGCAGCTACATCATTTCCAAATATTTCTCTTGCCTCCTTAATAGTTTTTGCGGGTTCACCCCCCTCAATATTTACAGTCGTAGACACTAATGGCCCTGTTTGTTTAATAATATTATTTATTACAGAATAATCTGGCCAACGTATAGCTAAACTATTAGTATCACGATGTAAATATTTTAAAGAGTCATCATTACAAGGCAGGATTACGCTTAAAGATCCCGGCCACCATTTGTCTAACTTTTGTTTAATATTGTCACTAATATCAATACTTAGTTTTTCTAAATCTTCCCATGAATTAATAAGAATAATAAATGGTTTATCTCTTTTCCTGTTTTTTAATTTATAAATTCTCTCGACACCCTTTTTGCTAAAAGCGCTTGCATGCAAGCCATACAAGGTGTCAGTTGGCAATATTGCCACTCCATCGGATTTGATAATGTCTGTTATTTTTTTTATTATTGTCATATTATTAACAACCCACTTCTAGTGGATGATAACATTATAGATTATTTACTACTTTTATATTATACTATATGCAATGAAAAGACTACACCAACCAATTAATTTACCTAACAGAATACTTAATTTCTTTGGTTGGGCTATTTTAATAATAGCTATTGTAAGTGTCGGTTTAGCAATATACAAAAATGTAGATTTTAATACAAAGGATACTATTTCAGATAATAATCAAGATAAATACGTTGAATTTCTATCTGAGATTTATGAAAAAATACAAACAAATTATTGGGAAATTATTTCAGATGAAGACTTATTTAATTTATACAAATTGGCAGCTGAGAAATTAGAGCATAAACCAGAAGTAACAATAGCAAACGATAAAATCGGTATGCGATCAATGATGAAACAAATTATTGAATCTTTAGAAACAGATGATTTAAAAAAAGAATTTTCAATAAATGTTGCTACTATAGTTTTATACAATTTACAGCCACTTGGGCGTAGCGGACTATACAATATACAGAAAGAAACAGAATTATGGAATAATGTAAAAAATATTGACCCCGATACAAATCTATATGATGAAATTGCAGTTAATGAGGACGCTACAACTACAGAAATTGAAACAGCGGCTAAAGAAAAAGAAGTTGAGCTCAATAAAATTATTATAGATAATAGTAAATCCGACGAAGAAAAGCAAACTGCTCAAACAAAACTAGCAACTGTTCAAAGAGCGCAGGAAACATTGACTCAAACGGGGGCGAGAGAAACATACAACAAGTCACGCGTTGAGGCTACCGTATATGGAGAAATACTATCAGATAATATATTACACCTGAAGGTAAAAAAAATGTCCCCAACTAGTTTTACTGAGCTACAACAGGTTGCCAATGAGTTTGATCAATATAATAGTTTAGACACTTTAATATTAGACTTACGAGGAAATATTGGTGGATCAATTGATTTAATGCCATATTTCTTGGGGCCATTTATTGGGCCCAATCAATACGCCTATGAAACATATCATCAAGGTGAATATGATCCTGTTAAAACAAAAGTTGGTTGGTTGACAAGCTTACTAAGGTATAAGAAAGTTATTATATTACAGGACGAGCTTGGGCAATCTTCAGCTGAAGTAATGACAGCCGTATTAAAGAAATATAATGTCGGTATATTAGTCGGAACTAATTCCCGCGGTTGGGGAACAATTGAGGCTGTCTATGATATAGATAATCAAATATCTGATAATGAGACATATAAGATGTTTCTAGTGCACAGCATCACTTTAAGAGACGATAATCAGCCAATTGAAGGCAGGGGTGTTGACCCGCTAGTAAATATAAAAGATGAAGATTGGGAAGATCAATTATATTCATATATTTCCCAAAGAGACATCATTAATAAGGTTAAACAACTTATTATGCAATAATATTCTATATTAATTTTTCACTAAAAAACCATACTAATTGTAAAAAATAAAACAATTTGTCAAAATAATTACAAAAGACCATTCAACAAATGATCTTTTTATATATATAAATATTAATTTTTAGTGGCTAATTGACCGCAAGCTGCTTTAATATCCTGACCAAAACCAAATCTCTGACTAACCTCAACACCTCTTTTTTCTAATATTATTCTGAAAGAATCAATTGCTTTTTTAGATGATGGCTTATATTCATTAGTCGGATTGTATGGTATTAAATTGACCATACATAAAGGCCTATTCATTAATTCAGCTAATTGTTCTGCTTCAGCCTCATGATCATTAACTTTATCTATCATTAAATATTCAAACATTACTTTTCTATTAGTTATATCTATATAGTAATCTATAGCTTCAAATAATCTTTTTAATGACACTCTTTTATTAACAGGCATTAATTTTGTTCTCAATGTATCATTTGGAGCATGTAATGAAATAGCTAGATTAACCTGTATATCCTCTTTAGCTAATTTTCTAATCTCAGTAATAAGTCCGGCAGTTGAAATTGAAATACGACGCGCGCCAATATTAAATCCATCTTTATCATTTAATATTCTAACAGCATCTAATACATTATCATAATTCAAAAATGGCTCACCCATACCCATGAATACAACATTAGAAACTCTTTCATTATTTTCCTTTAATATTCTACCCCAAAATATAACCTGTTCAACAATTTCATAAGTACTTAAATTTCTCTTGAAGCCCATTTGACCAGTAGCACAAAAAGTGCAAGCAAGTGGACAACCAACTTGAGATGAAACACAAACAGTTCGCCTACCATCACTGTGTTTCATAAGAACTGTTTCAATCTGAAGTCCATCCTCAAGCGTAATCAAAACTTTATTTGTATTTTTATCCTTACTCTCAGACAAACCACTATTAATTTCTAATGGACATTCAATGTTTAATTTACTACGCAATTCTTTAGATAATGTTGTCGCCTCATCCCAATTTGCCACAAAATCTACATAAATAGCCTGTATTACTTGTTTAAGTCTAAACTTCGGTTCCTTAAACAATATCTTTTCAAGTGATTCAATATTCATAATCTATATTTATTTATTAAAATTTTCTCCAATTATAAAACCCGTACTCCAACATATTTGTAAATTATATCCCCCAGTTGGACCATCTAAATCCAATAATTCACCAGCAATAAATAGATTATCTATTAATTTAGACTTCATAGTCTGTGGGTCAACTTCTTTAATATCTACTCCCCCAGCCGTCACAACGGCCCGAGCAAAACCTGCCAACTTATCTACAGATAATGTAAAATGTTTTAATAACTGAACAAGCTTACGTCTTTCTTCCTTTGTAACCGTATTCACCTTTTTATCTGGATCAATATTAGAAAGATCTATAATTGTAGTAATCAATTTATGTGGTAATAATAATCCCAAACTATTCCTAAATAGTCTATTACTTGTACTCATAAAATCTCTCTGAATGCGTTTATCTAAATCTTCTTCTGTTAAAGCGGGTTTAAAATCTATTTGAAAATCTACATTACCTTTTTTTAACAATTGTCCAATCTTCTTACTCATATCTATTACCACTGGCCCACTCGAACCATTGTCTGTAAATAATGCTTCACCAAATCTAGATAATACTTTTTTATTATTCTGATAAATATTAGCAGCTATATTTTTTAAACTTAAACCCTCCAAATTATTCACCCATTTCTCTTTAACAATAATAGCCGTTAAAGCCGGCTCCGGAGTAATAATATTATGCCCCATCTTATTAAGCCATTGATAAGCATCTCCGGCAGAACCTGTTAATGGATATGATTTACCACCCGTACAGATTGCATATTGTTTAGCTTTATACTCTTTACCATCAGATAATACAACTTTGGATATTTTATTTTTAAAGACTGTTATAGAATCTACCTTTGCATCTAAAATAATATCCACATCATTCTTTTGTAAATAGAGCTTTAAAACATCAATGACATCATATGCCTTACCATTATCTGGAAACACCCTATTACCCCTCTCAACTTTTGTTAGTAAATTTTTATTATTAAAAAAATCTACAATTTCCTGTGGTCCAAATTTACTAAATGAAGAAAAAAGAAATTTACCATTTTTACCATACCTACTTATAAGAGTTTGTAAATCCAGTTCATAATTTGTAATATTACATCTTCCTTTTCCAGTAATAGATAACTTTACTCCTAATTTATTATTCTTTTCCAGTAATAAAACACTAGCACCGTTTTCGGCCGCTCTACCAGCAGCCATCATTCCGGCTGGACCTCCACCAATTACAATTAAATCATATTCTTTATTCATAGAAGTATAATCACATACTTTTCATAAAATGTAAACAACTTTTCACTATTTATGCTATAATTATCTTAACTATTAACAAACAAACAAAAAATATGGATATAAAAAATACTCCTATTCAACATACAATTGTTGGTATATTCTCTTTAGCATTAATCTTAGTTTCTAAATTATTGCTTAATGTCCCCTGGTCAACAACACTCGGTAGAGTTTCATTTATTCTTCTATTTTTAATTCTAATCATCGGACCAGTGATGAGGCTTAAAAAACCAGCAAAAAGTTTATCCCCTCTAACCACTCCATGGAGCTGGAGAGGTGAACTTGGAATTTGGTTTACAATATTATCCTTAATGCATTTTATTATTATAACAATAGAAACACCTTTTTATAACTTAATAAAAATAGGGGGAGCAGGTTTTAGTCTTGCAAATTTACTGGGTTTAATTGCTTTATTTTGGTCAATAATACTTGCATTCACTTCTTTTGAGAAGATAATTAATTTTATAGGAATTAGTTCGTGGAAATGGCTTCACAGTTTAACTTATGTAATATTTTATTTAGTTGCTACTCATTTTATTTATTTTCAATTTTTCTCAACTTACGGAGAAGTAGGACCTGATTGGTTTGGCTATATTGCCATAATAATGACAATCTTGATAATACTATTACAGCTAATTACATTTATAATAACTATTATAAAAGCGCAAAGTAAAAACACCTTTAATTAAAAAGGTGTTCTAACTGGCTCCGCGGGTCGTGGACGAAGTTAGAACTAAAATTGAACAAGTTTAAACTATTTCTTATATTTGGATAAGTTATAAATTTCTTGTTTTAATCTATAACCCTTACAATGTGTCAGTATTCCTAAATATGATTGTTGGGAACGAAAATAAGTTTTTTTTGATATTTGATTATTTTTTAATTGGCAATTCATTAGTATTAGTTTGTTAATTATCCGTTTCTTTGTTTTAGTGCGAATAACCCTATGGTTGGGCAAAACAACATAACCAAGCCAATCAAAACCCTGAATAAATTTCCTAATAATTATTTTAGTAGGATGTAAGGATAATGATAGCTTACTATTTAAAAATTGTTGAATTGGTGCAATTAAATCAACTAATTCTTTCCTGTTTTGACTTAAAATGATAAAATCATCACTATATCGCATATAATACTTTAGTTTCAGCTTGTGTTTTACAAACTGATCAATTTCATTCATATAAATATTAGCAAATAATTGACTTGTCACGTTGCCTAATGGCAAGCCCATTCCATAGCTTCTTATAACTATATTAACTAACGACAACACATTTTTATCATTAATCTTCTTTGCTATTAGTCCATATAATATATCCTGATTTATAGAATCAAAGAATTTCTTTATATCGCATTTAAGACAAAAAACTTGTCTTTGGTTATTGACACTAATTTGCCGACAAAATTTAACCAACCTATTAACCGATGCGTGTGTGCCTTTTTCCGCCCGGCAAGAGTAAGAGTCATAAATAAAACTTTTATCAAAAATTGAATAAAGTATTCTAAATATAGCATGATGAAGAACGCGATCACGAACGCCGGCTTTGTGAATATGTCTTAATTTTGGATCTTGAACATAAAAAGAAGTATAATGATTGTGCTTATACTTCTTACTCTGCAAATCCGTATGCAATTGCCATAAATTATCTTCAAGGTTAAATTCAAAAGCTTGTACATCTTTTTTGCTACTTTTACCAAGTTTAAATTCCTGCCACGCTAAAACTAAATTATCTAAACTAATAATTTCATTAAAAAGACCATGACAAGCCCCATTATTTCTACCCCCCCCCCGACAAAATAAAGTCGAAATTCCTTTGTTGCATAAAATAAATGAATTCTTTAAAAAAGTATACTTACAGGCAGGTCAAATACCTAAAGCAGATAGATTTGGAATTTGGTCTAAAATACAAAATATCTGCCTAGATAGTATTGAACTAATAATTACAGCTTCCTTAGAAGTAAAGAATAATAAGCTTCACTTACTAAAATCTACAAGAATTAAGATTGAAGTCTTGAAACAACTTATCAGAACAAGCAACCAACTACACGTTGTTAATAATAAAAAATATATTGATCTTTGTTCAGATCTGCAAGAAATCTCTAAAATGATTAATGGTTGGATAAAATATCTAAACTGAACATATCTCTACAAAGAAATCCCGCACACACGGGATTTCTATTTATGAAACTTCTAACACGAGCACGCAAATTGTCATTCGCATTGTCAGGATTGTACCAATTCACGTTCAACTTGTCGTCGTTCCAGTTGACATTAGGCACATTACCGTCAAAGTTACGAGAGCTCATTTATTTACTCAGATTCACCTAGTCCACCAGTAATTTTATACAAAATTACCTGCGTTAACCAATTCAATGTTGGAATTCTTTACGAAGCATTGTTTATATAAACAAATCTTCTCTAAACCTGAGCAAGCAGTTTCTTTAAAATTGGCAAATCGTTATCTATTTTAAAAATAGACCGATTGTATTAGCCAAGTAATATTATACAAGTTTTTGCCATATAACAAAAATTCCCCTTACTTTCTTATGAAAGTAAGGGGAAGGGTTAAAGTTAAAAGGAACAAGGGTTAAGAAACTGCAACACGAGCACGCAAAAAGTCATCCGCAACGTCAGGATCGCACCAACCCACGAACAACCTGCCGTCGCGCCAGTCGACACCAGGCACACCACCGCCAAAGCGACGAGAGCCTGCACAAAGTGTTACATTTGAAATATCCAAATGTTCACCCGTTTCATCCCAGTATTTCAGTTCAAGGATAAGACGTTCCATTAAAGTAATGACGTTGATGCCTTTTTCCTTGATCTGATTTGCTGAGAGGTTTTTAAACTCTTCATCTGCTTCAATGCGATCGCGAAGACGAATAGCGTAAGAGGTGTTTGAAGTGCGAACATCATCTTTAATGTCCTTATCAAGATTCTCGGTATAAAACCGTACCTTGAATTTCTTTTTGAGAACTTTGACGATATCTGCATAGGTGAGGCCTTGGGGGATGAAGATTACTCTAGAGAAGTCATCTTGACTCTCTGGAATAGCAACATCTGTAAAGTCTACAGTCATTCTAAAATACTTTCTGTAGAATTCTTGCCATTCTTGACGAATGTCAGTGATGGCAAAGGGGTCTTTACGCTGTAAAAACAGTTTAAACTCGGGGACAGTAATTGACCCACTTTTCAGCTTCGTTAATAAATCAATCTGCAAGTCAAACATCTCATTCGACAAGCTACCGACCTGATTCTTTTTCATGGTCAGCTCCTTTTTTTGTTGTTAATTGACAAAGAACCATTCTTTATCTTAATACTGCATAATACACTATATCTAATAATTTGTCAAGGTATTTATCCACTATTAAATTAAAAAATAGCTAATATTAGCTATTTTAAAAGTATGGCTCGGAATTTT
>Ga0210057_1011087_pt1 | contig 10047 bp, 10 predicted proteins | sample CryGeyCG2114_010_2_FD_183968 | JGI IMG/M metagenome (GOLD analysis project Ga0210057, IMG submission 183968) | Groundwater microbial communities from aquifer - Crystal Geyser CG10_big_fil_rev_8/21/14_0.10 (SPAdes) (version 2) | ecosystem: Environmental > Aquatic > Deep subsurface > Groundwater ...
TTGTATACCTCATCGCAGAATAATCTACTTCCTAAAAGTTTACCATCAAGATGTATACCTAGATATCATTCGAAAAAATTAAATTAATAATCCTTTAACTCTATCACTTTAATATCTGGCGATTTACCTTGATGCTTTATGTTTTCAGTTACTAATGTAGCCCCATATGCTTTAGCAAGTGAAAGAAATGCCGCGTCATAATAGGTTATAGTGCCTTGAGTAGCTAAATAATACGTTTCTCTCGCTAGATCTTCCGATTCTACCACAAAAGTGATTGGAAGAGAGTATACAGTACCTAATGATATGTGAGCTTGATGAGTTGTTAATTGTTTACTTTTAAGAAGTACATTTCCAATTTCATACTTAGCAAGTTCTGGAGCTAAAAGTTCAACATTCCCTTGTAAAGAGTCTGATAAAATCTTATCTGCTTTTTCTATATTTTGCTCATCTGTTGTATTAAGCCACTTAATAATTACAGAGGAGTCAATAACTAATTTCATAATACTTAATGAGAATATCTATCTTGCCCAAGAAATTCCGCTGCACTACCCTTACCCTTACTCTTAATTGCACGAGATGCTTTAATAAGATCCCATATCTTTTCTTTATCTACTCTTACTTGATGGGGTTTAATCATAATTTCATCAGGCTTTACTATTGAAATAGTAACAGCTGACATAGGACTAACCCAATTAAGTGTTTTTCTGATTGCATCAGGTATTGTAAATTGACCTCGATCACGAATAATTACTACGTTTTTCATATTTTCATACTATCAGAAAATCAGAAAAAGTCAATTAGTAAATTGAGGTAGCTATTCGAACCCTACCATTAGCCCGCTATATAATATATTTATGAGTTTGAGACTGTTGATGTCCCGTTTGGTGACCCGAGAGCGAATCGAACGCTCAACCTACTCCTTAGAAGGGAGTTGCTCTGTCCATTGAGCTACCGGGTCGGTTATGGATAAATTATAGCACGGAGGGGTCTATACAATCTCTTCTTTGCGGTTTCGCAGGAAGCCTATCCACTCTTCAATAACATCAAACAATATCTTAAACGGAGCCTCAATTAAAAAGTCAAAAATAAAAATAAGAATGTTGATTTTGCTAATTTCGTTGCTCAGCCACTTCCCCACGGTAATAAGCGGAACCATAAAAAAGTCAACAATGGGGCTAAGAATCGTTTCTTTATGATTAACGATATACTCCTTCGCAATCTGCCGTACGCGGTATCCAAAGAAGGCCACGGCAGTTAAGAAAAAGAAGAATACGATTTTACTGAGCCACGTGAAATTGATTATGTCGAGTACATTATCGATGAGCAGGAATGTTGCACCAAAGGTAACCAAGTAAAAAATCCAGAATAGCATTCTTCTAAAAATACTTTGATTAAGCTTCACCTGTACTTTAAAGTTAACCTTTTCGGTACCAACGCCGTACATAAATGTGCGCAAGCGGCTAAAAATACGCTCGGTGTTTTCTTCATCCGGTACATCCACGGTAGTAACCAACAGCATCATAAAAATTGGCGGAAACAGGGCATTAATGCCTAAAATAAGGGGATCTATGGGTTCGTTAAGCCGCACCAGTAATGGATACTCCGCCAAAAACACAAATATCATTTTGGTAAAAAAAATATAGATAATGCTGCGTACCCCTGCCCTTCTTAGCTTAGCTTTTGCCGATTCGTATTTCTCACGGCAAATAGATTCGATAGTTGACTTGAACTTTGCCTCATCTGCAATCAGTTCGCGCACTTGGTGTATGGGTTGTGAAAAAAAATCTTTTAGTACCAAATACGGCGGACGCTGGTTGAGTAAATACTTACGCACTTTGCGATTAATGGGGTATTTAATTTTTGTATCAATAAGGTGAAACGCATGGCGCAGCTTGTCCACGTGATGGGAAAAATCCGATGGTGGGCTTTTTAGTAAATCCTCAAACAGCAGGCGCATTAAATGAAACCGCAAGTATGGCTCATCACTTTTTAATAGCACCTGTTCAGTCGCAATATAGAAATAGAAATTTTTATCCTCTTCCGACAAGCCTTCAATAGTAACCGTTGGATTAAGTACCTGATACATATAGAACACAAACAGCTTATCGAACGCAAAATCATGCTCGGCAAATAACTCCTCAATTTGACACACGAGAAGGTCATGAATGAAGTCTGCGTAGTAATTTCGTTTATCCTCTGGTTCGCCCTTAATAATTTCATCACGCAACGCAATGTACCAGCGGATAATGCTCTCAAGCTTGTCTACTTTTGATTCCGGCAGTTTATTCGTGGGCAAGTATCCCGCCCATACAATTTCCTTGGCAATTGAGAGCGCCTCGTTGGTGAGCGACGGATTAAAGGCAAGGCGGCGGCGAATGATGCGATTAATCGCATTGCGGCGGATAATGTAATCATCCTTGAACTCTATGACGTTGCGCAATCGTTCATAGGCAATGGCAAAAAAAGATACGGTTTTTGAAACCTCAATGATATCAACGTCGTGCTGCTTGGTGTGCTCGTTGAGCTTCCCTACCTCATGCAGCAGTGATTCAGTTTGCTTTGATACGGTTATGTCGCTCATGGTGCCCTCGAGAGGAATCGGACCTCTATCCTTGGTTCCGAAGACCAATACTCTATCCTTTGAGCTACGAGGGCGTATTTATACATAGGCAATTATATACTGCTGCATTGAATTGTTCACCTCGGTCGAACTCATTTTTAAACATGGCAAACGATGTTGCGCCTGGTGAAAACAGTATACATCCCTTTGGTTGTGCTGCATCAAGAGCTAATGATACTGCTGATTCCATACTGGTTTGGATGTCTCCTACTACTATTTTTTTGGGAAGCTGGGAAAGCAGCTCATCAGAAAATGTTCCCTTCAGTAACACCACGGCATCAACCGATGAGGTGATAGTAGCTACCAGATCACCATAGGGTAAATTCTTGCTGTTGCCTCCCATGATAAGGACAGTGTGGGTATACTGCTGTTCTTTCATAGCTGTAATGGCAGTTATAAGCGCAATAGGGGTAGTGGATGTTGTGTCGTTATATATGTCAACATCCTTAATGGTTTCTATTTTCTGCAGCCGGTACGGCACTCCCTTAAATTCATACAGCATTTTTTCAATATGCTCGTCGGGGATACCCAGGGTGCGCCCAACCGCCTCTGCCAGCGCCGCATTTGATCGGTTATGCGATCCGGGAACACTCAAATCTTTTTTGTATGAAGTCACCCATTGCAAAGCCGATTGATACGTACTTTTATCAATTTTATCTTTAAGTGACTCATCAACAATTAAGATGTCCTCAGGTTTCTGATAGGCAAACAGGGCTGTTTTGTCATACCAGTACGCATCCATTGATGGGTAAAAATTGAGATGATCGGGGTAGAAGTTAGTAAAGACCGCAATGTGAGGGCTTTTTTTAATGCGATGCAGTACGGCAAGCTGCCACGATGACAATTCAAGAACAATATAGTCCAAGTTCTCTTGTTTATCCAGGATCTCTATCGTTGAGTTACCGGCAATATTACCGCCGATCGCCACCCGTTTTCCCACGCTCGATAGCATATTCACAATCATAGTGGTGGTTGTGGTTTTGCCTCTCGTTCCGGTAATGCCGATAACCGGAACCGTTACCGCCTTAAAAAAAAGCTCAATTTCGCTGGTTACCTCAATTCCTTTTTTTCGTGCCTCAATGAGTTGAGGCATGTCCCACGGAACTGAGGGGCCGATAATAATAAGATCGATGTTGGTAAATACCTCATCGGGGTGCCCACCAAGCGCAAACTGTATTGAAGGAAACTCCTTAAGCTCATCTACTGATGCCGCCAGGTCATGTTCATTTTTTTTATCAGTAATAGTCAGTGATTTTACCTGTTGAGCTATGTAGCGAGCTAAACCTAATCCTCCTCCCTGCACCCCCAAACCTATCTGTAGTACCCTCTTTCCCTTTAATAGCGGCTGAAGTGCGTGATGCATAGTGATAGACTATTGTAGCATATGGCCATTATCATCCTTGCACTGGTAGTATTTTTACTGGCTCTTATTTATGTCTATGTTGCCATGGCAGTCTCCGATTGGCTTGGTGTTCCCTTTGTCCCCACGTACTCATGGGATGTAAAAAAACTACTCTCGACCATTAAAGCCCGCAAAAACGATGTGTTTTATGACATTGGCGCCGGTGATGGGAGCGTGGTGCGCTATGCAGCTAAGCACTGGGGAATAGAGTCGTACGGGGTAGAAAAAAACAGAATGCTGGTGTGGTATGCACGCTTGATAAGTTGGATAACTAGGCAAACAGATGTTCACATGATTGCCGCTGATGCATTCTCTGTCTCATACCGCAACGCAACCATTATCTACCTGTATTTATTTCCCGAGTTTATCGCAAAACTTATCGTGAAGCTTAAAAAAGAATGCAAACCAAGGACACTGGTTATCTCCCACAAGTTTATTATTAAGCCGTGGAGCAACTCTCTGGAGCAATTCGAGGAAAAAACCAAAACGTACTTCTACCGCCTACCGTAAATTAAAGTTTTTTTATTTTCAGCTTCAGAGTTTTTTCAAGCTCAGTTACCATCTGCGGCAAAATTGATGTTCCGGCTTTAGGATAGGAATATATACGCATGGTAATGGCTGATTCAAACGAACCGCGGTATTCGATGCGATCGATTTCTTTAAACTTTTTGGCAAGATGCTCGGTAATGTCGTTCCAGGTACGCTTTCCGTCAAACATATATGTTATATCTTCAATAACCGGTGTTCCTTTAACTGGGTTCAATAATGGCGTAGGATCGTATGCTTCAATGAGTGAGGAAAGCAGTACATCGGCATATGAACGCCGGTCGGTAAGCATACCCACTTCGCCCGCTATGTTGCCATTAATGCGTACGGCAGCACGGACTGACACCCATCGTACCGGCTGTTTCATAGGTACAAACTCAAGATTGCGTACGTGTAACAATGTGGCTAGGTTTTGAATGATTCCCTTCATCACATCAAATGACCGCGACGACATGAACGACAAATGGGGCTCCTCAATAGGCAAATCTTCCTCGCGTGGAATATAGACATTGGCGCACTCAAATATGCTGAGCTCCTTGATTTGAGATGATACGATAAACACCGCATGGTGTGACGGTATGAGGCTGCGGCGCAAATACGCGAGGTCTGTTGATAGGGGATTGGTAATTTCCAGGTGGTCTGTGATTTTGAGTCCCATAAACTCCATGTCTTTCTTGCCATACATTGAATAGGTATATACCTCATACAGTCCGCTGCTGCGCAAATGCTCTTTAATCATGCGGATGACACGATAGCGCTCGTCAAATGCCAATACCTCTCGATCTTCTTTGAATGCAAACGGTGACAGTGTTTCTCCAATACGGTCGTAGCCGTAAATACGTGCCACTTCCTCTACCACGTCAGCTTTCTCAAACATATCATACTGACGCCAAAACGGTACGGTCACCTGAAGTTCATCTCCATGAAGCTCTACCGAAAAGCCCAGTGATTCAAGAATGGTGATCATGTGCGGCGTTGATATATCCTCTCCAATACGGCTGCGGATATAGTGACCGGTTATGGTAATCTTTGGAGCTTGATATACGTGCGGATAGTAGTCGAATGCCTTTGAAACAGCAACACCACCCGCAATCTGTTTCATAAGATCATAGGCGTACCAAAAGGCTGGTTCTGCTCGCTCTGAATCCACTCCTTTTTCAAAGTATAAGCTTGAGTCACTCCGTGCTCCGGTTTTCATTGAGGTGGCACGAATATGCAATTTATCAAACACCGGTACAAACAATATAATGCGCTTGGTACCGGCCGTTACCTGGCTGAGCTTACCTCCCATAATGCCTGCGAGGTCAATGAGGTTGCCCTGTTTATCTTCAATGACAATATCTCCCCCCGGCAACACATAGTGCTTGCCGTCAAGTACCTGGATTTTCTCATCTTTTTGAGACAACCGGATAACCATGTTTCCACCGGGAATGGTGTCGTAATCAAACATGTGTACGGGCTGACCGAACACTAAGCGCACGTAGTTTGAGATATCAACTGCTGGGCTAATTGAACGCATGCCTGCTTTTTCAAGTGCGCTCTGAATCTCAACCGGTGTAGTCTTGGTTGGATCGATGTCACACACCACAGCAATGAGTCGATTCACGATACCTTCGTCTTTAATATCTATGCTAAGCAAGCTTTGCTCACCGAGTTGGCTTTTCGAATAGTCGCGCAAAATGTTTTTTATCCACGCAATCTCATGGTTAAATCGCGGCAAAATAGCCATAGCCTCCTGCGCAATACCCACTACTGATGCTGTATCAATGCGATTAGAGGTGATTTCAATATCAAACACTTCATCACCATCTTCGGTGCGCACCACGTGTTCTACCGATGGACCACTCAGGGTAAGGCAGCGGGCGAATTCTGACGCGGAAATGCTCGTTTTAATATGCTTTTTCAGCTCTGAATACGGAATCAGGATGTTCATGAGTTATGGTAGTACAAACTGACATTCCCTTCATACAGCGGGCGCATGTCTTCTATAGAGCCGCGCATCATCAGAATGCGCTCTATTCCAATGCCGAATGCCCAACCGCTGTATATATCGGGATCAATATTACCTGAACGCAATACGTGAGGGTGCACCATACCGGCTCCTCCCAATTCAAGCCATCCGCTTTTACATACTTTGCACTTGCGGTTATCAACCATTCCCGTGCCGTTACAGATCGAACACGTAATATCCACTTCAAATGATGGCTCGGTAAATTGAAAGTGGTAGGGCCGTAACCTAGTTTTTACTTCGCTGCCATAGTATTCGCGTACAAAATGAGCAATCGTTCCCTTCAGGTGGTTAATCGTAATGTCCTTATCTACACACAATCCCTCAAACTGATGAAACATAGGGGTGTGTGATGCGTCCCAATTAGGGCGGTAACACTTCGCAATGCTGATCATTCTAATGGGAGGTCCTTGGCGTCGCAACATCTCTCGTGCCTGTCCCGATGAGGTATGGGGCGACATAACCATGCGTCCATACTTGGATGACACGGGTCCCCGCACAAAAAACGTTTCAAAATCATCACGTGCGGGGTGAGTGGGGCCCATGTTAAGCGTATCAAATGAGAAATATTCCCACTCTACTTCGTGATAGGTGTAGTCGTAAAATCCAATTTTCTGGAATATGCGACGAATGTCGTCGATGGCTTTGGTGGTAAGATGCAGGTCGCCGGTCACCGTTCGCTCCCCGGGCAGCGTTACATCAACTAGGGCCTTATGCGTATCAATTTCGGATAGCGTATTCCATTTCACGTCATAAATATCCTGCAATTCACGCTTGATGATATTAAGCTCGCTTCCCCGCTCTTTGCGCTCTTCAATCGACAGGTTTTTGAGTTCTTTGAGGGTTACAGTCAGTGAGCCATTTTTCCCAAACAGCTCATTATAGATAGCGATTAAATTCTCGCGCGATTGAGCGTTCTCAATCTTTTGTCGTGCGAGGTCAAAGTCCATGGTTGTTATTTCATAGACTTAACGTGGGATACTAAGGCAGAAAACACGTTCGGCTCAGTGGTAAGCTTACTGAGGATCTTTCGATCAAGATCAACACGCTTTTCATGCAACGTATGTATAAAACTGCTGTATGAATAACCCAATGGTCTGAGAGCTGCGTTAAGACGCATAATCCACGTAGTACGCATTTGTCGCTTCCGTTGTTTGCGTCCTGCAAATGCATATTCACCGGCATGTGCTACTGCCTCATGGGCAACTTTCACTAAACGGTTGCGCGTCATGCGATAACCCTTAGCTAGTCCCAGGAGTTTGTTATGTCGTTTGCGTGATACGACGCCTCGTTTTACTCTCGTCATGCGCTTGCACCCAATAACTTCTTAACTTTGGTTGCTTCGGTTAAAAATAGTGCCTTCGTACTCTTTAAGCGACGTTGTCGTGCTTTATTTTTTTTGGTTCGAAGATGGCGCATACCGTTACTGCGGTGAAGCACCTTGCCGGTTCTGGTTACGCGAAAGCGTTTTTTAATAGCCTTTTTCGTTTTTAGTTTTCCCATTTTTTTATTTCTGTTGGGTGATGATCACCCGCAAAACTTTTCCCTGCATAACCGGTTCAGAAACCGTTTTTGCTATTCCTACCTGTGCAATGAAGCGAGTGAGAAATGCGCGCGCCTCTTGTTTTAATTCCAACTGTCTTCCTTTTAACCACAAACTTAACTTTACCTGATGGTTCTTCTCCAAAAACTCTTTCGCTCTTAGTGCCAATCGTGTCGCATCATTTTCCGCTACAAACAACCCTAATTTTATCTCTTTTACCTCTGTCTTTCCATGCGATTCGTTCTTTTCTTTCTTGGCAAGCAGATACAGGTACTTATTCAGCTCTATCAGTTTAACTACCGGCGGCACTGCCTTGGGCGCAATCTCAACGAGATCAATTCCCCGTTTTCGTGCCTCTACCAGCGCCTCATACGAACTCATTAACCCCACCTGCTTATTCTGATCATCCAGCACTCGTACCTGTGGTGCCCGTATCTCGTCGTTTACGCGAATAGATCGGCGGCGTATATCTTTTTTAGATGGACTTCTTCTCAATAGCTATGCGTAACTTATTCATAAATTCTGACAAGGGCACCATACCCATGTCTTTGCCTTCACGTGTTCTGATTGATACATATAATATTCCATCGGTACTTCGTTTTTCCTGTTCTTTCCCTCCAATTATACACAGGTATGGAACCTTTTGCAATGTCCAGTCACGGATTTTAGCCGATAATGTTTTGTTGCTTACGTCCAGTTCTGATCGAATACCTGACTCGCGCAGAGCCGTCTGAACATCTTGAGCTAAACCGTCAAATGCGTTACTGACCGGCACGACGGCCGCCTGCACGGGAGAAAGCCACAAAGGGAATGCGCCGCCATAATGTTCAATGAGAATCGACATAAATCGCTCAATTGATCCCATAATAGCTGCGTGTATCATAACGATACGTTCATGCTCACCCTGTTCATTGATGCACGACAAATCAAACCGATCAGGCATATTTCTATCAACCTGTATGGTTGCCACCTGCCACTCACGACCCAAAGAATCTTTACTGATAAAGTCAATTTTAGGTCCGTAAAAAGCAGCTTCGCCCACCGCTTCCGCGTACTCAACTCCTCGTTCTGTAAGAATATCCCGTAGTTGATTTTCTGCATATGCCCATGCTTTGCGGGTACCAAGGTATTTCTCAAAATGGTCGGGATCATGAAGTGACAGTCTATACGAAAGCTTAGGGAACCCTGTGCCTCGATAAAATGCCTCTACAATTTCCCATATAGCCAACGCCTCTTGTTTTACCTGATCTTCGCGACAAAAAACATGAGCGTCATCTTGGGTAATGCATCGCACTCGCGACAGTCCCGCCAATTCACCACTTTGTTCATCACGGTATACCATGGTTGTGGTTGCATATCGTTGGGGCATCTCACGATAGCTATGAGGTTTTCGATCGAAAATTTGAGTATGGTGCGGACAATTCATCGGCTTGATGGCAAATTCGTGGCCTTCACGCGTATTAATATGGAACAGCTCCTCCTTAAATTTGTCCCAATGGCCGCTGGTTTCATACAAATCCTTTTTGGTAATATGGGGAATTTCTACCTTTACATATCCCTTTTCGCGACGCAGTTGCCATACAAAGTCATCAAGTAAATTTCTCACCAGGGTACCTTTTGGGGTCCATAACGGCAAACCCTTACCTACTTTATCTGAAAAAGTAAATAGGTCAAGTTTCGGGCCCAGTATTTTATGATCACGTTTCTTTGCCTCTTCGAGGCGAATGAGGTATTTCTGTAGCTCATCCTTGGTGGAAAAGCACGTACCATAAATACGGGTCAACATCTTGTTTTTTTCGCTTCCCCGCCAATACGCTCCGGCTAGGGAAAGCAGTTTGAAATATTTCAGTTCTTTTGATGGATTATCACAATGGCCACCACGACATAAATCGCGGTATGTACCACCTGATTGATACACGGTTAATGTT
>Ga0210057_1011088_pt1 | contig 10047 bp, 7 predicted proteins | sample CryGeyCG2114_010_2_FD_183968 | JGI IMG/M metagenome (GOLD analysis project Ga0210057, IMG submission 183968) | Groundwater microbial communities from aquifer - Crystal Geyser CG10_big_fil_rev_8/21/14_0.10 (SPAdes) (version 2) | ecosystem: Environmental > Aquatic > Deep subsurface > Groundwater ...
AACGATCGCGCGGAATTTACCGGCTTCGGTTTGGAACACGAGGTCGGTGAGATCGCGGCGCGCGTTCAATTGATTCGTTGGCACGGCCACTACGTCAAGGCCATAAACCGTCCGAAATTCTTCCGCCGACGTGAGAGCCGTGCCGGTCATCCCCGCCAATTTAGCATAGAGTTTAAAATAATTTTGCAGCGTGATGCTCGCATAAGTTCGCGATTCTTCCTTCATCGCCACACCCTCCTTCGCTTCAATCGCTTGATGCAAACCGTCCGACCAGCGTCGACCGGGTTGGAGTCGCCCCGTAAATTCATCCACAATTACCACTTCCCCGCCGCGCACCACGTATTCGCGATCGCGGATAAAGAGCGCTTTCGCTCGCACTGACGTTTCCAGATGATGCACGTATTTAATGCCGAGGTCAGTATAAATATTTTCGAGACCAAGTTTTTCTTCCGTTTTAGCAATCCCTTGTTCAGTGATGACGACCGCTTTATGCTTTTCATCTATCGTGTAATCTTCGTCAAGGTTTAACGTTTCGGCTAATTGGGCAAAAGTTTTATACAAATTATCAGAGGGCGCGACGGGCGCCGAAATAATAAGAGGCGTTCGCGCTTCGTCAATCAAAACCGAATCAACTTCATCAATAATCGCGAAGTGATGGTCTCGTTGCACCATCTCGGCCGCGTTATAAACCAAGTGGTCGCGGAGATAGTCGAAACCAAATTCGTTGTTTGAACCATAAGTGATGTCGGCGGCGTAAGCTTCACGACGCGAACATGGTTTCAAAAACTCATGCACTACTTGGAAGGCACCCGCCGCGTCACGTTTGGTGTCGTCGGCTTGAGTCATATGATTTGCATCATAAAGATACGACGTTTGATTGTTGAGCACACCGACCGTCAAACCAAGCCGGGCGTAAATTTGCCCCATCCAAACTGCATCACGTCGCGCGAGATAGTCATTGACCGTCACAATGTGCACCCCCTTGCCCGCAAGCGCGTTTAAATAAGCGGCGAGAGTCGCGACCAAAGTTTTGCCTTCACCCGTTTTCATCTCCGCAATTTTACCTTCGTGTAGAATAACACCGCCCAAAAGTTGAACGTCAAAATGACGTTGACCAAGTGTGCGTTTGGCTGCTTCGCGCGTAAGCGCAAAAGCTTCTGGCAAAAGGTCGCTAAATGCCACTTCATTGGCTAAACGGGTTTTAAATTCAGCTGTTTTTTCTTTTAGGCCAGCTTCCGGCAAAGTTGCGAAAGTCGGTTCTAAAACGTTAATTTGTTCGATAAAAGGCGTAATGCTTTTTAAATAATGCGAATTTTCATCGCCAAAAAATTTCTTAAGAAATGACATAATGCGGGCATTCTAACATAAAATAAAAGAACCTCCAAAAATTTTTGGAGGTTCTTTTCCCGTCAAAATCAATTAGCGATGCTTCTTGGCTTTCTTTCTTTTGGAAGTTTTTTTCGTAGCCTTCTTTGCCTTTTTTTTCTTAGCCATAAAAATTAAAATTTAATTTACGATTAGGTTTTGATAATTAATTTCGATCGACCCCATCACAGTCACTAACGACAACTTAATTATCGCGCGAATTAAAACTTCTCACAATCTTTTTCCGCGCGAAAAGTGGATAACTCTCGCTTCGAGTCCGCCGACCGGCGGATATGAAATTTCACTTGCGTAACGTCGGCGTGCGAAAACCGATGAAAGAAATAATAATCGTGCCGATGAGCGTAATGAGTAGAATATAATTAACCTGAAGATTTTGATTCTTGATCACGATGTAAGTCGTCGCGACCCAAATAATTATTAACGATAACGCCGTCCACGGGTATTTCATAAAAAACTTTAGACTCCGGAATTATTATAAGACCCTGGCTCACATCTAACTGTTCTACTTTCGGCAATACATTGATTATTTATACATTTTGGTCCACCATATTTCACAACCGGATGATCAGTCACCAAATCACACATTTTTAAATCTTCTGAAGTATATGGATAACTTTGGTAACCCTCGCAGCCAAAACCAGGCCTTATGGTTTTATAATAATTAGCTGAACCCTCACCACAACCTAATGGCCTAATTGTACAATCACTGTCTATTTGACAATAAGAGATACTGCTCAAGTACGGAATTAATTTAGAATCAATTGGTGATATATTTACTTTGTAATTTTCATCGAAATATACTTTCGAATCTAAATTTTTGGCATTCTCAGAATCTAATTCTATATAGTATTCTGTTTTATCTGTCCGTCTGTCATCATAAAAAAGAGTTGGAAATGTTGTCGGGATTCTTTCGAGACCAAGTAAGTCTGATAAATAATTATCAACAACAAAAAAATCTAAGGTTTTAGGTTCTGCTTTTAGCGGTGTGATTTTAGAACGGTAAAATCTTTGAGGTTCTTTGATGGATGGGTCTATTCTAAAAGTGGAGATAATTTGATCAACAATTTTAATATCTAAAGAATTATCAGGAGCGATTGGAATCGTTATCTCGCCAGAAGTATAAATATCACCTATTTTCTGGTTCGGCCAAAAAAACTTTATAAATCTGCCCAATGACTTATCGATCTTGGGGATAGCGAGCCACTTCGTGAGTGAGATGTTACTATTCAAAATTGATATCTGTTTACTGTTTATATCCCATGCCTCGTATCCAACCTCAACTAATGGATTCCGCACCAACATCATGACTTTGCCAAAGTTATCAACAAATCTCGCACATGAATTAGCGGATAATTTTTGCTCACTAGTACAGGATGGTTGCCCTTTTCGAGCTACCGACAAATATGATGGATACTTAAATTCAAATCCATATTTTTCATTGCGATAAGTTTTCCAACTGGTCGTGTCTAGGCTAACGGTGTCGAGAATAATAGTTGAAGAAGAAACGAATGGCGGTTCGATGACTGCCTGCCGATTAGGCAGGTTGGTATCTACGACTGGCTGTTGATTATCTTCATTTTGATGATTATCGGGTGTTGTTGGGTTGGTCAAATTTGACCAAACCCACACACCCAAGCCGAGCGCAGCGAGAAGCAAAACAACGATGATGAGCCAACGGCTTGACGGTTTGGGCGCGCTGGCCCCAATGTCAAGGGTAACCCTTGACATTGGGGTGGCCTCGCCTGCTTCGCCGAATCGAGGCGAGTCGGCAGACGGGTTCGGTGTTGACAGTGATTCCTGCGGCTGAGGCATTTGTTCGTTCATGGCGCGCTATCTTTATTCTTGTCTAAAAACTCAACGAAATACTTGGCGAATTGGCGGAAGATGTCGGGAGCGGTTTGAAGATCTTTGTAAACATCTTCCGGGGTAATTTTATCATAATCGTGAGCAATAAGATTACGAAATTTAGTCATACCTTCGTTTTCTTTCGCAAAAGTTTCGGGGATAACGCCATTTTCCCCCAAAAGTTTAATGATTTCTGCATAAGTTTTTGCCTGCTTTTGGAATATTTCCGTGATTATGTGATTGCCTATGTCAGTAATCATTTCTATAGAAGTAAAAAGATTAAGAGTGGCAGAGTCTTGCGTTTTTCGGTCGGCAAAAAATGTCTCGCGCCCTTCCAAGCGCAATTCTTCAAGCACTTTGGTGTATTCCTGCAATCTAAAGAGTTTTTCGTAAATTGTTTTTTTATTGAGAGGTGACATATCTTTTAAAATTTACCGAGGCTCGTCCAAATTCTCCTGATTTTATCTGTTCCCGCAAGAGGCGGTAGGATGTTTCGCGAAGATAACGGGTATTCTCGTATTCCCGGAGAACGGCGCGAGCCAATTGAGTTTTGATTTCGGGATCTTTCATAAAAATTACTTTGCCTTCCAGCACAACTTCGTAGCGAAGCACGGGATTTGTTTGTTGATTTAAATTAATTACATCAGCGTTTTCTATCTCAAATTCCTTTTCTATTTCCAAAGCGATGGCAAGCTTTTCACTAAACTGTTTTTGGAGAGGGATTATATTTTTATCAAACACCACCCCAACATCAATATCGGAATGGGGACCGGTCTTACCATGAGCTTGAGAACCGAAAAGATACGCCAAAACAACGCCGTGGCGTTCAAAAATCGGTTCAATTGATTTGATATTAATATTTTCCACAACTACAGCCTAACATATTGTGTTCATTTTAACCATCTGATAACGCCGTCCACGGGTATTTCATATTTTCAAATAAATTTTACACTGTCTAAAATTTTTTTAAATGTTGGGGTCAGAGTTTTGGCGAAAGATTCGAGGTCAGACGAATCGGCAGATAATCTAAAACGGTAAAGACGTTCGTCTGTCTCAAGACAAGCTGCTTGATAAGTTTCAGCATCTACGAAGTCACTTCCGATATTACCATAATTAAATCGTGCGGTAAATAATTGCCACGAACCAATATCAGTCGAATAAATGGCGGACTGACCTTCATTGCATGACTCTGCCGCTTCTTGGCTATCAATATTTATTACTGCCGCGTACAAACAAAAAGGAGCACAAAATAACCTGTCGGAAGGGTCGGGATCATCGAAGTCTAAATAAAGATAGAGACTGCCTGACGGTCCAAACACATCTTGCATGTTCTTTAAACCAATTGGATACTTGAACTCAAACCCGTATTTTTCATTGCGGTAGGTTTGCCAAGTGGGAGTATCAATCGGCGACGGCGTAAGCGCTTGATTTTGCCACACTAACCAGCCAAGCCCGAGCGCGACAACAATCAAGAGCGCGACGATGAGCCAGAGCGTTCGTGGCGTTTCGGGTCGTTGGGAGGCAACGCCTCCCGCAAATGTTGGTTCAATTGGCGTTGGGGTTGGAGTTTGATTTGGTTGCGAAGTTAGATCGTCCATAATTATCATTCAAAAATTTTAACAATTTATTGTTGGATTTGTTTTGAGGATCATCCCAATGATAACACCCCCCCCCGACAAACTTTTTCACTTTTTTAACCAAAGTTTTATCATTTGTTACTAACACCGCCTGTCTAGAAATTGCGGTCGCGGCAATAAGGGAAACATAGAGTTTCTATTTTACTGATAGTCGAGATTGCTAAATATTCTGATTTAAGATGATATGGGTTCTTAATTGTGTATTTTTTAACATATTGCTATTATATCACGCCTTTAGTAACTGTCGAATTTCTTCGTAATCTTCGGCGTAGGCGGCAATGAGATTAATTAACCGTTCTTTCGCCGCGCCGAGTTCCTCCTCCTCCGCTTCTTTGAACGCGAGCAATTCTTCAAAACTTAAATGCGCCGTGGCGTCGATTGCCGTTTCCAATTTCTCCTCATGCGTTTTCGCGATAATCAATTCTTCGGCCACGCCGAGCGGATAGTGATCGAAGAAACGGTTGAGCGCCACCATCACGTCAAATTGCGGCGCGAGCCGCACCGCCACCATATCGGCGATGATTAAAGTGCGGAAAAACATAATAATTTCGCGTGGTAAATAAATGCTGTAATCACGCGCCTTCAAAATCAGGCGCGAGATCACGAGGGCGGAAGTGTGATGATGGTAATCGCATCCCGCTTGCTCGGTGTACCAAGGTTCAAGAATTTTTTCCAAATCGGCGCGCAAGTTATCAATCATAATTTCTTCCAACTTCGTGATCACTTTGGCATAATGATCGTAAGTGGCCTTGTCTTTCTGCTTAAAAAGTTCGACTTCATCCGCCATCGCGCTTTTCGCAAATGAGAGGAAGTAGCGACTCGAAAAATTAAGGTCCCGCTTGGCGATGCCATAAACAATTCGTAATAGATTCAGGCGATTACTACCAACCCGACCGATGATACCGAAGTCGAAATAGCCAAGATGGTTATCGGGCGCGAAGAAGAGGTTCGCCGGATGTGGATCCGCGTGGAAGAAACCATCAATAAAATACTGTCGCATAATATCAAAAACAAAATAATAGGCGAGGGTGTCGAGATTGATATTATTTTTGGTTTGCAATTCGAGCGCGTAATTAGGATCAGTGGTCAACTTTTCTAGCACCATTTCGGTCGATAAAATTTCGCTCATATATTCACTCACCAACACTCGTTCAGTAGAAAATTCGGAGAAGCATTTCGGAATAATAGTTAACGGGTGTCCGTTCGAATGGGAAGCCAGGACTAAAGAATTATTTAATTCTTCCCGAAAATCTAATTCACGGCGCGTGGCTGAAATAAATTCACTAATGATGTCTTGGATTTGCAGGGAATTAAAAAAACGAAAAATGGCAAGCCAACCCCCGAGGAAAGAAGCGAGCATGAAATCCGTTTCAAAAACTTTTTTAATGCCGGGGCGCTGAATTTTAACCGCCACCCGCTCCCCCGTCGTGAGTCGAGCGCGATAAACTTGCGAGATCGAAGCGGAGGCAATCGGGTATTCGTCAAATTCCCGAAAAACATTTTCCGGTGGCTCGCCCAACTCTTCAACGAAAATCTCCCGCATCGCCGGCCACGGAATTATTTCCACCCGTGATAAAAGATTTAATAATTCGTTCGCATAAGTGGCAGAAATGAAATCGTGGCGTAAAGAGAGAATTTGCCCGAGCTTAAGAAAGGCGCCACCCGCTTGTTCAAAGAACATGCGGAAGCGCACGGGCCTCGATAATTGCCGGTTAAACAAGAGCCGCCAGATAATCAAGTTGAGGCCAAACAATCTCTTGCCGAAGCGAAGGATCATTGTGATTTATTTTGAACGAAAACCGATAAAAGCCAAGATCACGGTAATTGACATCAGAAACACAAAAAATATTTCCGGATCAGGCAAACGGTTAGAAACCATTAAAATCGAAGCAGAAATCCAAATAAATAAAATGGCGACCGAAGTCCAAGTGTAACGCATAATTATCGCCGGCGGATGCGAGCTCCAAAAGCTAAATGTCTTAATGTGAGTGCGGCCGCCAGCGATAGCTAGGCACTACACCCGAGATTATAACGCAATGGTTCAAAACCGCAACCAAGCCAGAAACGCAAACCAAAGTTATCTCCCCATCAAATTATAGTAGAAACTCTCCGACTTACAATCTTTATTTCTGCCGGGATCTTTTATTTTTTCACAAAATTGATAATCATTTAGTGGACCAGATATGAGGTGCCAACAATAATCAGCTTCTTTAGTAGAAACTATTTCTTTACAGGCTAAAGGGTCTTTGGTATTAGTGCCAACTAAACTATAACAATTATCTCGGGTATCCTGAAAATTATTATCATCTCTTGGGATAAAAGAACAAAAATAAAAATCGTTGGTTTTTCGTGCTAAATTAAGATAACAATATGATTGATCTTTAGGATCAACAACCATTCCGCAGAAGAAGGGTTTTTGATTAGGTGTTGCTAATCCATTCCCCTGTGTGGCAACAACGCGACATGCCTCTTTGTATTTCGGCAGAGTTATATTGTCACAAATATTGATATCATGTGTCATAAGTGCAACATTATACTGACACTGTGGGTAAAGTGGTATAGAAGCTGAACCAAATGTAGATTGTTTGTTAATCTTTTCGCATAAATCAACATCCCTCAAAGAAAAGGCGGCATGAAAATAACATTCATCTTGAGCAGGCGCTGATAGAGTATCACAGATTTGTGGATTGTTTTGAAGAACTATAAATTTCTGAAAACATAGAGATCTTTTATCTCTTCCTAAATCTTGATTATCGTTTATACCTAAACAATCATTGAGAGTTTGAGGAATTACTGGCAACAGCTTACGTAACTCATCTTTTAGTGATCCGCTGGCATCTTCCCGAAACATTGACGTTGCCCCAGCAATATGACCAATCAATGGCAATACCAACAGAATTACCGCTAACCAACGAAAGTTTCTTTTCACTTTAATTCCCATAGAATCAAAAACAAAGAGACTAATTATTGAATTGCGGAACCCAAACCAATACCAGACGAATAAAAAATAAACAGTTAAAAGCAGAAATAAACTACCCAAAATAAGAGTGACTGCAGAAGCTGACAAATGAGATAGGTAAGGGTACATTCTTGCCCCAAGAGAAAGCATTAACACGGCTTGAAAAATTACAACCATCCTGGACCAATTCCTAAAATTCCCCCGTCTTATTTTAATATTTGAAACAATAAACAAAATTGCAAACGCCGGCGCAATTAAAATAGGTAAAAAATAAATTACAAATGACGCCATGGGGACATCGGACATCAAACCGACCGTCAAACCAATAAAGGTAATGATGGTTAAAAACAATCCCAGAACGACAGCCCAGATAATATTTACAACGCAAAGAAACCTTGATGTTCGTTTCTCTTTCTCAATATTCTCGGTTGAGTTTGATAACATGCTTTGATTATATCTTTGTTACCAAAAACACGCAAACCCCGCCGTGAGGCGGGGCTTACGCAAGACATCTATATTTCTGGAGCTCTGAACGGCTTGCGCCACTCATCGCACCCACGCCGATCATTATACATATTGGGTAATTCTTGTCAAATCAAAAAGTGGATAACGACGACATATTACCTAACGTCACGCATTAACCCCACCCCTCACCCAAGGGGAGGGGAACAAAAAAGAAACCCGATCTGAAATGCCAGATTTTTCAATGTCCTAAATAGCGCACGACCGTTTGTTATTTGGGGTAAGACAAAAAATCGTCCCGATGGCCATCGGGACGATTTTCAATTTAGCTCCGGTGAAGCGTTGAGTTACGGGTAGGGTTTGCGGCCGGCGGTGATTTCGCGAATAATCCGCTCGGCCTCAGGTTTGTATTTAACATCCAGTTCCGCCACTTTTTGAAATTCTACAATCGCTTTCGGCGTCTGACCATTATAAAAGTAAGCCAAACCAAGCGCGCCATGGTAGTTCGGATTATTGGGTTCAGTTTTCACTTTTTCCTCCCACAAAGTGGCGAGTTCCGCGAATTGTTTCGTCTCAACGTAAACATTGATCAAATGGTCTCGGGCTTGATTCGAAGCCGGGGCCAATTCATACGCGTGGCGGAAAGTGGCTACCCCCTTTTCTATCATCCCCTTTTGCAAATAGGCATTGCCAAGGACGAAGAGGATGGTTTGTTTATTAGGCGATAAATCGCGCGCTTGTTCCAATCGTTCAAGGGCGAGATCTTTCTCGCCTAATTGAGAATAGAAGCCACCAGCAAAGAATTGATAACGAGCGTTGCCGGGCGCGCGCGTGATTTCCGCCTCCAAGCGTTCGGCGATCAAATTGAGATATTTTTGTTTAATCGCATCTGGCACTTCACTATTGTTCATAATTGTCGGAACAATGGAGGTCAATTGCTCTGTTGCTTCTGTTGAAGCAAAAGTGTCGTAAGCAAAAACTTTTTCGAAATAAGTGAACGATTTGGCCGGATCGGCCGGACGGACAATATTCCCACTGGAATTTCTAATGTCACTTTGCCAGCTTAAAGCATTGATAAGCGCGCTTGAAGCGAACATCGGTTTCAAATTAATAAAATAAAAAACGAAAACCAAACCAACAATGGCCACAGCGGATCCGGAAACGGCGAACGCCCGTGGGGCTGGAGCAAATTTGTTTAACCAATCCTTGCTCACCCGCGTATGCAAGTAAGCTAAAAGAGCGAAAAACATCAAGTGGCTGATGAGTTGGTCAAAAACAAAAAAGTTATGGATAAAATAAGCGGTCAAAAGTCCCGCGATGGTCGCTTGCTCCAGCAAACTAAACGTATCATCGCGGCGGCCGCGAATTAAATAATAAATTGCGAAAATAAAAAGCGAGAGATAGAGCAGAAGCCCGAGCGCGCCGGCGCTAATCAACCAATCGAAAATGACATTGTGCGAGCGATCAAACCATTGCTCTTGATCATACATCAACGGGTTGTAATATTTATTGAAGACGATAATATAATTTTCCGGCCCCCAACCTAAAATCGGATGTTCTTTAAACCCTTGCCAACTCATATCCCAAATCATAAAACGCGAACGCGTGGTGCTATCGTCGAGCGAAATCGAAGCGAGTCGCGCGAGCGTCGGCTCGTTTTTAACAAAACTTGATTCCCGCGCCGCTAAAAACAAACCGACGAACACGACTAAAATCACGAGGCCGCCAACGGCATGACGTTTTATTTTACTCTCATTG
>Ga0210057_1011090_pt1 | contig 10046 bp, 10 predicted proteins | sample CryGeyCG2114_010_2_FD_183968 | JGI IMG/M metagenome (GOLD analysis project Ga0210057, IMG submission 183968) | Groundwater microbial communities from aquifer - Crystal Geyser CG10_big_fil_rev_8/21/14_0.10 (SPAdes) (version 2) | ecosystem: Environmental > Aquatic > Deep subsurface > Groundwater ...
ACTACCGGGGTCGAAAGACCATAATTAAAATTATGTCAAAATTAAAAGAAATACCTAGGATAGAGCGTCCGCGAGAAAAACTCATCGCTAAAGGCCCTCAAAATCTCAAAGACGAGGAGCTTTTAGCGATTATTATAAATTGGTAAAATAAAAAAATATGGCAAGAATTATTTTAAATAACAACGAATATTCATTATTTGACTTTGATAACGAGGCCGAATTTGAAAAAGCAGTTATTGAAAATGAGAAAAACCTTTTTGGGAAAGATTCAGTTTATATTGATGTAAAGAGACGAATAGGGCACGATAATCACCGTGGCATCCCAGATGCTTTTCTTGTTGATTTTTATGATAGTAAAAATCCGCAACTTTACATCGTTGAAAATGAGTTAGCATCGCATGATGTGTATAAAAATATTGCGGAGCAGATAACCCGTTTTCTCACAAGCACAATTTCATCAAAGAATCAAATCAGAGATGTTTTATTGGAGACAATAAGAAACGATGCAAAAACACAAGAGCGGCTCAAAAATAAATTGCGTGATACGGTTTTTGAGAACATTGAACAATTAATGATATATCTTGTGGAAAAAGATATTAAAATCGTTGTAGTTATTAATGAAATTACTGCTGACCTCAACCTAGTTTTCAAAAATGTTTTCAAAAACCAGCCGGATACCGTACTTCTACAACGCTATCAGTGTGGCGACGACATCCTTTATTACTATGAACCAATGCGAGAGGAAATAGAGGATATTGAAAGCGCAAAAACTAAAACCGGACAGGCCATTGATTTTGATACCGTTGTTTGTGCCGCCTTTGAAGAAGGATTTAAGCGTGCTTACATTGAAAATAATGCATGGTGGGAAATCAGGCTTTCACAAGAAGCACGAGAAAAGCTGAAATATTTGGCGATTTACGAAAAAGCGCCGGTGGCGCACATCAGCCATTATGCCGAAATTGACCGCATTGAGCCGTACAAAGACACCGGAAAATTTATTCTGTATTTAAAAAATAAAAAAACGGTAAAGCCGATTCCTCTTGGCACAGGCAAAAAAGGCGAAGCCCCGCAAGCCCCGCGCTACACTACACTTGAAAAATTATTAAAAGCTAAAATAGTCAGCGAACTTTGGAGTTAATAAAATAAAAATATGAAACTAAAATCTTTACCAAAAATTGAAAGGCCAAGAGAAAAACTTATTATCAAAGGCCCTCAAAATTTAAAAGATTTACCCCGTAGGGAACTCGTTCTTCTACGGGGCTTTTTCACTTGAAAATCGCTTATTTTAGGAATAAAGTAAAATAAACCATATCAAATGATAATTAATATAAAAAAACCGTAACATGAATAAGAAAATTAGCAGAACAGATCGTATTATTACAGAAAAGGATTTATCAAACGAGATAGATTATGGAGATTTTAAGTATAAAGATAAATTTTCTTTCTTATGCGATTTAGTTCCAGATAGAGAAAGAGAGAGATTGGTTATAAAAAATGAAGATGTTGACAAAATAAACAAGATTGGAGTTTTGTATGTTTTTGTTTTTAATAATAAATTACTAAAAGTAGGAAGCTCAATAACCTCTTTTAAGGATAGGGTTCAGTCTTATAATTGCGGTAGAGAAAAATACAGAAGAAAACGCGGAACTTGCTCCACTACTAATTATTTTGTGTTACAAACTGTTTTAAGGTGGAACAAACCTATAAGGGTATATGCTTTTTTCCCTAAAGAGGTGGAGATAGATATTTTTGGAGAGAAAAAGAACGTTCCATCGCCCACTAAAGAGTTTGAAAAGAAAATACTAACAGAATTGAAAGGTAAAGGAAAACTACCTATATTTTGCACGCAGCAGTAAATCCCTATTTTTTGCTTTTATAGGTACTATTAAATTCTTTTATAAAATTTAACTCTTCTTGAGTTAGTTTAAAGTTTTTATACTTTGGAAAATTCTGTAATACTCTAATGTTATTAAAATTCCCATATCTAGTTATGTTATTCAAGAAGATATATATTTCGTTATTCAGCTCTTCGGATATTCTTTCTGCTTCTTCTTTTGAAGAACAGCGTATAAAAGCTATACTCTGAGTCATTCCACAATTATCAACAAAATTTCCATACTGATTCGTTAGTGAAATGAAAACTTTCCATCCCTCTTGATATATGTGTGGAACTTCACTCCAAACAACTTGGCTCGGAGTATGATTTAATTTATATTTATGTTTTTCATCTTTTATGTCTGATAGAAGCTCTTTTTTAGTATATTTATGGAGATTGCTTGAGGTCTGGATAGTATATTTTGTATTATCTGCGTTAATTGTTTTATCAATAATTGATTTAACAATATTAGAGTAATATAGGGGGATATATCTAGCATTCTTATCGATGCTGGCTTTTTCAATTCTTTTTATCTTATAATTATTATCCACTACAAATTCTTTTTGGTTGGTGGTTTTTTGTAATAGAAACCAAGAAAAAGATGAGCCGACTTTTGGAAACCATTTTTTAGCCCCATGAATATTTAGATGGATGAATTGGTAATTGCTTAATACTACTGGAACTTTGTTATTATCTGCATAAGACATCCAATTATCAGGGACGATAAATAGGATATAACCATTCTTTCTTGTTATATTAAGAGCTTTTAAAATAAAATCTCTTGAAAGATTATGATTTTTTGCCGTTCTTTTTCCATTTGTAAATTTAGCATAAGGTGGGTTCGCGACCACTAAATCATATTCTTCTTTATCTCCAAAATCTAAAAAATTCTTTTCCATTATGTTGGCCTCTTCCCCAAAAATTTTTTTAATATTTTGTAACCTTTTTTTGTTTACATCATTAAACCATAAATTTTTTAGTTTCGTTTTTTGTGCTATATATGCATGAAAGTTTCCATTTCCCGCACAAGGGTCTAATATTTTTAGATTTTTCTTTTTCCAAAAATCTTTAGGGATTGCGTTTATCATTTCTTCTACGCAACCCATGGGTGTACAAATATCATTAGAATTTACAAAATGATATTCTTGGAAGTTCAATTTATCAAGAAATTTTTTTAAATTTTCATACCCGTTTTTTATTGTAACAAAATTTTCACCCTCCACTTCACTAGTATTTTTAAATAGCTTAGTCGTCTTCCAGCTTTTTGGATTATGATTAATACTTTTTTCTACTTTTGTTTTTAATTCTTCAAAAGTTCTAATCACACTGACAACTTTTCCTTGGATAACTAATTCTTTAGTAAAAATTGGTTTAAGATTTGGATTAGCTGGTTGTAATCGAAAGCCGTTCTTTTCTTTGTAAATCTTTTTTAGAGTTACTTCGTTACCATTTATCAGCGCAACTGCAGTTTCACCATTTTCTACTGTTGGTTGTTTTCTAATTATTACAGTGGAGCCATCGAAAATCCCTTCATCTATCATACTTTCCCCTTGAACCTTTAAAGCATAATGTTCACCTGATTTTGAAAGTAGATTTTTTTGTACTTTAATTATTTCTGGATCCTCAAATACTTCAATTGGTTCTCCGGCGGCAATAGTTCCGAGTAGAGGAATTTTTACTAAATCAGAAATTTTCTTTTTTTTATTTAATTCAATTGATCTTGGTTGATTTTCAATTTTTTTGAGATATCCTTTTACTTTCAAAGTTTCTATATGTTGATGGACAGTAGAAATGGAAGATAGTTTAAAATGCCTCTTTATCTCTTCGAGGGTTGGCGCGTAATCATTTTCTTTAATATATTCCTTAGTATAGTCAAAAATTTGTTTTTGCCTTTTTGTTAACATAATTGGACTCTTGACTTACTTTTTCCACTTGTTATATTAAAATAACCGAAACAAAACCGAAAGTCAATAGGGGTTTTCCACAGTATTATGGACATAAATAAGATATATTTAGAATACTTCAATATTATTGATAGTTATTTTGGAAGTATAAAGTATTATCTAGGCGATGCCGAAGATAGTCATATTGATTTAGGTATTAGTGTTGCAAGCTACCCCTTGATTTCGGATCTCATTTTGGACGCAATTGATAATTTTCTCTTCTCGCAAGACAATCTCTTGGGAAATAAAGTTAGAAGCATCAGAGTCTATTTATTTAGAAGATATTAAAGAGAAAATAATTCGAGAATAAAAAAACCGTCCCGGCTTGCGCCGAGACGTACTGTAAAACTATTATAATTATAGCAAACCACACCCGCCTGTCAAGAGCTATTAAATAATCAACCCCGGTAGTAGAGCAAAGCTCACTACGGGGCGAGAAGGAGAATTATTAAAATGAAGAGAATAAGTGAATTAGCGCAACTCTTTGCTAAATATAAGGTTTATCCTAAAAGTTGTTATGATTATCATTCGCCTGTTAGAACTTTTCAAAGAATGTTTCCCGAAAATCATTACAGCAAAGATTTAGAAGTATTTCTTTCTTATCAAAATTATGAACCAGCTCAAAGAGGCGCAGATTTATCCTGGTGGGGTAAGAAGTTTTTTGCTAAGGGAAAAGGATTTCGGACTATGGTAATATCCCAAGATACTGCAATGGAAGATGCTAAAAGCATAGTTTTGGCTAGCCAGTTTTTTCCTGACATTGATAAGGCTCAATATCAAGAGTTTATCAATGAAATGGGAGTGAAGAAATATTTCGGGTTTAACAGGTGAAATAAAGTAAGAGAGCAATTGAGCGAATGGGGGATAGATTTTGATTTTTTATACATCACTGACGCCTCAAAAGTTTTTAAAAAGGGCTCCTGGCAGGATAGAGATTTTGATAGGAAAAAGAGTAAAGACTTATTAGGGGCCGAGATAGAATTTTGTAATCCAGATTTAATTATCCTTTTAGGTTCCCAGCCATTACACCTTTTGACTGAAACTAAAAATTACGCTTTTGCCGTTGAAAGCGGAAAGCCCATTTTTATTAAAGGAAAAAAGTGCGTGGTTTCTCCATTTTTTATTGGAAACGGTCCTGCCCAGCCAAATTTTAAGAAAAGATTAAAAATAGCAAGCCATTTAATTAAGCGACAAAAAGTCGAAGAATTAATTGACTAACAAAATTTCCAAATGGTGAAAATACATTACTATAAAGGAATAATACCTATTGAAGTAGATGAAAAATTAAGAGCAGCAAGTTATTTTTTAAATAAAATTAAAAAACTCAAGAATAAACATAAGAATTTAGCCTTAGCTGATCCTATGGAACTATGTTGTTTATTAGATGGTTTTTTGTTCGAGATTATAGGAGCTAAAGATGCATTTCTTCACCATCTAAACCATATTTCAAACTATTTACTCGAAGATTGGCAGGTGAATGAAAAAAGGTTATTACAAGAACTAAAAAAACAAGAACCGTCTAGTCAAAAATTACTAAATATTGTTAATGAAATTACAGATCTAAAAGAAAAAAAAGATTCTTGGTTATGGAGATTAAATAATTATCGGAATATTTCTGCTCATAGGCTATTATTAAAAAGATACGTGAAGTTTCGGGGAGAAGGTAAAATCTCAAAAAACAAAACAACAGAGATTAGAATCACTCACCCTATGAAATTTCTTTCAGGCGATATGTTCTACTTTTCTTTAACACCTATGAAATCTAATTTTAAGAAACATATCATTAAACTTTCTCCACAAGAAGTTTTTTTATTAGAGAATCCTGAGGAGTATTGTAAAAAAGAAGAAGGACCGCCAGGAGAACCACATAAGCAAGAAATCATTTCTTATTGTGAAATATCATTGAAGAAAATGCGAGAATTTTTGAGAAAACTCCAACGAGAATTAAAATAGAATTCTAGTTTTCCAGTCAATTTTAGACAAAGCAAAGCAAAAAGTCGAAGAATTAATTGAGAAATAACGTTATGCAACCGGAAAATATTTTAAAAGGTAGAATAGGTGAAAGTTTAGTAGAAGAATTACTAAAAAAGAGTGGAAATAAAGTTTATCGTTTTGGTTTTGAGGCAGTTTTGCAGAATTTAACCCAATTAGAAAAAGCTTTCGATAGAGAAAATGAAGTCGGTCAAAGAATAAGATCTATTCCCGATTTTATCGTTATTAATGAAGAAGGAAAACCATTTTTTGTCGAGGCAAAATTTCGGACGGATCTCAAGATCTATAGTAAAGATATCAAGCGCCTCGATTTGATCGAAAAATTTTGGAAAGCCAAAATAATTTTATTAACAGTTCAAAAACCTTACTTTAGAGTTTCAAATAGTCCTTATTTAAATAGAAAAGGCGAGTGGGATTGGGTATCTTTAGAAGAGGATAAAGATTTAAAAGTTAATCAGAATATTTTAAATGAATTTGATAAAATAGTAGAGAAGTATTTATCTAAAATTTAGGCCGAAGTTGAGAGAGATTTTTTCAAAGAAAAAGAAATTACGGAGATTTTAGGAAGAGTTAAAAAGGTTTTTTAAAAATAAACCATGAAAGACGAAGAAATAATTTCTAATTCATTAAGACAATTAGCCTTAATGATAAAAAAAGCGATCAATGATAGTATTTCTAGCGGTATTATTCAACCCGAGGAAGAACCATATTTCCGCTGGAAAGTGGATAAATTTCAATATACTGATAAAGGGATTACTGAATCGAGTGCCCATAGCGAGAACTTTATGAAAAAATCATGGTTTAGAGCGACGAGTAAACTTAAGGAGTCTATCGAGAAATCTAATGAATATACTTTAGCCTTGGAACACCTCATGAATATTTTTGGTGAAAGTGATAAACTTTCTCAAAATTTAAAATATTTTGTACAAAAATTAATCTATAAATACTTGTCCGACTCAAGATTTGAAGAAGCTGATAGAGATTCAATTATAGCAACATTTTTAAAAGAATTACGCGAAGAGCCAATAAAATATGGTGCAAAAGTTGAGCTTCAAGGTTTTGCATTGCGTCCAGATAGTGTTGAGATTGGTTCTGATACCACATTAAGACAACCAAAAATTGAAGATCTCGAAAGAGAATACCCGGTATACATTCCAATGATATTACCACATTTACCTAGTCCTTCCGTAATTTTGAATATTGGATTCCTTGGAAGGCGGGCTAATGGAATACAAAGAAGGGTCGAACAAGCAATCGTGATATTGAGGCTTTTCAGGGTGGGAAGCGTGAAGTGGACATCCTATCATATGCACTCAGAGTCAATAATAGACATCATGGCTTCTGGAACTCTTACTGCGGGCAAAATAGACTCTCCGCTCGAAACATATTTAGTTACTCAAGAAGATGAACAAAAATTAAAAAAATTTTGGCAAACAATAAATGATTTTATGCCACGGAGTTTTTTTGAATTGAGTGTAACAAAAACAGATTATTTGACAATCGCTTATAATCGTTATAGCGATGCTTTACTACAAAATGGTATTTTAGAAAGAAGAATCGCAAACGCTACAATGGGGTTAGAAGCCTTATTTCTTAAACCAGACGAAAGGCAAGAACTTGTTTATCGCCTCCGCACTAGAGTAAGTAAATTACTTGGTTTATTAGATTATTATCTACGTGAGATAAAGAAAATAATAAATGACGCGTATAGAATAAGAAGTATATTCGTACACGGTGGTCAGCTTAGCTATAATGAAAGGAAAGAATTAGAATCAAAATATAAAGATATTAAAAATGTTTTGCAATCAGCCCTTGATTATCTTAGAATTTCAATTATTTTAATGATGCTTAGTAATAAAGAAAAAGATGAATTTATAGATTTAATCGATGAATCGCTTACTGATACGAAACAAGGAGAGTCTCTTGCCCAATGTATTTTTGAAGCCAAGCAAATGATTTAAATCTAAATAATAGGAGAAGTAGGCACTTCGCTAAAGTAAAAATGAAAAGCGAAAAGATAGAAAAGGAGATAATTGAAATTACCCTATCGTTTCCAGAAGGTTTTGGCGAAGGTAAAATTAGTTCAACAACAAATGCCCTTGTCCGTCCATTCCGGGTTCTTATTGAAAAAGGACGGGATATAGGGAGAATTAATTATTTATTTTATCGCGAAAATGAACTACCATCACATATTTTTGGGTCTTTATGTTACAGTGTCAGCAAGAGATTACTTTTCTTTCCAGGATTGATTGGAAGAAAGTTACTTTGGCATTCTAAATTGAAAGATTTCATTCCGCCCCATGGATTTATTGATCATTTTACAGTAGAACCAGATTTTAAGACTTGGCATATTACGACATTAATTAATAGCCAAAAAGAAGAAAGAAAAAGATGGATTCCTTCATTTAAGTTATTTGAATTTCAGCCAGATGTATTTTTTTGGTTCGGGTTAAGTGTTCGAAATATTAACGGATTAGAGCTGACACCAACAGAAATAAAATGGCATTTTGCGAGTCTACCCAAGGATTCAAAAAGAAAATTAGATATTGTTATAAAATCACGTGAAGACGCTAAATTCCATATATTACAATTACCCCAAGACCAAAAAATTAATAATCAAAATACTTTTTTACATTTTGACGTATTGATTGATAGACGACGATTTAGCTGTTTTAAAAAATTTGACCTGAAATCTGTAGCCCCCTTTTGTAAACCAGTATTAATTGAAAAAGTAAAACCTGATTTACAGTTTATCGCTCGTACTCACAAAATTAGATTAAAAAAATTTAATGGCACGATAAAAATTGGTGTCTCGCAACATTCCGGTCGTCTTAGCGAAAAAGCAATAATTACAAATCCAGAAATTTAACTAAATACGAATCGAGTTTCTAAACCTTGGCTAATCCCACGAAACGCGCAAAAAAGCAAAAGAATTATTAGAAGAAGCCAAAAGAAAGGTCGAAAAATTAATTGAGAAAATTACTATAAAAGATTGTTGAATATAATTATTATGACTCAAGAAACAATATTTTGGGGTATCCATGCAGGAAGAAATGGTGAGGCTGAGCCACTTTTTGAAAAAGAGAACGTGATTGCTCTTGGATGGAAGAAGATAGGCAATTTATCTCGTCTTAAAACCCGAGAAGAATTTAAACAACAATATGAACAAGTTTATCCTCAAGCAAAAGCTGGAGCCATCCCTATTCATGCAGGAATACTTTATCGTTTTGTCTATGAAATGAAAAATGGTGATGTTGTTATATTTCCACGGAAGCTTAGTCGAGAGATATGGATAGGGAAAGTAGTGGGAGAATATAAATATGAACCACAATATGATTATCCACATCTTCGTAAAGTAGAATGGCTTAAGAAATATCCCCGCACAAGATTTTCTCAGGGAGCATTATATGAAATAGGTTCGGCTATGACATTTTTTCAAGTGAAGAGTTTTGCTGAGGAATTCGCAGCTGCAATTGAACAAAAAGAATTTATATCGGTTGTTCTAGAAGAAGAGGCAATTGGTTTAGTGGCCGATGATATAGAACAGCAGTCACGCGATTTCGTTTTAAAACAAATAAATCAAAAACTAAAAGGACATGCACTCGCAGAATTTGTAGCCCACTTGTTAAACCTAATGAGATACAAGACAAAAGTAAGTGAACCTGGTCCTGATCGCGGAATTGATATCGTTGCATACAAAGATGATTTAGGTGTGGAGCCTCCAGTGATTTTAGTACAAGTAAAGAGTGGCGAAGGAGAAGTTGACGAAGCAACAGCTTCAGAGCTTTGTGGTAAAGTGTCTGAAAAAGATTTTGGACTGTTTGTGTCAGTTGGAGGTTTTAGCAAACGAGCGCGTGACTTTTGTTTCGGGAAGCGTAATTTAAAATTGATCGATGGCGATGAGTTAGTTGGGTTAGTTTATAAATATTACGATCGATTAGATGGTAAATATAAAGGAATTTTCCCATTACGCAAGGTGTATATTCCCGAAACATTATCAGAGTAGCTGCCTTTCGGAAATTTATTTTCCAGAAAAACGGGGTCGGGCCCATACTAAAAAATAAGCCAAAATTTAGGCCCCCACTACCAATTTGGGGATGTGGTCGATGTTGAGGGAAATTTTATAAAATATATGAAATGGGTTGCGATTAGTGGAAGTTGGAGAAAAATAAATAAAGAAGTAGAAAATGACGTTAGAAAAACTGTAAGAGAAATTATATCTCGAGGCGATGGTA
>Ga0210057_1011092_pt1 | contig 10044 bp, 6 predicted proteins | sample CryGeyCG2114_010_2_FD_183968 | JGI IMG/M metagenome (GOLD analysis project Ga0210057, IMG submission 183968) | Groundwater microbial communities from aquifer - Crystal Geyser CG10_big_fil_rev_8/21/14_0.10 (SPAdes) (version 2) | ecosystem: Environmental > Aquatic > Deep subsurface > Groundwater ...
TATGCCGAGGATTAGTCCAATCGCCTTCAAAAAATAAAAATTTAGGGGAAAAGTGATTAAGGTATCGCCCCAAAACTCCACGCAGGAAATAATGCGGACTATCATGGAAGATTTGATAACTTAAACTCTTAACTGTTCCTCCCTCTTCTTTAACCAATTGGGTTGTTTCTTTTTCACTTCTTGGATAAGAGAAAACGCTCATGATTTTTAATCTTCCGCCTGCTCCACCGAAAAAAGTAAATTGTAATATTGGCGCAATCAGAATAAATAATATAAGCAAAGAAATTAACAACGCTTTTGGCTGAAATCTCCTTATCTTCCTCCAAAAAATCAGCCCTAATCCAACAATAATAAGTGGAATCAATAATTTGGCCGAATTATAGACATAAAAACAAAGACCAAAAAAGACTGCTGAAAGGTAAAGAAAATGGATTTTCTCTTTTTCCGCTTTAAGAAAGAAAATTAAAACCAAAAAGAAAAGGGTTAAAAGGATATTAGCTTCCCAAGCGCCATGGGAATAATGATAGCTCCATGGCGACAGAGCAAGGACTATACTTGAAAAAATTCCCAAAATTTTTCTCCCAGCAAATTCTTTAAAAATTTCCTGGATAAAGAAGTAAATCAAGACTGTGCTTATCGCTCCAAATAAAGCCGCTGGAAACCGAACCGCAAACTCATTTAAGCCAAAAATTGCCACCGAGGGAACTGTCAGGTATACATAAGCAGCAGATTTCCAGTCCCCAAATGCCTTAAAAACTAAGGGCATAAAATTACCGTATTCGTCTCTACCCGTCTTCAAAATTGAGTAGGCGTTATATCCCCAAGAAGTCTCATCCCAGTGCATCGAGGGAGAAACCTCACCCAGTTTCCACAGTCTCAAAGTTAAAGCCACCAGAAAAATTAAAACCAAAATGATGGTGATTTTATTGCGAAGCAACAAGCTTTGCTTATTTTTTTTCATTTGTTAAAAGTAAAAAGGCTATCCGGCCATCCCGATACTCTAAACTTTCGGAAATTCCTCCGGCAAAAGAAAACTCCTGCAAAGGTTCGGCTAAAATCTCTCCAGGTTTCAAAGAAATCTTTCCTGGTTCTTGAACAAAGAAATATTTGCCAATTCTGTCAACATTCGACCATTGATCTTCCCTATCGTATCTTTCCACCTCTTCCCCACTTTGATATTTTGAGGGATCAAATTTTCGGTAAAAAAGATAAAAGATATGAGGCTCGCCATAAAATTTACTTATATAAATTTTCTCGTATTTTGCCTCTTGGACTTCAAGTTTTTGATAAAGTTCTAAGTATCCCATCTGCCAGTTCCATTCAGCTGGAATTGGATAATAGATAAAATATTTAATCACAAAACCAGCGAATGAAACTAAAATAATCAAAGATAAAAGTACCAAATAGAGAAATTTAAAGTATTTTCTTTCTAAAAAGAAAACAAAAGACGAAAAAATTCCGGTAGCAGAAAGAATCTGAAAAACTGGTAACATCAAAATTGCCCTTACTGGGTGGGCTGTTCCGGTGAGACTGTTAGCTAGGGGGGCGATTAGAAGCCAAGATAAAAGAATCAAAAATTCTTTTTTTGATTTCAGCCAATAAATCAACCCCCAAATCAAAAATGGCAATTCCCAAAAATACAAAACACCCTGATTTGGAACATTGTACTGAGAAAAGCCGGAACCTCTCAAAAACAAGAAACCAAAAGAGAAATGACTTAAATAATTTTTGATAAAAACTTGGGCGTAGGTAAGCGGCCGATTATATCTTAAAACACAAAACGCTTTTGGATAATTTTTAAAACACTCTCCCCTTCCCTGATTAATCTGATTAACGATTCCCGGATCAGAAAAAATCCCGACCTTATAAAGTCGCTGCCGACTACCGACAAAACCAGAACAAATGATTGGTAAAATCAAAACCAAACCAAGAATCATAGGTTTGATAATATTTTTTATCCTAATATCCTTCCTCTGGATGAGAAAATAAATCAGCAAGAAAACAGGAGCAAAAATTCGGCAACTATTGTAGGTATAAAAAGAGAGGACAAAAAAGAAAAAAGAAGGCCAGTAAAATTTTGAATTTTTTTTCGCTTTAAATAACAAAAGTGCCGCCAGAATGGTAATAAAAAGTCCCAAATTTGCTTCCAGGGCCATTCGGCTTGCTTGAATATGCCAAGGAGAAATGGCCAAAAGCAATGCCGAAATCAGCCCAACATTATCGGATGCGAACAATTCCTTCACCAAAAAAAACGTCACCAGCACAGTCAACGAACCAAAGAGAACGCTTGGAAATCTTACCGAAAATTCATTCAGACCAAAGATGGCAATTGAGGGAACAACGGTATAAATATAAACTGGTAATTTGTATTCACCAAAACTTTTGAAAGTTAATGGTAAAAATTTTCCCCATTCATCTTTGCCGGTTTTAAGAATCGAATAGGCGTTGTAGCCAATCGAGGCCTCATCCGAAATAAAAGTTGGCTGACCCCAGACATTCCAAATCCGAACGGCAAAAGCCAAAATAAAAATTAAACCAAGACTCAATTTCTGCCACCACTTCATTTTGTTAAAACGTCTGCACTTGAAAAAATAACAAAGGCGGTAGAGCCATCCGGCGCCTTTATATCTTTAATAAACTTAACTTCTGGCGAATCTTTAAGTTTCAGGTTGGCAATCTCAAGCTCAGCCGGATTTAAGACATACAAAGTCTTTTTCTCTCCTTCTCCCCTTTTTACCCGGCCAAGATCTGGAGAAAGGAAATGGTATTTACCGATATCAACTGCCGAAATAGTAATTTCTTTTTGGGTTTTTTCTGGTGGATATTGACTATAAAATAAGGTATAAACAATCGATGGTTCCCAACTCGGAGAAATATTAATTTTTTGGTATTTTGACTCGACCTTTTTTACGTAATCAAAAATTTCTCGATAACCATAATTCCACCAACGTCCGGAGACTTTAGGGTAATGGACAAAATACTGGTGGAGATACAGAAATAACGAAACGGAGGCAAGCAAAGTAAGACAAGTAACATAAAGTATTTTTATTCTTTTTGACTTAAAAAATTCCCAAACAGAAAAAATCCCCAAGGCGGTCAATACCTGAAGCCAAGGAAGGAATAGAAATAGTCTTAGAGCATGAGTTCCACCCCCAATTGTCAAAGCCGCCGGAACCGGAGCAAGAACAAGCCACCCAAGAATAAATTGATAAATTTTGTCTTTTTCTTTAAATGCCTTGAAAATTGTCAATCCTAAACCCAGAAGTAAAAATGGTAGTTCCCACAAATAAAGCTCACCCCTTGAACCCACCGAGTGTCTCGGATTTGGGTCCCCTTTTCCAAAAAGAAAATCTGTTGATATCGAAGAAAGATAATTTTTGGAAAAATCATCAATCCAAAAGGTTACTTTGTTGTGCAAGATTCTTGCCAGCCCCCCTTGGTAGTCACAATTTTGCCTTGCCTGTCTTACCCTTTCGGGAATTTCCGGATTTGAGAAGATACTAATCCCCAAAAATCTGGCTTGACCAGAGCCTTTTATTAAATTTAATCCAAGCGGCAGCAAGACCAAAGCTAAAGTCGTAAGGAAAATCACTAATTTTTTCTTTTGTTTGCCCAACTCCTTTCCCCATAAAAGAAAAAGTAGCAAAACCAGAAGTGGAAGAAACAATTTTGGGGTGCTATAGGCATAAGGAGTCAATCCCAGGCAAAGAGCGGATAAAACCAACCACACTGCCTTTTTCTCATCTTTGCCTCTCCAAAAAAGAATAAGGCCTGCGGGAAAAAGAACAGGCAAAAAAATTGCTTCAAGACCAACCCTTGAAATTTGGATGTGCCAGGGAGAGACGCTTAAAAGAAAAGCCGAAAGAAGAGAAATTTTCTCATCTGAAGTAATTTTTTTGACTAAAAAGAAAGCCAACAAAACTCCTAAAATTCCCAAAATTGCCGAAGGAAGTCTGACGGCGAGCTCGCTTAAGCCCAGCATTGCCACAAAGACTGTATCCAAATAAATATATAAGGGAACTCGCCAGTCGCCAAAAGACTGGAAGTGAACCGGTAGGAAATTGCCAAAATAATCTTTACCAGTCCGCAAGATTGAATAAGCCTGATAACCAGTATCAACTTCATCGCCAAAAAGCCCTGGGGGGATAATACTCAAACGAAAAAAGCGCAGAGAAGCGGCCAAAAGAAGAATCAGAAACAAAAAAATTAGCGATTTTTTTTGCATCCTATTCTTATTATATACCCTAATCTTCGCTTTTGACCACCCAAAAACCCAAAACGCCATTTCTGAAATAGACTTTCTTTAAAATTTGCTCCTCCTTAAGGTCTTTTGGCGGAAGACTCCAGGGACTACCTATAAAGAGGGTGTTTTTTTTCTGACGGTCTTTGGGCCAATAAATCGGACGAAAGGTAAAATTAGCAAAATTATTATTAAGTTTTCGGTCTGGACGATTTTGATAAAGCCGGGGGTCATACTTGCCGTAAAAAAGCATATAAAGATGGGGCACACCAGTAATGTACGGTCCTTTAGTACCAAAATTATAATCAACCACAATTTCCTGATACTCTTTTTGATGTTCCCAAGCATAAAGACTCAATTCTTTGTATCCATAATCGTAATATTCAGAAAATTGAATTGGATAATGAACAAAGTAAAGATCAGAATAATAAACCAAACTTACAAGTGCCGTCAGGCAGAAAATGGTTAAAAAAATTAATTTTTTTAATCGGCTTTTGTTAGTCAAATTTTGCCAAAGGAAAAGTAAACCAAAAGCAACAAGCAGTTGAGGGATAGGGACAGTCGTTAAACTTCTTGAAGCATGTTGGTCGTTATTGGCCAAGGAAGCAGCCAATGGTCCAAGGATTAACCAAAAGGTAATTATAAGTTTCGTTTGGCGAGTCAACACTTCTCTTTTGAAAAAAATTAATCCTAAACCCAAAAGGAACAAAGGAAGCTCAAATAAATGAAAAAGACCAATATCGGGCGCGCCGGGCAGAGTCAGCTTCATTCCCTTAAAGAAAAGAAATGTAGGATCCCAGTAATTAAGATAACGTTTTAACCAAAAGTTGCCTAGAATAAGAAAATTGTTATCAAGAATTTTTTCTGCCAGAGAGAGTTTTTCCCCAGCTTTATGCAGGTCTTTTGAGATCTCAATATCTTGGGAAATAAAAGTCATCAGAGGCCGGGTTCGACCCCCGGGCCCTAACATCATCAAACCCAGGGGTAACACTAATAAAACGCCCAAAACAAGAGCCAAGAAAACGTGTTTTTTAAGAGCAAAAACTTCCTTGCGATAAATTATTAATAACCCAAGGACAAAAAGAGGCGTAAAAATTCTTTCGGCATGACAACTATACATTGATAAAACAAAAGAAATTGCTGAAAGAGGCAATAACTTTCCCCTTTTGGGGATTGCTACCAAGAAAAGCCAGGTTCCTAACAAAACAAAAAACAAACCTAAGATAGAATCATGGGATATTCGGGAGAATTGGATATGCCAAGGAGAAATGGCTAAAGAAAAGGCGGTTAAAAGCCCAAACCAACTATTTCTCGTCAATCTCACCACTATCAAGAATGCTAAAAGTGGTGTCAAACAGCCGAGAATCGCCACCGGGAGACGAACCGCAAACTCATTTAAACCAAAAAGAGCAATTGAAGGGACGGTCAGATAAAAAAGCGCTCCCGGTTTCCAATCGCCTGTAGATTCAAAAGCCAAAGGGAGAAACGCGCCATGTTCATCTCTTAAGGTCTCCAAAATTGAATAAGAGTTATAACCGACAGCCACCTCGTCAATTGTCAAGTGAACCGGATAATCAGTCAATTTCCAAAATCGCAAAAATATTCCCAGAAAAATTATCAAAATTAAAAAAAGTAAAATTTTATTACGAAGTAACAAACTTTGTTTATTATTCTTCATTTTTCTCTTTCCAAATGAAAAACATAAAGACCGGTTTCCCCTCGGATTCGATGACTTCTATTTGCCGATAACGAGCATCACTTACTACTTCTCTATCTTTAGGAGTAACCACATAAAGAGCTTTTTCCTCGGGCTGCCATGACTCCTGACGATTAATAATAACCTTATCAATTTGATTGATGAAGTGGCGATAAACCAAGCTTCCTTTTTGATTTTTCAAAAATTTTTCAGCCGGATAATCTAGATAGTAAAGCAAAGCAGGTCCGGGATCAGCCCCATAAGCATCGGTTAAATAAATTTTTTCGTATTTTTCAAAATTCTCTTTTAGATATAAACTCAAGTTGCGGTAGCTAACTTGCCGTTCTTCTTGAAAACGCTTCGGTTCCTTAATTAAGGCATCGTAAGAAACAAAGGAAAAATTAAAAGTGAGAATTGTCAAAAAAATTATCAGAAGAGACCGCTTCATCCGAACAAGTCCGAAACTAGTAATAATCGCCAAGACGGGAAGAACAAAAATTGTTTTCTCTTGGTCAGGCGATGGCAAAACCAAGACAGAAGGAATTATTCCTAGGAAAAACCAAACTGCCAAAAAGATAAGTATATCTTTTTTCTTTTTAAACATTACCCAAATGCTTGCCAGGGTAACCGGTAAAAAGGCAAAAAGAATTGGTCCAAAATTAGTCAGACCATGGAGGGGATTCCCATCGCCGCTTGAGAAATAAAAACGGGGATTAAAATGAACTAAAAAATTACTAATTAATTTTTCTAGATAAAAAAGTTTATTGTAAAAGATTCTACCCATTAAAGGAGAACCGGCTTTCAGACTTTCTCCTCTCATTAAATTAATTGAGGTAGGAATTGAAGGCTCGCTAAAAAGGCTTAAATCATAAGTTAAAAAATCTGTTTTTGCTTGGGGTGCCTTGACGTATGAAAAAAGCAAGGGTAAAAAGGCAAGAAAGACCACCAATAAATCTCGGAGAATCTTTTTTTCCCTCTTAAAAAGAAAAATCCAGCTAAAAATCAAAAAGGGAAGAATAAAAAACCAGGCGATTTTGGCAGTAGACAAAGCCATTATCAAAAAAACTACACCCAGCCAACGAAGGAAATTTTTCTTCTGCCAACCAAAAAGAAGAAAGTAAAACCCGAATAAAAAAAGAGAAAAACTTAAATTAGCGGCCGAACAGTTTCTTGATAAATAGACAGTCCAGGGATTGACGGCCAGAAAAAAAGAAGACCATAAAGCCACATTTTTATCTTTTGGCAAAAGAAAACGGACAATCTCGTACATTGCAATAATTGCCAATGTTCCTGCCAGAGCAAAAGGTATCCTTATCGCCAAAGGAGTCAATCCCAAAACAGCAACAAAAGGAACAGTTAAATAAGTAGCCAGGGGTAGTTGATAACCGGTAAAGGTGGAAAAGATAAGCGGCAGGTTTCTTCCTGTTTCGTCTTTACCAGTCAAAAGAATACTTTTAGCCCGCCAACCAAGAAGTGCTTCTTGAGAATGAAGCTCCACTGGGTAAGAATCAAGTCTCCAAAATCGTAGGAGAAAACCCAAGAAAATTATTAAAAACAATGCCCCCAAAGGCGAAAAAATTATCTTTTGCCAACGATTTTTTGCCATTTTTGCCCAATCCAGAGAACCGCAGTTAAAAGCCAGTATTTTAAGATTCCATTATAAATTTTACTACTTTGACAAAGCCACTGGTAAGCCTGGCTACCAACTTGAGCAGCGCTTTCGCCATGGCGATGGATGATTTCTACTTGAGGTAAATAATAAGTCTTCAAACCAGCCCTTTTTGTTCGACGACAATAATCTAAATCCTCAAAATACATAAAATATCGCTCATCTAAGTGTCCGATTTTCTCAATCGTCTTTTTTGGAATTAGCATTGCCGCCCCAGTTACTGCCTCAACTTTGACCGCGTTAGACGCGGTTAATGCATATTTCTCGTAGGCGCCCTTTCTTCCTAACCAATACTCGGCAATTGCTCGCCAAATTGTCGGAAAATGATAAATCGAAGGCTGGATTGAACCATCAGGATTTAAAAGTCTTGCTCCGACTACTCCTGCTTTTGGGTGGTTTTGAACAAACTTAATCAATTCTTCTAATACGTTAGGTTTGACCTCGGTGTCCGGATTTAAAAGTAAAATGTATTCGCCAGTTGCCTGTTTAATGCCCTGATTTACTGCTTTCGCAAATCCCAGATTTTCTTTATTTCTTAATATCTTTATATCTTTATATCTTGCCTCTATCGCTTCCACCGACCCATCCGTTGAGCCATTATCAACCACGATAGTTTCCAGTTTCCAATTGCGCAGCAACAAGCTTTGCTTATTTCCAGTTTCCAGTTTTTCGATTGAAGCCAGGCATTTTCTTAAAACTTCTTTAGTATTAAAATTAACAATGATTATCGATAAACCCATCTCTACCCTCAAATTATGGAATTATTAAACCTATATTTCCCGAACTTATATCAATGCTTTCTATTGATAAACTTTTAGGGATAACTATTGTATAAATAGCGTTTTTCACTCCTTTGTCTTGAGGTATGTAGTCATAAAGTCTGAAGAAATAATTAAAACCAAAGTTCCATCCCGGCAAGTTGAGATAAGAAACGAAGAACTTTCCATTTTTGGGCTGCTCTTTAATAATGGCTTTAACTATGGCGTCTTTGTGGGCCAGAGTAACTAAACTGGGATTTGACCATTTGTTCTGATTTAGAATTTTTATGTTAACCAAAGCCACATACACTAAAAAAACTGATACCCCTATTCGCCCCAATGGTTTGGTGGCCAAGTAACCAAGGACGCCCGAAAAATAAAAAAACAAAAGTGTTATTGGAGCAATAAAATAATACTCGGGCACATGAATTGGTAGGAAGAAATAGTAGAGAATGAAAACTAAAAGAGTGATTAGAAGTACCAACAGATGAAACGATTCTTTCCAAAAAGATACCCGCCTTAGACTAAAAATTACCATCATCACCAATAGTAATCCAGAAAGAAGAGCTGGTGGATTAAGATTAACTCTGAGAATATTCTGCGGTCCAGTTATGACTATATTAGTATAGTTTATCAACTTAGCCAAAGATGGCATTATTGACTGTGATTTTGAGCCGGCGAAGACTTCAAAGAGGCGTTTAACCTCAAGAAAATTATGGAAGAATTCGAATAAGAGTAAGGGAGTAAGAGGAACGATGAAGGCGATGATGCTTAAGAATAAAGTTTTGAGGCTTGGCAACTTTCGTTTGATGAGGAAAAGAATTAGAAACACCAAATAAAAAGGAAACAAGATGGGATGAAAACTGGTGTAAAGACCAAAAACAAATCCTAATAAGGGCAGATATTTCGTCTTCCCTTGCCAATACTGATAAAAACAATACCAAGTAACCAACACAAGAAGTTCGCTTGAGAACGCGGGAGTCGCTGACCAGTCGCTCTCTAGTCTACTAAAAAGAACCGCTCCAAAAAAGGCGGCAATCAAACCCGCTGGTTTTCCGAATATCTCATTACCATAGAAATAGTAGGCAGCAACAATCCCCAATCCTAAAAAAACCGAGCCGACCGCCCCCCCAAGCGGATGGAGATGGAAGAGAGCATAAAATGGGACCAAAAAATAGAAATATAACGGTCCCATAAATAAACCCTCAGTCGAAAGACCCTGACCAATCATCCGGAGAGGAAAATCACGCAGGACATCATAAGCAAAATTGGCAGCGTACTCCTGATCAAAGTCAAAATAAGCCATTTCCGAAAGGCGGTAAAATCTTAAGGCAACGGCGATGATTAAAACTATAAAGAATAAACTATGATTTCTTAAAATTTTAGTTAAAGATTTTTTCATATTAACCAAATTGGACAAAAATCTCCCTGTCAGAAATCTTCATTTCTCTCCACTCCTTAATTTTTCTTGGTAAAACCCAAGGAAGTTTTAGTTTGGCGGCTAAAAGGGGTTTTATAAAACCTGGATTCCGCAGCCTCCACAAAATCCAAATTTTGTGCTCAAGTATCATTCTTGGGTCAATGATATTTTTCCAAATAAAAATTAACCTGTTCCTTTCTGAAACAAAATCAATATAACCCTTAGAAAAATGTTTACCAATGACTGCCTCGTGCTCGTGGT
>Ga0210057_1011094_pt1 | contig 10042 bp, 12 predicted proteins | sample CryGeyCG2114_010_2_FD_183968 | JGI IMG/M metagenome (GOLD analysis project Ga0210057, IMG submission 183968) | Groundwater microbial communities from aquifer - Crystal Geyser CG10_big_fil_rev_8/21/14_0.10 (SPAdes) (version 2) | ecosystem: Environmental > Aquatic > Deep subsurface > Groundwater ...
ATTATCTTGTAGGCTTTGAAAATTCCTTTGTTTTTTACTTTTATCAAACCTTTTAAATATTACTATCGCCCATTTGAGAAAACCGATATTTGGCAAAGCCATTTTGAAATTCTCATACTGGGCATACTCCAATAATTATAACTCAAAATTCAAAAATCGGAAATTAAAACTTGTTTTGAAATTAGCTATCAAATTTAAAGAAAGTGGGGAAGTAAATAAAAAGTGCCCTCGAGAGGAGTCGAACCTCTATTACGGGATCCGCAATCCCGTGTCCTATCCGTTAAACGACGAGGGCTCTCCTTCGCTTTGATTATCCATCAAAGCTTCGGAGGAGCAAGAGATGTGTATTTGATGCTACTTGCCCTTCCGAAGCTCGAATAAATATGAGAGCGGAGGAGGGAACGACGAGGGCTAAAATTTTAAGAAATCTTTTAAAGTGTCCAAAAATGACTCTTCGTAAGATTTTTCCGGCAAAACGTTTTTTAAGAAAGCGGCGATTTTTTCCTTGTCTTTTTTCAAAGGAATCATCAAGTGTTTTTGGCTTAAGAGGTTGGTTTCAAAAACAAGGTAATCCTGCTCCATTTTTTGATAAAAACTGAAACTCTTCATTTCTTCAAAATCATAAGTTTTTTCGTCAATCATTAAGCGCTTGGCTTTAAGGCGGAAGAGATGTTTGACCGGCTCTTTGGTTGAGAGGAGATAATAGACGACAACGGCCAAAACAATAAAAATCAGAAAGAGCCAATTTTTTTGAATAATTGAAAAAATTAAAACAGCGAGTGTTATCAGAGAGATTACAACGTACCATAAAATGCCTTTTTGGGTTTTTATTTCCTCGGTAGTTGTCCACCAAAAAACTGTTTTCTCGTCGATTGGCTTTTTTGCGTATTGAGCGCCAACTGCGGCTTTAATTTCGGCCTTTTCCCTTTTTTGAGCCGCAAATTTTTTTAAATCGATAATTTTTTCTGCCGAGGAATCAGGTTGATTTTTCCGTTGTAAATCTTCTATTTTTTTCATTGTTTTTTATCCTGCTAAATAAAATTTTGGTTTATTGGTTAAATTATATCCGCTTCGCGGATGTAATCTTGTTCGGTCAGAAGCCGCAAATTTCATTTTGTCTTCTTCCTTCACTTCGATTATACAAAACTGTTGAAAGATAAACAATATTAAATCCAAATTGTTGTTATAATCGAAGTGAGGAGAAAATGAGAAAACATCAGTTTTATCATTTTATCCGAACGAGATTACATAGCGCAGCGTATATAAATCGCCAAAATTTTAATTTTTACTCAACTTCATTGAATAAAAATTATTTAACAGGGTGAAATTTGAGATTAACTCTTCTTTCTTTGGTTTTTATTGAATCAATGACAAATTCGTAAGACTTGTTGATTTCCAATTTTTGCTTCATTTCTTCCAATCCTCCAAATTCCGAAGAGTGGATGAAACCGAAAATATCCGCCTCCAATTTTACCAAGGCGCCAAAGGGCACGAATTTATAAACTTCAGCCGAAACAATCTGACCTTCTTTATATTTTTCTATTTTTTCAAGCCAGGGATCTTTTTTCAAGGCCTTCAGAGACAGTTTTAATTCCCCGTCTTTTAAAGCAATAATTTGGGCTTGATGTTTTTCTCCGATTTTTAGAATTTCCTCGGCTTTTTCAACGGCTTGCCAATCGATGTCGGAAAGTTGAATAAAACCCTTGATTTTTGGATTGTCTTCCAAAGTTAAATAGGCGCCGTTTGGAACTATTTTGCCGATAGCGCCCGAGACAATATCGCCGATTTTGTATTGCTCAAGCAAGATTTTCAGTTTTTCTTCATCAATTTTCTTCTCGGAGAAAATAATCTTATTTTCCCGGGCATTGAATTCCAAGATTTTTACTTTAATTTCCTGGCCAATTAGTTTTTCCAAACTCTCCAAAATTTTTTCTTTATCGCCGCCTTCAACTTTTGGAAAATGGTCTTCGTTCATCTGCGAGGTGGGCAAAAAGCCCTGAAAATTATTGACGTTGATAATCAGTCCTCCGCGGTTGGCGCTTAAAACCTTGCCGCTAATCGTTTCGTTCTTGTTGAAAACTTCTCTAATCCATTTCCAGCCCATTTCTTTATCCGCTTCTCTTAAGGAGAGTTCAATAAATCCTCCTTCGCTTTCACTTTCCGGACTTAAAATTTTGGCCTTAATCACGTCGCCAACTTTAAGATTTTCGATTATACTCGAAGAAGCTAAAAATTCCGCTCCCCAGATAATTCCGCTGCCGTATTTTTCCAAATCCAGATAGAGAGCCTTCGATGTTTTTTCAATGACCCTGCCCTCAACAATGGCGCCGGTATTTAAAATCGGTAAATCCAAAGAATGCCACCAAAGAGGTTTTGTTTTCTGGTTGAAATTAAAAGAAGTTTTATTCATTGATATTTAGATTAACAAATCCAAAAGGAAAAGTAAAGTATAAAGTACAGAATAGTTTTGAAATGGAGAAAAGCCGCAAAACCCCGATTTATCATTTGAAATAAAGAAAATTTTCTGCTAAAATAATCTTATATGACTATTGAATGGCGCGGCGAAGGCTGTTTTGAAATCAGAAGCACTGGCGACCGTTTTTCTATTTTGACCGAACTTCCCAGCCGTGATTCGGGACTTTCAGCGCCCCGCACCAAAACCGATGTTTTGTTAAGTATCTGGGGCGATTTGGAAGATACTCTTTTTGGGAAAGAAGACCAGAGCCGTTTTTTGATTTCCGGCCCAGGCGAATATGAAATTAAAGAAACGTTTATTAAAGGCATAAAGCTCAACGGAGAGGGGAGTTTGATTAAAACTGCTTATTTAATTTCAATGGAAGAAATAAAAATCGGTTATTTGGGAGAAATGAATAAAAAAGAAATAAAGCCGGAAGTCGTCGGCTTTTTTGAAGAAGCAGATATTTTGATGGTTCCTATCGGCGGCAACGGGATGCTTGATGCCGAATCAGCCACCGAAATTATCAATCAAATAGAGCCGAAGATCGCCATTCCGATGTATTTTAAAATCCCCAATCTTAAACGCCGGGCTGATTCGCTTGAGGCTTTTCTCAAAGAAATCGGTTCCAATAATAAGAGCCAAGATAAACTTCTGATTAAAAAGAAGGATTTAAATTTTGAGGAAACCAGAGTTTTTCCTCTTCTGGCGATATGATGATTTTGAAAAAAGTTTCCGCATTTTTTAAAAATCTTCAACAAAAACCCGAAGAAGTGAGGCGGCGTTGGTTATGGATTTTTGTGATTGGTGTGATGGTTGTTGTCGCTGGTTTTTGGTCCTTATCAACAGTCAAAAACCTTCAAATTGCTTCGCCTTCGCCAACACCAGAAGAGAAGGTTCAAGGGAAAACGGGTTTCGTCGCTGTTTTTGGGATCGGCCTCAAAAGCATTTTCAGAAATTTAACCCAGTTTTTGAAACCAATTGTTGAATCAATCAGTTATTTTTTCGCTAATGTTTTCTCCAGTATTTTAAAAGGAGGCGACTGGTTAATCAAAACCTTGGTAAAAACCGGAGAGGCAATAAAAGAGCGTTTGCATTTTAATTTTGGCGGCAAATTCTCTGTTATTAGTTTGGGAAAAATCAATCAAGAAATTGGTCTGCAAATTAATTCTTATTTTCGTTTGGTCTCCGGATTTTTAGCCAATAATTTTTAATTTATGGAAAATTCTAAAATTCAGAAAAAAGAAATAAATGAAGAGCTTCAAGAATCGTATTTGGATTATGCGATGAGCGTCATTATTTCCCGCGCCCTGCCCGATGTCCGGGACGGTTTAAAGCCGGTTCACCGAAGGATTCTTTACTCGATGCATGAATCGGGATTTACGCACAGCGCTAAATTTAGAAAATCGGCCAATATTGTTGGTGAGGTTTTGGGCAAATATCATCCGCACGGCGATGTGGCGGTTTATGATTCTTTAGCCAGAATGGCCCAAGTTTTTTCGCTTCGCTATCCTTTAATTGAGGGTCAGGGCAATTGGGGCTCAATTGACGGCGACTCGCCGGCAGCCATGCGTTATACGGAAGCAAGACTTTCTCTGATGAGCGAAGAGCTTTTGAAAGACATCGATAAAGAAACCGTTGATTTTCAGGAAAATTACGATGCGACAAGAAAAGAACCCAAGGTTTTGCCGGCAAAAATCCCTCAACTTTTGATTAACGGCACTTCGGGCATTGCCGTCGGGATGGCTACCAATATCCCGCCTCATAATCTTTCGGAAGTTTCGGATGCCGTCAATTATTTAATTGACCATCCTCATGCCACTACTAATGAGCTTTTGGAATTCATCAAAGGCCCGGATTTCCCGACTGGCGGCATTATTTACAACAAAAAAGCCATTAGCGAGGCGTATTCCACTGGTCGCGGTTCAATTACCGCCCGAGCCAAGGCAGACATTCAGGAACGAAAACACGGCCAGTTCGATATCGTTATCAGCGAAATTCCTTATTTGGTCAACAAATCGGAGCTTTTGACTAAAATCGCCGAATTGGTTCAGAAGAAAAAAATCGAGGGGATTAAGGATGTTCGCGATGAATCCGATAGAGACGGTCTTTCAATCATTATCCAATTAAAAAACGACAGTCATCCCCAAAAAGTTTTGAATAATCTTTATAAACATACCGACCTCCAGAAAAACTTTTCTCTTAATATGCTGGCTTTAGTTGACGGCATTCAGCCCCAAACCCTTTCCTTAAAATCGGTTTTGGACAATTTTATAAAACATCGCGAGATAGTTATCAGGCGGCGTTCGGAATTTGATTTGAAAAAAGCCGAGGCCCGCCGCCATATTTTAGAAGGATTGGACAAAGCCCTGAAAAATATCGACGCTGTTATTAAAACCATCAAAACTTCTGATAATCGCGAAGAGGCGCATCAGAAACTGGTTAAAAACTTTAAATTAACAGCAATTCAGGCCGATGCCATTTTGGAGATGCGGCTTCAGACTTTGGTTGGTTTGGAAAGAAAGAAAATTGACGAGGAATTAAAAACCAGGGAAAAAGAAATCGCCGAATTGAAGTTGATTTTGAAAGAGCCGAAAAGAATTTTAAAAATAATAAAAGAAGAAACCGAAGATATCAAAAAACGTTTCGGCGACGAAAGAAGAACCAAGGTGGTTGCTTCGGCGATCGGCGAATTTAAAGAAGAAGACCTTGTGCCGCAAGAAGAGCAGATTATTATGATGAGCCAAGACGGTTTTATCAAGCGCTTCGAGCCATCAATTTTCAAAACGCAGAAAAGAGGCGGCCGGGGCGTAATGGGTTTTGAAACTAAAGAAGAAGACAAAATTGAGCATATTTTGAGAACCAACACCCATGACAATCTCCTTTTCTTTACGAGAAAGGGCCGCGTTTTTCAACTTAAGGCCTACGAGATTCCCCAGGCGCCGCGCACTTCCCGCGGCAAAAGCATTTACAACTTCTTAGAGTTGCCGCAAAACGAACACTTAGCCGCTATTTTAGCTTATAATGGAGGGAAAGCAGAACAGGAAAATATTTATTTAATAATGTTGACAAAAAATGGTATAATTAAAAAGATTCCTCTCAAAGAATTCGGCTCGGTCCGCCGCTCGGGGCTAATTGCGATGAAATTGAAAAAAGAAGATGAATTATACTGGGCGAAATTCGCCGCTCCGAAAGGCGAAATCATTATTTTGACGAGGGAGGGCCAAGCCTTGAGATTTAAAGAATCGGATTTAAGGCCGATGGGGAGAAATGCGAGCGGCGTGACGGCTATTCGGCTCAAGAAAGGCGATGAGGTTTGCGGTTTCGATGTTTTGAAATCAGGCCTTGAAAAAACTGCGATGCTTTTGGTGGTTATGAAAAAAGGATTTGGCAAACAGACGCCGGTTAAAGAATATCGTTTGCAGCGCCGGGCCGGTCAGGGAATAAAAACCGCCAAGGTGACGGAAAAAACCGGGAAAGTGGCGGCCGCCCAAATCGTTCCGGCCGAGACCAAAGAAGTTCTGGTTATTTCTAAAAAAGGAATTTTAATCAAAATTGACCTCAGTAATATTTCCGAGCAGTCGCGGGTAACTCAAGGCGTAAGAATCATTAAATTGGAAAGCGGCGATGAAGTGGCAGGAATAGTCTGGTTCTGAAAAATTAAATGCAAAAATCAAACATCAAAAATCAAAATGAATGTAATTTACAAAATTTCTTTCAGAAATTTTGTAAATATCCTAAATTTTGACTTTTGCATTTTGCATTTTGAATTTATTTTTTATGTCCTCTGTTTTAAATCCCAGCGAAGTATTAGATAAAATTGAAATTAAACCGGCGAGCGTCGCCGCCGATTTTGGCAGCGGTTCCGGTTATTTTGCGATTGAGTTAGCCAAACGGGTCGGCGACAAAGGCAGGGTTTACGCCATTGATGTTCTGCCGACCGCCTTGGAATCAGTCAGGTCTTTGGCGAAAATGCGGGGATTGTTAAATATCGAAACTCGCTGGGCAAATTTGGAAAAAACCAGTACTCTTGAGCCGGAATCTTGCGATTTTATTTTGATTGCCAATTTGTTTTTCCAGGTGTCTCCGGAGCACTGGTTCACAATTATCAGGGAAATTAATCGGGTTTTGAAACTTGACGGTCAAGTTTTGATTATTGATTGGAAAATTGACAGTCCTTTGGGGCCGCCAAAAAATCAGCGCGTTTCCGAAGAAAAAATTAAAGAGAGAGTTAACCACTGCTTAAAATTTATTAAGAAATTAGATTTGAGCGAAAGCCATTGGGGTTTAATTTTTCAAAAAATAAAAAATTATGCCTAATTTCGCTTTAACCAAAGGTCAAAAAATAGTTTTCTTCGCTGTCGCCGGGGTTGTTTTCATTATTCTTTTGATGGTCATCGGGGTTTTGCCGGGATTAAAGAAAGGAAATAAGGACGGCCAAGGAACAGCCGCGGAAATTACTCTGGATTTTTGGGGAATCGATAACGAAGATGCTTTCAAGGAATTAGTTAGTAATTATCAGAACCTTTCCAAAAATATTAAAATTAATTACCGCCAAGTTACTCCGGAAAACTACGAGGAAACTCTGATTGATGCTCTAGCCAGCCGCCGCGGCCCCGATGTTTTAATGATCAGACATAATTGGCTGATGAAGCATTTTGAAAAGTTATATCCTATTCCCAGCACGAAACTTTCCATTAAGCAATTAAAAGAGGGATTTGTCGATGTGGTGGCTGACGATATGGTTTTGGAAAATAAAATTTACGGCCTGCCCCTTTATCTTGATACCTTAGCCCTCTATTGGAACAAGGATTTATTCAATACCGCCGGCATTGCTCTCGCGCCAAATACCTGGCAGGATTTTCAGGAAACAAGCCGGCTTTTAACCGAGAAAAGTTTAACCGGTGAAATCAAAAAATCAGGCGCCGCTTTGGGAACAGCCGCCAATATTGATAACGCCCCTGATATTTTAAGCGTTTTAATGCTTCAGGCCGGTTCCAAAATTACCGATGAAAAGGGAACGGCGCTTTTTGATGATGAAGCGAGTAGACAAGCCCTTAATTTTTACACCAGTTTTTCCAATCCAGCGAGTCTTTATTATTGTTGGAATAATAATTTACCAGATAGTTTGGAGGCTTTCAGTCAGGGAAAAGTGGCGATGATTATTGATTATTCTTTAGTCCGTGAAAAGATAAAGAACAAGAATCCTTATTTGAATTATGCGGTTAGTCCTTTGCCCCAGGCAGCCAAAAATCCTGATGTTGCCAAGAATTACGCGGATTATTGGGTTTTATCGGCATCAGCCGCCTCTCAATATCCGTCAGCTAGTTGGGATTTTATCTTTTATTTAGTGGACAGTCAGCAAGCCAAAAAATATTTGGCTAACACTGGAAAACCGCCAGCCAGCCGTATTATAATTAAAGAAATGCTCAATGACGAGAAAATCGGGGTTTTTGCCAAGCAGGCCTTATCAGCCAAAAGCTGGCGTCAGATTGAGCCGGAAAAAAATAGGCAAATTTTCACAAATATGATAGAATCAGTGGTAAGCGGCCGTTTGAGTATTGATAATAGTCTTCGGCAGGCAGCCGAGGAAATTAATAAATTAGTGCCTCATTAAAAATGGCTATTAAAAACAAAAAAATCTTCATTTTTTTAAATCTTTCCCTGTTGTTGATTATTTTTTCTTTTGTCTTTATGGCCCGCGCCGAAGCAGCTGGCGGATTTTTCAGCGGGGTAAGCGGGAATTGTTATAATAATGGCGATTGTAAGTTTTGCGATCTGGCGCAAGTTGCCGCCAATATTTTCACTTTCTTGCGAAATATCGCTTTTTACATCGCGGTTTTGATGATAATTTATGGTGGAATAATGCTGATTTTTAGCGGCGGCTCTCCCAAACGAATTGAAAATGGCCGAAAAATTTTAACCAGCGCCATCATCGGTTTTGCCATTGTCGTTGGCGTCAGCCTTATCTTAAATATCGTTTTGACGGTTGCCACAGGTTCTTCTTTAACGTGGCAAGGCGTTGTCAATGGCCGGTTAGGATGCACCGTCGCTCCCTAAATCAATAATATGTCATGCCTAAATTGACTTTTTATTTATTAATTCTTATCATATTAACAGGCACCCTCCTAATGTTTTCTGGTTATCTTAACGCCCAGGAAATTGAAAATCCGCTTGGGGTGACAAATTTTCCGGCTTTAATCAGTCGTTTTAGCAGTTATCTTTTAGGGTTGGCAGCGCCTTTGGCGGTTTTAGTCAGTTTGTGGGCAGCAGTTATTTTAATGACTGCTTCAGGCGAGCCCAAAAGGATTCAGCAAGGCCATAAAACTTTAACCTTCGCCGTTATTGGGTTGGCAGTGATTATTTTATCGCATGCCGCGCTTCAGATTACTCAAACCACTGTCGGCGCCGGAACGCCGGAAAACATCATTAATAAATTAATCGGATATCTCAGAAATATCGGCGGGCCCTTGGCAATTGTGATGTTTTTATACGGCAGTTTGTTGTTTTCAAGCGGTCAGCCGGCCGGTGTCCAAAAAGCCTACAAAATCTTTCTCTGGACGAGCGTGGCCATTGCGATTATTGCGGTGGCTTCAAGTATTGAAACCATTGTTCGCTTCTTTTTAAAAATATGAAAAAATTTTTTCTCATTTTCTTAACTATTACTTTTGGTTGCTCGCTTTTTTTGGTTACTCAGGCAGCCATCACCACCATCGAGATTACTGCTGAACAAATTCCAGATATTATTATGAATATCGCCACCTGGTTTTATCGGGTGGTTTTGGCTATTGCGGTTATCTTTGTTTTGGTTGCTGCTTTCACTTATTTAACCGGCGCCAACAATCCGAAAAACATTGAAAAAGCCCATAAACAACTTTTTTATGCGGTCATTGCCATTGTCGTCGCTTTAATTTCTTTTGGCATAGTCAGTCTTGTACAGAGTTTAATCAAGCCTTAATTTTTTAAAAATTTTTATAAAAAATCAAGGTTGAAATTAATTTTTTAAAAGGTCGTTTAAAAATAAAAACTTAACTCATGAAAAAACTTGCTTTATATATTCTTCCGACAATTCTCTGCGTTTTTATGGCAGCCTTTTTTGTTCAGGGGCAGGCCTCGCCAGAGCCAACCAGCGTGATTACTAATGTCGGCCAGGTGCTTAATGTTGTTAGATATGTTGTTAAATTAGTTTATTGGCTCTTCTTTTTGGTTGCGGTTTTATTCATTATTTTGGCCGCTTTCAATTATTTGACTGCCGGTGGTGATCCAGCCAAGGTAAAAAAGGCTTCAAACCAGTTAATTTATGCTGTGGTGGCTGTGGCCGTTGCTTTGATTGCTTGGGGTATTGAGAGTATTGTTCGGAACGCCTTGGAACAAGGAAGGTAATTTCTACTTTAGAGTTTTCAAAACACCCCGCTTGAGGCGGGGTGTTTTTACTAATCAAGAAAAATTGAAATTGTAAAGTGCCCAGGAGAGGATTTGAACCCCTACGCCTTTCGGCATCAGCTCCTAGGGCTGACGTGTCTGCCAATTCCACCACCTGGGCTTTAAAAATTATATTTTCGGCAATAAAGCTTCCAAAGTTTTCTG
>Ga0210057_1011096_pt1 | contig 10041 bp, 10 predicted proteins | sample CryGeyCG2114_010_2_FD_183968 | JGI IMG/M metagenome (GOLD analysis project Ga0210057, IMG submission 183968) | Groundwater microbial communities from aquifer - Crystal Geyser CG10_big_fil_rev_8/21/14_0.10 (SPAdes) (version 2) | ecosystem: Environmental > Aquatic > Deep subsurface > Groundwater ...
AAGTGCTTATTTTGGATGAAGCAGACAGAATGCTTGACGTGGGATTCTTGCCACAAATAAGACGTATTTTGCAAAAAGCTCCAAAAGAAAAACAAACCATGCTTTTTTCGGCCACTATGCCACCTTCTATTTCTAGTTTGGCTAGTGCTTTTATGAAAATGCCACTTCGTATTGAAATTGCCCCACAAGGTACTTCAGCCGAAAATGTTGAACAAGAAGTCTTCATCATTAGCAAACCAGACAAAATGCGCTTGCTTTATTCTCTTTTGAATATTTACAAACAAGATACTATTCTTATTTTTTCTCGTACCAAACATGGTGCCAAGCGTATCACTCGTGATATCCTTGATGCTGGACATACTGTGACTGAGATTCATTCCAATCGTACTCAAGGTCAACGTAAAGCCTCTTTGGAAGGATTTTCTCGAGGTAGATTTCGTATTATGGTAGCCACAGATATTGCTGCTCGTGGTATTGATGTCAAGCAAATTTCTTTGGTGATCAATTTTGATTTGCCGGACAACTCTGAAGATTATGTTCATCGTATTGGTCGTACTGGTCGCGCTGGCAAATTTGGTAAAGCCATTTCTTTTGTCACACCATCTGAAAAAGCTGATATCAGAAAAATAGAAAAACTAATTCGTAAATCTTTGCCTATCTTGGATTTGCCAATTATGCTTCATGAACAAGCAAATAACTATATGCCGGTACGAAATAATCCAGCACCTTCTGGCCAAAATTTTGCTAGTCGTCAACGCGGTGGTCAGAATCAAAATCGTCGTCGCAACTTTCGTCGGGAACGTCAATATGGACGTAGTCAGGCAAGAGGGGAAAGATAAATAATTGCTTAAAAACAGAGTCGGGAGACTCTGTTTTTGTTTTATTATAGTGCAAAATATCTTTATATTTTTTTGAAATAAAATTTATTTCGTGTGCGTAATATAGTGTCGTAAATATAGCTTTATATAGTAAAGTATGTTATAATAGTCCTGTCTAAATTTTAATCTTTGTTTTTTTCTATATGAAAAAACAAAATAGTGGTATTCCAAATTTATTAATTCTTGTTGCCGTTCTTACTTTGGCTTTCTTTGCTAGTGGTTGTGGTGTGACTAATACCCCTGCAACTAATTCAATTCCATCTACAAATAATACAAATTCACAAGTTCCAACTACACAAAATACTGTTAGTGAAAATACAGGCTCTAACATGATGGGGAATAGTAATGTTAGTGGACAAGTCATACTAAACACTGTTCAAAATAACAATGCTAATACAGGTTCTGGTATGATGGGTAATGGTGGTAGAGGAAGTGGTATGATGAGTCAATATAAAAATGGAACTTATGCTGTGAGTGGACAATATTATGCTCCGAGTGGTCAGGAAGCTATAGATGTCAGTCTAACATTACAAAATGATGTTGTGACTGATGCTAGTGTCCAGGCTACAGCTAATAATAGAACTGCTCGTGCTTATCAAATGATGTTTACTGACAGTTTCAAATCTCAGGTTGTGGGCAAAAAAATTTCAAATCTTAATTTGACTAGAGTAGCTGGAGCTTCTTTGACGACAACGGGCTTCAACAATGCTTTGTCTCAAATTAAATCACAAGCTACTTCATAATTTTAACTATTTGTATGGATTCCAAAAGTCTAATCTTTGAAGCTCTCGGCACTCACTGGCAAATTGACATTTGGGAAGATTCGCCTCTCTTTGACGAGGCGAGTTTTTTTGAGAAGTTAAAAAATAGAATAGAAAAATTTGAACAAATTTATTCTCGTTTTCGTGAAGATTCTTGGTTGCGAGAAATTTGTTCTAAGCCTGGAGAATATGAATTGCCAGATGATGCCAAAAATATTTTTGATTTATATTTTGATTTTTACAAATTAACCAACGGTGTATTTACACCACTTATTGCTCAGACTTTGGTTGATGCTGGCTATGATAGCCATTATTCTCTACAAGCCAAGAGTAAAATTTCCAAACCAAAAAAATTGGAAGAAGTGCTAGAATATAATTATCCAAAGTTACAGGTAAAACAGAAGACGATGCTAGACTTTGGGGCTTGTGGTAAAGGTTATATCATAGATATCGTAAATAAAATACTAGAAGATGCAAAGGTAAATCATTTTTGTCTAGATGCTGGCGGAGATATTTTTTACAAAAATAGCGGACAAGAAAAAATGCGTGTAGGCTTGGAAAATCCACATAATTTTTCTGAGGTAATTGGTATAGCTGAAATAAGTAATCAAAGCATTTGTTCCTCATCTGGTAGTAGACGTAAATGGGGAAAATTTACTCATATGATAAATCCAGAAACTTTAGAATCACCAAAAGACGTGGTTGCTACCTGGGTGGTTGCGGACACAGCTCTTTTGTCCGATGCTTTAGCCACTTCTTTGCATATGGTGGGCAAAAAAGTTTTTTTTGGAAAATATAAATTTGAATATGTAATTATGTATGCCGACAACAGTGTAGAAAAGTCGGTCGGTTTCCCAGGTGAATTGTTTTTTAAAAGCGCGTAATGCATAACACATATCGCATATCAAAAATTTTGTTTTAAGATTAGTTTGTTACGTGAAGTATTCAAATTTTGTTTGATTAATGTTATATTGTAAATAGAAGAAGTTGCTCATAATTCATTAATTTTTTGAATATGAAAAATTATGCTCGTGTTGGTAAACGACAAGGAAAACCAGCTTATCGCACCCCATCAAGTTTCAAAAACAATGTGTACAATATTGTTAGTAGAATTCCTAAAGGCAAAGTTTTGACTTATAAAGAAGTAGCGCACAAGGCTGGTTCACCAAAAGCCTACTGCGCTGTTGGTAATCTTTTGAATAAAAATTATGATCCAAATATTCCCTGTCATCGTGTAGTGAGGTCAGATGGTAAGATTGGTGGATATAATAGAGGAAGTGAAAAAAAGAAAGATATTTTGGAAAGAGAAAAAGCTATTTGACAAATAAGCCTTTTGCCTCTATTATAGGACAGCTATTTTGAGCTGTTTTTATTTTTGTAAAAATATAGTAGAATAAAAGTATGAAATCAAAGAAATTAAAATTTATCATTATTTTTGTAATTAGTGTGGCAGTTTTGACTCTTGTGCCTTATTTTATTTTGCACTCCAAACAAACTCCAGAAGAAAAGGCTGGGCAAGAAATAGTGGATAAACAAGCTTTGAAGATAGAGCAGATTATAAAAGATAGACAAGCTAATGAAATTAAAATTGACGAAAACGTAGATCCTTTTGGCGAAGATGGAATTGTAAGAGTTTTGGTACTTGGTTTAGATAGTCGAGCTGGTCAGACCGCTGGACATTGTGATGTGATTCAGATGATTGAAATAAACAAAAATAACAATACAGTGGATATTACTGCTGTACCACGGGGCACTTATTCTCCTTTGCCACTAGGCAAGGCGACAACTTCTTCTGATTATTATGTGTCCAATGCCTGTGGCTTGGCTGGTCTTGATTATGGTATAAATCAGATAGAAAAAATCTTGGGTAAAAAGGCAGATTATTTAGTGATGGTTGGATTTTCTGAGACTCTCGGAATTTTGCGTAATTTGAAATTACCAACGACTGAGACCTTGCAATGGCTTCGTCAACGTCAGGGTTATGCTATAGGTGAACCACAAAGAGCTCGTAATCATTCAACCTTTATCAAAGGTTTGCTGACGAAATTTTTGCCAGAAAAAAAATCAAAATTGGATATTCCTTTTCATTATATTATGTACAAAATTGTGAAGACTGATTTGACTTTTGATGATAGTGAAAAAATCTTTGATGCTTTGGTGGCTATGGATTTGCCAAAACATCCCGAACGTGTAACCTTGTTTATGCGTCCAAGCTACAATGTGCAAGATATTCCTTATGATCCTAGCACGGCTGGAGATTATGTCAACAAAATGATTGGCCCTGTCAAAAATTATTTATCTGGCACAAGTTATACTGGGGTTACTGTAGAACAAGCCGACAAACGTATCGCTGATATTTTAGATCAAAAAAAAGATGATAAAGATTTTGTGGTTTGGGCATATGACAATCAATTGTGGTTGCAGATAGAAAATGATATACTAAGAGAAGAAAAACGATTTGAAGTAATGAATAAATATTTGGACTCGCTCAATGATGAAACAGAGAAAAAACAAATTATCACTGACTATATTTTGGAAATGAAATATCTAAGTTTAGATGATTGGGCTAGTAAAGGTGAAGAGCTTCTTAAACAAGAAATTTCACAAAATTAAATTATTTTTTTTAACAAATTTTATGAATGAAAAAAAATCAAAATTTGTAGCAATCTTATTATTTTTAATTTTGGCTCTTGCGTCTTTGTTGGTTGTATTCTTTTTATTTTCTAAACAAATATTCAAATTTAGCATACCTAACAATGCAGATAGCAATAATATTGAAGAACACTTTTGTACAGCTGACGCTAAACAGTGTCCAGATGGTTCTTATGTAAGTAGACAACAGGATAATAATTGTCAATTTGCATTATGTTCGGGAGAAGAAAATGTTGTTATTAATGATTTATTAGATACTAGTTCTACACTTGATAATCTTGATTGGCAAGAGTTTATTTCACATAATGGTGTGCATTTCTTTGCACCTAAAGAAATTAGTAGTTTTAGTTTTGTTCGACTAAATGAATGGCCACCAGAAATAGACTATGGTATTTCTGAAACATCAGCAAGTTGTGATACTAATCCTGATGGTTTACCAAAAGGTACTGTTGTTAAAAATATTGGAAATAAGGTTTATTGTGTAAATACCTCAAGTGAGGGTGCCTCTGGTTCAATTTATTATACTTATGTTTATAGTACTATAACATCAGAGCAAAGATATGCAAGTGTAAGTTTTGTAGCCCAATTTCCACAATGTCTAAATTATGATAGTCCAGAGAAAGAAGATTGTCTTACTGAAGAACAAAATTTTAATTTGGACAAAGTAGTTGATGATATTATAGAAAGTATGGCTGAGCCAGCTTTATAGTTTAAGTTTTTTATTATAATGAACTACCTCGTCAACTTGCTGCGAGGTAGTTCATTTATTTTTTTTAGTGATGATTTCTGTGGAATTTATTTTCGTGGATATATGAAATATCTCGTTTACTTAGAAAATGCGCAGCAATATAAGTAGAAATGGGTACTGCTAGAATAAGACTGATACTACCTACCAAGGTGCGGATAATTTCTTCGGCCATAAATTGACTGTTGATAGTGTACCAGATAGGTGTATTTTGATAAACAGAAAATAATAAAAATAAGGGTAAAGAAGCACCAGCATAAGCTAAGACCAAGGTATTTACTAAAGATGAAATGTGTTCTTTGCCAACAACTAGAGCTCTTTTATTTAGTTCTTGTTTATTGAGGTTGGGATTGGCAAAACGTAATTCACCAACAACAGCGGTTTGGGCAGTGGTGATGTCATCAAGGACACCTAATGTACCAATAATTATACCAGCCAGTAAGAGACCTTGAAGATTGATATCACCAAATTGAGCAGTTTGTAAAAAGAAAGCATCTTCTGAACCTGTACCAAACAAAGTAGATATACGCACAAAGACGGTGGCTAGTCCTACAGATATGGCTAAAGTAATTAGGGTACTTAACATGGAGAGGTTGGTCCTATGATTGAAACCATGTGCCAAGTATAGTGAGACACCAACAATAACAAGCGAACCAATAATAGTGATTAACAAAGGATTTGATCCTTTGGCTATTTGAGGAACAATAAAAAAACCTAAGACACAAATACTAAACAAGAGACCAAGTAAAGAGCCAAAACCTTTTAGGCGTCCAAAAATAAGGACAAGTATAATGAAGATAATAAATATGGCAATTAGAGAAGGAAGTCGGTAAGTATCAACATAATTATAACTGACACTTCCGTCTATCAAATAGGTTTTGCTAATAACTATTTTTTCACCAATATTGTGGTGTTCTATTTTGTTGGTGACACTGATGGAATTGAGATTTTTTACATTTACAAAGTTATTTTTTTCTGTTCCAGACAGAATTTTTACTTTGAAATTTTGGTATCTTTCGGTATAATTACCACCGTTTTGGTCACGACTTTCCTCAGTGATGTCCAAAATTATGGCCTTACTGTATTCCATATCAGGGATTACTGTTAGTTCGGTGCTTGTGGTCGTGGTACTGGTTGAAGTAGCCGTATCTTGAGTGATATCTGGTGTGGTAGCTAGACTAGTAGAGGGTGATAAAACAAACAAAAAGAATAAAATAAGAGTAGGAATGAAATATTTTAATTTCATATTTTGGGTTAACTGAGAATAAAATCAGCCTATAGTATAGCACAGTTGTGGATAAATAGCTATTGCAAACCGTTCGCAATTATGATATATTGTTTTTGTTATGAAAGATATTTTGGCGCAATTGAAAAATAGTGGTTACAAGCTCACTCAGCCTCGCAAAAAGGTTTTGGATGTTTTGTTACACAATCATCAAGCAATGTCTGCTCAAGATATTCATCAGAGAATACAAACTGTCAACAAAGCATCTGTTTATCGTGTTTTGAAATTGCTCCAAGATTTGGGCTTGTTAAATATTGAAAGTATAAATAATGAAAAATTGTATTGTCTGACCAAAGAACCTCACCATCATGTAATTTGTAAGAAATGTGGTTATAGTGAAGAAGTAGCTTGTACTTATTCGTTTGGTGACTTCAAAAATTTTACTCATGTTCAACATCAACTAACTTTGACTGGACTTTGTAAAAAATGTAGTAAATAAATTTATGTATAAAAAAATAATTTTGTCTGTCGTTTTATTTTTGGGTTTTACTTTTATTTTTAGTGGTTGTACTTTTGGTAATTCAAATAGGCAAGAAAGTAATAATAAAATAAAAGTAGCTGCGACTATTTTTCCCCTTTATGATATTGTCAAAGAAATTGGTGGAGATAAAATTGATGCCAATCTGATTCTTCCTCCTGGAGTTAGTCCACATACTTTTGAGGTATCAACTTCACAAATAAAAAAAATGCAAGGTACAAAATTATTTTTTGTTATTGGACAAAATTTAGATAGTTGGGTGGGAGATATTTCTTCTTCAGTTTCTGAAGCCCAAACTATTGACTTAAGTTCTATAGTCAAATTGCAACAGCTTGATGAAAATAACTCTAATCATAAATCAGACAAAGATGGAGAAAATAAAACTGGTTATGATCCACATTATTGGCTTAGTCCACAAAACGCTTATTTTATGGCTGAAGAAGTTATGAAACAACTTGTATTATTATCACCAGAAAATGAAAATTATTTTTTGGGTAATTACAACAATTTCGTAAATAAGTTGCAAAGTAAAGATATAGAGTGGAAAGAAAAAATAGGAGATTTAAAACAAAAAAATATAGTTGTTTTTCATGATGCTTGGGGCTATTTTGCTGACCATTTTGGTTTGACTGTTGTCGGTACTTTTGAACCATTTCCTGGACAAGAACCAACTCCTCAATATTTGAAAGAATTGCAAGTTGCTGTAAAAGATTATAATATCAAAGCCTTGTTTGCTGAACCACAACTGTCTCAAGATTCTATCAAGACTTTAGCAAAAGATTTAGGAGTGGATATAAAAGTTTTGGATCCTACTGGTGGTGTGGAAGGACGTATGAGTTATATTGAGATGATGGATTTCAATGTAAATAATGTATATGAATTGTTGAAATAATTTTTTTATAAATTAAGATAGTAAATTATTTAAACTAGTAAATTGTCTCACTGATCCATTGTTCCATTGTGGTTTTTGAAGAGATGGTCAGTGTGACAATGGGACAATGAGGCAGTGGAACAATTGATTTGAATTTCTATTTAGATAATTAAATTTACAAGTTAAAATATATGTTGATCAGAGTACAAAACCTAAGTTACAAATTCAACGATTTTACAGCACTTGAAAACGTGTCTTTTGAAATTGAAAAAGGGGATATAGTGGCAATCATCGGACCAAATGGTAGTGGTAAGACAACGCTCTTACAAAATATTATTGGTTTACTTAGTCCAACTGCTGGTACTATCACTATTGATGGCAAAAAACCAAGAGATGTTAGACAAAAAATTGGTTATGTACCACAGCGTTTTGATTTTGATCGCACTATTCCTATTAGTGTTTATGAATTCATGGGACTTGAACATTGTGGCAAAGCAGGACATGATCTCAAAAATATTAGGAGGTCTCTCAAAGAAGTCGGTTTGCAAAATATGGAAAAAAAACAATTGGGAAATTTGTCTGGCGGACAATTCCAACGTGTCATGATTGCAAGAGCCCTGCTTCATGAAAAACAAATTTTGATTTTTGATGAACCTTCGACAGGGGTGGACATTGCTGGTGAGCAGACTATTTATGATTTGATAAAAAAAATTAATGAAGAAAAGCAAGTAACTTGCATTATAGTTTCTCACGAACTAAACATTGTCAACAAATATACCAAAAAAGTAATTTGTATCAATAAACAAATGGTTTGTTTTGGAGCTCCTGAGATTGTCATTACCAAAGAAACTTTGGAAAAGTTGTATGGTAGTGATACTGGATTGTTTCATGCGCATGAACATATTCATTAATTTGTAATCCCGAACTGCTGAAAGACAGAGAGGGATCTTTCCTAAAGAATAATTTTTCTTTGAGAAAGATTACGGAAACGAATTTGACGTATAATTTAACAAATGGAGTGACGAATTGAATGTGTAACAATGAAATTAGTTAGCACACGCCGTAACGAAATTTGTTCTTTCAGACTCCCTGCCTGCCGGCAGGCAGGATTTCGTCATTCCACCTTATAAAAATGTCTTTTAAGTATTTTGAAAGTTTTGTTAAAAATATTTATCTTAAGAAACCCGCCAAAAGGGCGGGCAAGGATCCCAACTAGTTGATTAGGCTGGTCGGGATTGTGAAAAAAATATGCTAGAATTTTTACAATATCCATTCATGGTTAGAGCTTTACTCGCTGGTAGTTTGGTATCCATAATTTTGGGTTGGCTTGGAACTTTTGTGGTTACTCGCAAAATGAGTTTTATTGGTGATGGGATTGCTCATGCATCTCTTGCTGGGATTGCTCTGGCTGTCCTTGTTGGTTGGGCACCAATTCCTACAGCAGTAGTATTGGCTATGATTATTGCTGTTATAATTTATTTTTTAGAAAAGAAAACCAATATTTCTGGTGACATGGCGATTGCTCTGATGTTTACGACTGGGATTGCTATTGGTATTATTTTGCTACATTTTTATCAAGGTTATCAGCCAGAGCTTATTAGCTATTTGTTTGGAAATATTCTTACAGTCAATACTTTTGATTTGTGGTCTATTTTGTTGATGGGAATATTTATTCTCGTAATACTTTCAATTTTTTATCGCAAAATGCTCTTCAGCACTTTTGACCCAAGTGGGGCTTATCTCTCAGGACTCAATCCTTGGATTTATGATTTGTTGCTCTATGTTTCCACAGCCATTGCTATTGTCCTTAGTATCAAGCTGATTGGTATTATCATGGTTAGTGCCTTGCTTGTCACACCAAGTGCCATTGCCAAAATGTTTGCCAAAAGTTTCAAGAATTTTACTTTTTTGACAATTATATTTTCTGTTGTTATTGTGGTGGTAGGTCTTGTTGCTTCTTATTATCTTGATTTGCCATCGGGGGCGACGATAATTCTCACTGGTACGAGTTTGTTTATTTTGGTGTTTTTGTTTTCTTTGGGATTAAAACGTAAAAATATTAAAGCATAAAAACTTGGAAACATTAAAACAAAAACCAGCTTGAGGAAGTTGGTTTTTGCATTTCAGCTAACGTTAAGCATATCCGAAGTTTTTCTGAAACGTAGTGAAAGAAAAATTTGGGAGAGAAAATTTTGCTTTCCTTGACTTATTATAAAGTGCAAAATTTTTGAACCGGATATGCCTTGTTCGTATAATAAAAGCATACCAAATATGGTATGCTTTTACAAGCGAGATCCGCGTATCGCCGTGTTGGGGTTTGTGTCCCCGTCGCTTAACGTGTGGCCTCCTTTTTAAGTTCAATAAGCGGATA
>Ga0210057_1011097_pt1 | contig 10040 bp, 9 predicted proteins | sample CryGeyCG2114_010_2_FD_183968 | JGI IMG/M metagenome (GOLD analysis project Ga0210057, IMG submission 183968) | Groundwater microbial communities from aquifer - Crystal Geyser CG10_big_fil_rev_8/21/14_0.10 (SPAdes) (version 2) | ecosystem: Environmental > Aquatic > Deep subsurface > Groundwater ...
ACTAAGAGACTCGTACAAATCTCTATTTTTGTGATAGAATCCTCTATGTGCGACATATGTGTTCCTAATTATTTGAGTAAGACCCAATAATTATACACTATGTCGCATTTTTAGATAGAATACTACGCAGTGCTTGACATTGTGCAAAAAATTTGCTACACTAACCACCGTCATTAGAGTCATTGCATTGTGTGCGTGATTATTATATACTTCATACTATTCCTATGATTTCTCAGATTTTTACTATATTACAAATGATTTTTGCTGTTATATTGATTGTCGTTGTATTGTTACAACAAAAAGGTTCAGGTCTTGGTGCTGCATTTGGTGGATCGGGAACAGTATATACGACTCGTCGTGGTGTTGATAAAATATTGTATAATATTACTATCGTTGTATCTATTCTTTTCTTCTTGACGTCGTTTATCAATTTATTTGTATAAACGTGTTATCTTTCATAATATATTTTTTTGTGAGAGATGCCTAATTTCTTTGTTTTTGTGGCTCCGTTATCAAAAAAAATACGGACATTGTTTTCGAGAAAAACCTTCTCTTGTTTTTTGGGCAAAGCAAAAAATCATGACATGATCCTTTTGAAACGTATGAACAAAAGACGTGTACCACACATACGTCAGTTGTTTCATATCTATACAGTACTCAACATGACTCAAACTGTGGTGTTTAGTATTGCGTTGGTATTATTTTTATTGAGTTCTATTGCTGTGGTAGATTTTGCACTTTCTTCATACAAGATAGAAGTCCCAAAAGTAAAAGGTGCGTATACTGAGGCAGTCATTGGTAGTCCTCAGCTCATGAATCCATTGTTTTCATCACTCAATGATAGTGATGAAGATATTGTTGCACTCGTGTATTCAGGACTTATGCGTTATGATGAAAAACGAAGTTTGGTGACAGATTTGGCAGCAGGTGTTGATATTAATGAAGATAAAACAATTTATACGTTTGCGCTCAAAGAACATGTGTTGTGGCATGATGGAGAATTATTTGACGCTGATGATGTGATGTATACATTTGATGCATTGCAAGATGCAGATAGCAATAGTCCCTTATTGCTTGCATTTCAAGATGTAGTAGTAGAAAAAATTGATCAATATCATATACGATTTACCTTGCCCCAAAGTTATGCAACATTTTTGTCATCATTGACAGTCGGTATATTACCAGAACATATTTGGTCAAATATTCCTCATGCACAATTGCGTCTTGCAAATAGAAATGTAAACCCTACCGGTACAGGCCCATTTAAATTTAAAGAATTATTTAAAGATGCGACTGGCTTTATACATCGTGTAGAGCTTGAGCGTTTTGAAGATTTTTATCGTAGTGCACCTTATTTAAAAGAATTTGCATTTGAGTATTTCAATGATTATGATGGGCCACAAGGTGTTATTAGTGCATTGCGAGAAAAAAAAGTTGATGGTGTATATTTTGTACCATTTGAATTGCGTGACAAAATAAAACGCAAACATATATTATTGCACACATTACAATTGCCACAATATACAGCATTATTTTTCAATTTAGACCATTCATTTTTTGCCAAACAAGCATTGCGAAAAGCATTGTTACAATCACTTGATCGCGAACGAATCGTAGCCGACGTATTGTCAAATGAAGCCCGAGTGATAGAAGGACCTGTGTTGGAAGGTTTTCCTGGATTTCGTGATGATGTAGAAAAAACAATATTTTCTATTGATGATGCAAACGCTGTTCTTGATGGATATTATGATCGTATATCTGCAGATGATTATAGAAGTTTGTTACGAGAAGAAAAGATCAGTGCATTGATCCAAGTAGAAAAAGATCGACGTAGTGCCGAACAATCTAATGCTGATAATATATCTCAAGCATCTGATACAGACAATACAGCTGATACATCAAATACAAGTACAGAAAATATTGTTGATACGACATCAGACGAACAAGCAGATTCGACTGAAGGGGTACATGATTCTAATGATACTATAGACGAAACAGCAATTGCACAGGCAGTAGATGACGAGCTTGATAGAAATTTGAATCCCGCACAATTATTTTATCGATATCCAAAAGGGGATGAAGATAAAAAAAATATATTTGAAATAGATATTTTGACTGTATCACGGCCAGAATATACAAAAGTTGCTGAACTTGTTGCAGGGTATTGGCAAGACGTGGGAATAAAAGTTAATATTTCTCTTGTTGATGCAAAGGATTTATCACGACAAGTTTTAAAAGATAGATCATATGATGTATTGTTGTATGGTGTGATTGTGGGAAATGATCCTGATCAATATCCTTTTTGGCATTCGAGTCAGGCAACATATCCTGGTCTAAATTTGTCACAATATAAGAGTGATACAGTAGACACTCTATTAAAAAATATACGTGAGACAGTAGATGATAATAAACGTGGTGAACTATATGAACAATTGCAACAAGAAATCATGACTGATGTTCCTGCTGCATTTCTCTATACTCCTACCTATACATACGCATTGTCAGACAAGATACACGGTTTTGACACGACGCGTATTGCACGGCCATTTGATCGATTTTCTACGATTACATCGTGGTATATCGATACCAAAAAAGTATGGCGTTTTGACAATTGATATATCGATGATTATATACTATATATTTTTATTATATAATGGATTTTTTTGAGTTCGATTCTCAACATCGGTGCTATTCTTTCTTCTGTTTGTAACACTATAATGAAGATTGGTGAAAAATCATCAAATGTAATATCTTCCTCATTGTACTAGTACAGACACGCGTGATATATAATAACATTTTTATATCTCGTTTATTAATTATTTTTTTGATATGGACAGAAAGACACAGCAAAATGATAGCACTCGTGTAGGGGCTCATCGTGGAAATACACAAGGACGTCGTCGACGAAGTTATACGACTGGTATGACAGCAGAACGTACGACAACACCTACACAAAAAAAACCACCTTTTAACAAAAGAAAACCTCATTCTTCACGTACGCAAAGTAGCTATACACCACGTACTACCACACTTGTAGCAAATGGAGAAAAAACATTACGCATCATACCAGTGGGTGGTTGTGAGGAAGTGGGAAGAAATATGACAATATTTGAATATGATAAAGATATTGTTATATTGGATATGGGATTACAATTTCCTGAAGATGATATGCCAGGGATTGACTATATTGTGCCAAATATTTCTTATCTCAAAGGGCGAGAAAAAGATATCAAAGGTGTGGTATTTAGTCATGGGCATCTAGATCATATCGGTGCTGCACCAATATTGTTGGAGCGATTAGGTTTTCCACCGGTTGTTGCATTGCCATTGACACTTGCGATGATGAAGCATAGACAAGAAGATTACAAAAAAGGTTCAGCAAATAAATTAAAAACCATACAAGTAAAAAACATGCATGATCGTATTACCTTGGGAAAATTCAAGATTGGATTTTTTCAAGTTGAACATTCTATCATGGATTCGATGGGTACAATTATTGAAACAGATGTTGGGACAGTGTTGCATCCGGGTGATTGGACTATGGAACGTGAAGCAGATGGCTCGACACATGTTTTTTATCATGATCTAAAAAATGTCAAACGACCAAGTATCCTGATGCTTGAAAGTCTTGGTTCACTCAAAGATGGTCGTCATCAAACACATCATGAATTGTATGAAACACTTCATAAAATTTTATCCGAAGCACCAGGGCGTGTCATTGTAGCAACGTTTAGTTCGCAAGTCGAACGTGTCAAATGGTTAATCGAAGCAGCAAATAAACTTGGTAAAAAAGTTGCACTCGATGGCTATAGTATGAAAAAAAATATTGAAATTGCACAACAGCTTGGCTATGTAAAACCAGACAAGCAAACACTTATAGATATTCGTAATGTTGATGATTATCCAGATAATAAAGTTGTTATTGTCTGCACAGGTGCACAAGGAGAAGAAAATGCAGCATTGTCTCGTATTGTTTCGGGTATTCATCGTACTGTTACATTGCGAAAGAGTGATACCTGTATTTTCTCATCATCCGTTATTCCTGGTAATGAACGATCTATACAGCGTATAAAAGATAATATTTATCGTCAATGTGACAATGTCATTCATGGTGATCTCATGGATGTGCATGTAAGTGGACATGGTACAAAACGTGATATTGTCGATATGGTTGACCAGGTACAGCCTGATTATTTTGTACCAGTCTATGGTAATCATTTTTTCCTCAAAGAAGCACAGCGTCTCGCAATAAAACAAGGTTTTCCTGAAAAAAATACCGTAGTACCAGACAATGGTACAGTCATGGAGTTGTCAACAAAAGGTTTGCAGGTATTGAATAAAAAAATTGTAACAGATTATGTGTTTGTAGATGGTTTGGGGGTTAGTGATACACAGCATGTCGTATTGCGTGATAGACAAGTATTGGCAGAAGATGGAATGGTTGTGATTATTACCACTATTCATTCACACACAGGTAAATTGGTACAAAATCCAGATATTATTTCTCGTGGATTTGTATTTTTAAAAGATAATAAAAAATTGATAGAAGATATTCGTGCAAAAGTAAAAAAACTGGTTATAGAATCAGATCCAAGTACATGGGCTGATACGAATCATATTCGTAATAATGTTCGAGACAAAATTGGTCAATTTATTTTTTCAAAAACTGAAAAACGACCAATGATTTTGCCAGTTGTTATTGAAGTCTAGGTATTAAATTTAGATATGTTAGTATTGCCTACATTTGAATTACGAATGATTTGAGTGTATGTATGATATAATTAATTTGAATATAAAATATATATGTATAGGTTAGCTGTATCCGGAGATCCGGGATCATTTAGTGAAGAGGCTGGGCGTCTCTATGCGACACGTCAAGGTTGGGAAGACACAGATGTAGAGATCGTATTTGCCACAGATATGGATGGTGTTTTGGCACGTGTCAACAACGCTGACGTAACACATGGTATTTTTCCTGTTGTAAATTCACGTGGTGGCTTGGTGCATATGGCATTTGAAGCGATGGGGCGTTATACATTTACGATGATTGATGAAATATGGTTCGAAGTATATCAATGTATTATGGTGCTTCCTGGTGTTGAAAAAAAAGATATTACGACGATTGTGTCACATCCACAAGCTTTGATACAATGTGAACGATATATAAAAAAACATTTTCCTGATGCTGTGTTACGTGAATGGGAAGATACTGCAAAAGCAGCAAAAGATTTGCATGATGGCGTATTGGACGCATCGTGTGCTGTCATTGCACCGACACGTTCACAACAGATTTATGGATTGGAGATGTTAGACAGGGGAATACAAGACAATCATCCAAATTTGACGACATTTATTATTGTTGAAAAAAACTAATATATACATACGAATTACGAATAATACGAATGTACGAATTTTAATACTTTTTTGAATATATGGTATTTGGTATTATTGGCTATGGACGATTTGGTAGATTGTGGGCAGATACGCTTGCACAGTTTGGTATTGTACATGTTTATGACACAATGATACACCATACAAAACATGATCATGTCATGATGACTGATCTCGATACTGTGTGTCAGGTGGATATATTATTTATTCTGGTTCCTATCTCACGTTTTGAACGTGTGTGTAATGATATTATTGATAGATTGTCTTCACATACGATGGTTGTCGATGCGTGTTCGGTAAAAGTTTATCCAGTAGAAATTATGTCTCGTGTATTGCCACCCGATCAAATATTGATTGCCACGCATCCATTGTTTGGGCCAGATTCGGTCGCACGAGATGGTTTGGTAGGGCAACATATTATGGTATATCCAGTCCGTGCAAATCAAGAGCAATATGATGTGATAGAACAATTATTTGATGCGATGCAATTGCAGATAATACATGCAACACCAGATGAACATGATAGACAGATGGCACGTTCACAAGCATTGGTACATTTTTTGGGTCGAGGATTGCATGCACTTGATCTCGAAGAACAAGTATTATCAACACCAGATTATACATCATTGTTGCATATTGATGGTTTGGTAAATAATGATACCTGGGAATTGTTTTATGATATGCAGATGTATAATCCGTATGCGAGTTATATGCGGAGTGGTTTACTCGAGACATTGCAACGTCTTGACAAAGAGATTAGTAAGCGTAGAGATGAACGTTAGGTAAAGATATTATAATTATCCACATGCATCGTTTGACGCATGTTTTTTTATTCTATATAGTTCAGATATATGAAACAAGCGATAGTACAATTGATGTGGTGGAATGACATGTAAGGTTTGTAATGTCATGTTTTTTTATATTTCAAAATCCTATGACATTGCATAGGATTTTTATCTTGGAGAGTCTTGAAAAAAATAACAAAATAGCGTATTGTATGTATAGTATACAATAGTTATGTAGCATATATTTGCTTAAATTAATATATTATGAAAAAACCAATTCTCTACACAGCATTTCAACCAACTGGCAATCTCCATATTGGCAATTTTCTAGGTGCTGTGAAAAATTTTGTTGATTTACAAAATAGTGGTATATATGATTGTTATCTTGCTGTTGCTGATCTTCATGCCTTGACGGGTAATAAAAATGCACATGAATTGCATGATCAGATTTTGCGTACAGTAGCTGAATTACTTGCGGTAGGTGTAGATCCAGAAAAAACAGTATTTTATGTACAATCACATGTGGCAGAGCATAGCGAATTGGCGTGGATCTTTAATACCATTACACCCATTGCCGAGCTTGAGCGTATGACACAATATAAGGATAAATCTGTACGACAAGCAAAAAATATCAATGCAGGATTATTGACATATCCTATTCTTCAAGCAGCAGATATCTTGTTGTATCACAGTACACATGTACCAGTTGGCAAAGATCAAGTACAACATGTCGAGTTGACACGAGATATTGCACGATGGTTCAATAAAAAATTCGAAGATTATTTTCCTGAGACAAAGGTTGTATTGACAGAGATTCCAAAAGTGATGAGTCTACTCGAACCGACTGCAAAGATGAGTAAGAGTTTGGGGCTTGGGCATGTTATTGAACTTGCAGATGAGCCAGATATTATTATGAAAAAAATGAAAAAAGCAGTGACAGCGACTGAAGGCGGTGGGATTGCCCCAGGTGTTGAGAATTTATTATTATTACTGAAACAATTTTCTGATGAAAAAATACATGCAAAATTTATTAATGCTGAAAAAGAGGGAACGATTCGTTATGGAGATTTGAAAACGATACTTGCTGAATCTATTGGTCAATATTTTGTAGATTTTCGTGATAGACGTCGTGAATTTTTAGAAAATCATGATATGTTGGCAGAAATTTTATTGCATGGTACACAACAAGCACGTATCGTGGCACAAAAGACGATGGAAGATGTACGAAGTTTGGTGGGAATACGGTAGATTTCTTGTATGTAAAAATACATATACTGATTTATTCATGTGCTAGCTTACTAATCTCTAAATTCATCTTATGAAAACAATCACGTGTGAAGAATTCAAAGAAAAAATAAACCATCATGAAAATATGACTGTGCTCGACGTGCGTAGTCCTGCGGAATTTCATGTCGGACATATTGAAGGTGCATTGAATTTGCCATTGCATGTGATGCATCTGACTGTTGAACAACATATTCCTGATAAAAAAAGTCTTATTGTATGCAATTGTGCAGTAGGTGGACGTAGCAGTATGGCAGTGACTACCTTGCAACAAATGGGATATGACAATGTATATAATTTGGAAGGTGGTTATAATGCGTATTGTGCATAACTATTCGTATATATAGATAAAGTGTTGTATACTAGTATTAGTATTATTCATCTCTTTAATTTTAGAAAGGGGGTGAAATGTATGAAAGCACTTCACATGGTCGCATTTCTTCTTCTCGTCGTAGGAGGATTAAACTGGCTTCTTCAGGGTCTCTTTATGTGGGACGTTGGTCAGCTCTTTGGTGGTATGGATGCAGTATTGTCTCGCGTGGTATATGTCCTCGTTGGTTTGTCAGCACTTGTGGTATTATTTACACATAAGAAAGATTGTAAAGAATGTGTCGGTCCAGCAAAAATGTAGCATGTTAAAATTTAGTAACAAAAAAATCGTTGTTCAGCTTGTCGGCCCAACGATTTTTTTGTGTAAAAAGGATATTTGACAGATTTTTTATATATGATATTATGTATATATATGAAACAATATATGTACAATAATAATAATTGCAATAATAATCCGTAATACGGGATTTGTTTTGTATTGCAAACATAAAATCCCGCTTATATTGCGGATTTTTTATTCCTCTGTAGTTCAGTGGTAGAACGCCACGCTGTTAACGTGGATGTCGTAGGTTCGAATCCTACCGGAGGAGCAAAACAGGATGAGCAGGTTCTAAAGAGCCTGTTTTCTTGTATATAGAGCCATTTTTTAGGAGTTCTGAAGTTGCGTTTAGCTTGGGCATCCATTCGGCGAGAAAAGCAAACGAATCGGTGTACTCAACATTTAGTTTTTGATCGGTATTGATAGTCATTTCTCTGAAAATTCGCTGTATAAGCGTTCTTCTGTCGTCGGGTGTAGCTTTTCTGCTATTATACTTTTCTCGTGCTGTAAACGTCAAATTATGAATCTCAACGCCCACCTCGTAATAGTTCTTGACCCGTGAATTTAGCTTTTCCAATTTACTCATTATGTCCTTTTGTTGCTTACCAAATAGCTTGAATTTTTTATTGTAATAATCCTCGGATATTTTGCCGTCCAGTTTATCGTCATACATTTTGTCAAAGCGGTTTTCTATCTTTTGCAGTTCGGCGGTTAATGATTCTCGGGTAGTGGCTGAATAGTCTTTTTTGCCTTTGTTGCTTTCTTTGAGGGCTTTATTTATCCAGTCCAAAACTTCCTTATTATTCGGTCGAATTTTGTCCATCATTTCATTTAATATCTCGTCAATATTTTCTTCTTTGATATATCCCTTTCGTGTGCAGGGCTTAAAACCACGACAAGAGCCGTAATTGTGGCCTTTTTGCGTTTGCCAACTAATAAGACAACCACAATTCTCGCAACGGATTAAACCTTTGAAAGTGTGAAATTTCTTTCTGTAATGTCCGGCTTTGAGCGGTCGCCTTAATTTTTCTTGTACCTCGTCAAATAATTGCTCGCTAATAATCGGATCGTGCTTGCCCTCGTATTGTTCGCCGTTCCAAAGAATATATCCGCAATAAAAAGGATCACCAAGCAAGCGGTGGATAGTGGAATGACCCACTTTGCCGGTCTTGCCACGCAAACCCTCTGCATACATCGTTTCCACCAATCTTTTGACTGTGTAATTGCCAGAATTATACAACTCAAAAATACGCTTAATATATGGGGCTATTTTTTCGTCTTGAATATGTGTTTTGTGTCCTTTTTCGCCTGTTGAAATGTAGCCGAATTTTTGGCCGTTCGGAATCCAGCCCGCCTCAATTTTTGCCTTTTGTCCTTTCTTTACTTCCTCGCTTAAATTATTTGTATAAAATCTCGCAATCGCAACTTTCATATCCCAAACCAAATTTTCATGGGCTCGAGTGTTTCTACTTACAACAAAATTTTCTTTGACAAAATGGACGGATCGCTGATCATTATCGTTTACCCAATCGCTAATGACCGCACCGTCTTTGAGGTTTCTTGTTAGTCGGTCTATTTTCTCGCAAAGTATAGTATTGATTTTTCTTTTCTTAACAAAAACCAACATTTCATTAAATGTTTTTCTAATCTGATGACCGCTCGCACTTTCGGATATTTTAAATATCTTGGCAATTTCAAATTCTTTTTTGAACGCATGAGAACGCAACAGCTTTTCTTGAGCCTCCAAAGAATAGCCCCTGTCCTCTTGCTCTTTGCTTGAAACACGGCAGTATAAAATACATCGATTGTCTTTTTCTTCTATCATATTTGTTTTGTTAAATACAAAAAGGGACGGTCTTGGATGACCCAACAGAATACAGCAAGAAGCAATATTTGTCGGACAAGAACCGCCCCTTTTTGGGGACAAATAT
>Ga0210057_1011099_pt1 | contig 10040 bp, 12 predicted proteins | sample CryGeyCG2114_010_2_FD_183968 | JGI IMG/M metagenome (GOLD analysis project Ga0210057, IMG submission 183968) | Groundwater microbial communities from aquifer - Crystal Geyser CG10_big_fil_rev_8/21/14_0.10 (SPAdes) (version 2) | ecosystem: Environmental > Aquatic > Deep subsurface > Groundwater ...
ATCCACTAGCCCGGTCATGGATGTAAAACCCCCCACGCCAGCCAGTACATTTGGCCCGCCAGTTCAAGACGCTTCACCAGCTGTACCACCGGCAGCTACTCCAGAATCTCCAGCAGAAGCTACTCCAGAATCTCCAGCAGAAGCTACTCCAGAATCTCCAGCAGAAGAAACCCCCACTATGGCTACTCCTACTGCCTCAGAGCCAAGTCCGACCTCGTCATTTGGCGGTGGTTCATACAGCTCTGACACAGACCCCAATCAAGCAACCCAAACACCCGTCCAGCCAGCCCAAGTTGGTAAAAAATCTGGCGGTAAAGCGCTTAAAATAATTCTAATTGTCGTTATTGCTTTAGCTTTGGCCGGAGGCGCCACTTATTTCTATTTGAAAAATAAGAAAGCTAATGAGTCTGCTAAATCGGATACCACAACTGCAACCACGCAAACTGCCGCGACACCTGTTACTTCTAAAGATGTTGCCCAGACATCGACTAATCTTGATACTGCACTAACTGATGCGGACAGTGCTAATGATACTGCTGCTACTGATCTTACCGACGCCACTCTCGGCCTATAGATAACACATCTTTCGCATCAGCCCTGCCCTATCGGCAGGCAGGCAGCCTGCTCCTCCTTTGTGCTTCGCTGAGGCGCACCCAAACTAGCTCAAGTGCGAAAGGTGTGCACGTTATATTGTTATAATACGTCTAATGATTGCTGTATTTGATTCGCTGGATGACGATAAATTAGTTAATCTGTTACAAAACGGGGCGATTGGAGTTTTACCGACCGATACGGTGTACGGGCTGGTTGGTTGCGCCAATAATATTGATGCGGTTAACAGATTATATAAGCTAAAAAACCGCGATAAAAAACCCGGTACCATAATAGCTGCAAATATTAAACAACTGATAGATCTGGGAATAAAAAAACGCTATCTAACGGCTGTGCAACAGTTTTGGTCTAATCCTGTCAGCGTAATAGTCCCCTATACTGCCAATAACGATTCTTTAAGACTAGATTTGGGAATAGGGACAATACCGGTAAGAGTTACGACCGATACTAAATTACGACAACTTCTGGAAAAAATTGGACCATTGTTAACTTCTAGCGCCAACTATCCCGGTAAACCAACATCTGACACAATTCAGGAAGCTTCCAAAATATTCGGTAATAAAGTTGATTTCTTCGTGGATGGTGGCAACCTCAAGGGTCGTAAACCATCCACAATCATCCGTATAATTGACGATTCAGTTGAGGTTTTACGTCTTGGTGCAACTAAACTTTAAACCTGAAATTATCTCTAATCCACTCATCCAAACTATCGCCGCCGCCGCCGGCTATGGCAACCACCAAATCTTTATTATCCAAGTGTTTTTGGATAGCTTTTTTCAGATTATCATCTCGCTCACAAGCTTGTGCGATGGAAGGATCACTCAAATGTGTAATCATTTCTGCCGGGGGGATAATACGCTGGGATGGATCCTCGCGGGCCAGATAACTCGGTAGCCAATAGACTTTTTCGGCGCCTTTAAAACAGTCTTTATAATCGTCAATCATGTAATGCTGGCGGCGGTTGGTTAGGGGCTCATATATTGCCACAACATCATCTTGCTTTTTCTTGGCAGCCGTTTCTAAAGCAACACTCATAACAGCGCGGATTTTCTCTGGCGTATGGGCATAATCGCTGTAAAGACCGGGTACAATTTCTTCCATCCTGCGCTGCGACCCTGGGAATTTATTCATATAATCAACCAGTTTTTGGATCGGTTCGTTGGTAACTTCGTGAACGACCTGAATGGCCAGCCAAGCGTCTAAGCGATTATACTGGCCGGCTAAACTGATTTTTTGGATATTCTTATTGCTCGAATTTTCTACGACTAAAGAGTTGCTTTCGTCCAAACCTAGATAATCGGCATCTTCCTGCCATAGGATTGTTAATTTACTTTGGTCTATAAATTCTCTAAAGGCTTGTTTATAATCTTCGCGGGTTGGGAAAATCTCATGATGATCCCAAGTAACACCAGAGATAAGGCTAATAAATGGTTTAAAAGCCAGAAAATTACGGTCAAACTCATCGCATTCATAAACAAAATATTCCGATTTGGGCTGGTATTGCCCCATATCGCCAAACTTTATTTTGGCGCCCACTGAATAACTTATCGGCAAACCCAGCTGCTTAAACAGCCAGATGACCATAGCAGTTGTAGTAGTTTTGCCGTGGGTACCGGCAATCGCCAGCAATTTTTGGTGTTTTTCTTGCAATATAACGTTAATAAATTCGTCGCGCTTGGTCATCTTGATGCCTTGCTCGCGGACAAATTGTAGCTCTGGGGCTTTGGCATTCTCAATTTCCACAGCCGAGGTGTAGACGTACCAGTCTATCGGCCTGCTATCGTGAATGGCGGCAATTTTGGCCTCTGTTTGGCCAATGTATATATCCGTAATACCGCGTTTTTTAAGATAATGAATATACTGCGAATCTTGTTTGTCCGAGCCGGTTACCTCAAATCCGGCCGCTTTGGCAATCAATGCCAAGGGGCCAATGGCTGTACCGCCTATTCCGCTGAAGAATATATGCATAACCACATTTTAACACGCACTTCACACCAGCCCGCCTGTTTGCCGGTGTGAAAGGCGTGATTATAATGCTGTACTCTAATGTGATATACCCGGCTTACGTAAAATCTCTCGTTCGTAGAATGAATTAGCTCGAGCGAAAACGGTTTTATCTGAAGGAGAGGTATCTGAAGATACATCGAGGGAAGAAAAACCGTTTGCAGGCGAGATTATTAAATCTGAGGGCGGGAGAGCTTTGCGTAAGCCGGGTAAAGCTTTAACATAAGAGTATGGTTAAGCGGCGCCTACATCACATCAGGAAACATTTACATTTATTACCTACTTGGTTGCTATTGATGGCGGTATTAACAACGGGGACCATCACGGTGCTGACTTTGCGCCAGAATAATCTAAACATGGTACGTTTAAGAGAAGCGGTTTACCAAACCGATAAAAATAACGGCGACGTGGAACTGGCGCTAAAGAACTTGCGCGAATATATTTACAGCCATATGAATACCAACCTGTCGGGCGGCGACAACAACGTTAAACCGCCAATTCAACTAAAATATCGCTATGAACGGCTAATTCAGACTGAGAAAGATCGCGTCAATAATGCTAATACCAAGATTTATGCAGATGCCCAAACTTACTGTGAAAAGCTCTACCCACACGGTTTGTCGGGCGGTGGCCGAGTACCTTGCGTCAAAGATTACGTCAGTACGCACGGAGTAACAGAGCAACCAATCAATGATAGCTTGTACAAGTTTGATTTTGTTTCGCCGGCCTGGACGCCAGATTTAGCGGGCTGGAGTATGTTAGCCACGCTAGGGCTAGCGGGTATTATTGTAATGCGTTTTATTCTGGATCGCTGGCTGAAGAGCGAACTCCACAATTTTAGCAACTAGTAATTAGCAACCAGTAATTAGCAACCAGTAACTAGCAACTCACGAGCCATTTATCATTTGACCATTGACCATTTATTGCACATTGATCATTGGCACTTGAGTATCAAGAACTAGTTTCTATTTCCTAATTCCTGTTCGCTAACTTATGGTTTCTTGGTGGCTGGTGTTGTACTGGACGGTGTGGTGGTTGTGGTTTCGCACTTCTGGCCGTTAGGATTCTGTTGTTTGAAGGTGGCAACGGCTTTAGCGACCTGGCCGTCATCTTTAAGATTCTCCCAGAATATAACTTGCTCGCGGTTAATAACCATTTCATCTTGTGGGCCGTGCAGTTCGCAGCCTAGTTTAACCAATGATACGTCATTATTAGTGCTTTGCTTGCCATCCGGCTGAACTTGCTGATTAACTCGCAGGTAATAGATATCTTGTAGCTGTAAAAATTTTTCGTTTAATGCTGTTACGCGCCCGAAATAAACTTGTCCGCCATTCAAGAAAACAGCTTGATATTTTTTAGCTTCAACGTATTTGGACTCGCTCTTGGGCTGGCTAAGGACAATTGAAGTCAAAAGTGCCAAAATCAATATGGTAACAGAGAAGAGTAAAACAGCTCCGCCTAGACGTAGCCAAGCTACTCCAGATCGCTTACGTTTGTTGTTCGCACCTTTCATATGCTCGCCAGCTGGCGTAACTCCAGCACTGTGATGAACTGGCTGATTAATATTAGGATTTTGCGTAAAGTCCATTATCTCCACCTTTTGTTCGTTAAATAGTTTATATGGTACAGAGCCTAGTGTAATACATAAGCATAATCAAGCGCAAGAGTAATTCGCAACCTACGCACCGCAGTGGTCTGCTTTCTGGCAGAGCCAGAAACTCTGCCACTGCTTTTGGCGCTATACTTTGTCGCTGACTCCGATACTTCTTCACCGTACCAACGTGTACGGCTTAGTCCGTTTCTCATCAGCTCCTTGTCTAGCATCCAAATGCGTAGGTTGCGCTTCTGGTTATTGGGGTATGTGTTTTGTAGTAGTTTTTTCATCAGTTGCATATCTTATACAACCCAACTTTACCCCTGTAATAAGAATAAAAGTATATTATAGGGGTTGACAAGCTGAAAGCTAACAGAGTATGTTAGGGGTACCATTACTAATGTTAAGAGAGAGGGAGAATTGTAGCGATGGCATACAAGCACACAAATTCAAAGGGAGTTACGTATCATCTTAACTCTAAGAAAGTTACTTTGCGCGGTGGCAAAGAACAAACAATTTACTACTTTAGCAAGGACAGTCGTCCAGAAGCTTCTGACTTGCCAAGCGGCATGGAAGTAAACGAGAATCCACGCAACGGTTTTCTAACTGTTAAGCGCACTCGATAAGACTTAAAAAGCCGTTAAAAACACCTGGGTTTACCTAGGTGTTTTTAATTTGCAGGTAGTTTTGGGCGCGGAATTCCTGGATTTGACATAAGGGTTTATAATTAATCATGTAGTTAATAAACAAACATGACAGCTACAATAGAAACACAAATACCTTCTCCAGAACGATTAGATACAAACCCGTTTGTCGGTCATAGATATTGCGTTGATATTTACGAAGCAGCTCGAAGATTACCAGTGTTGGTCCAAGTACAAGAAGGTGACAAAGTAGTTACTAAAGAACGAAAACCTCTTGCTGGTGGAGGCGAAGTATATAATGAGATTGAATCTTTTGATGAACTCATGGAAGAAGCAGACATAATGGCTTCTTGGGGTCTGGAACAATTCAGGCGGGAGCATCCCGGGATGGGCGATAAACAATGTGAAGAATTCGCTAGGGTGGTGAGGGGTTTCTCAATTTTTTCTGATCGTCTATCAAAAACAGTAGAAAACGACGTAACTAAAATGTCGGATTTAACACCTGATGAGTTTGGCGAGACTATTACTTCACTGAGTGATATGTATCTACAATCGGTTAGATCAGAAGAACGCCGAGATGCCGAAAATGCATTAAGACAATATGCCCTAGATCAAATAGAAGTTGAAAATATCGGAGTACAACCTGAAAGAGTGACCGAAACAAGAGAAACAATAACTGCCTAGAAGTTACCCCGAGGTTGCACTATAAACATAAACGTGATATAGTATGTACTATGGCACGTCGATCGAATGAACCAAACCCAGACCAGGGTGATTTGTTTGTCAGAAACGAGCAAACTGGTATACATTATCCGTTAGCGGATTCTATGCAATACGATCCCGAACAGGGACCGTTCGTAAACATTTTGGAGCGTAACGCTCATATGCAAAATATATTGATACGCCTTGGAGAGATGAGTCGTACAACTGGTTTGCGAAAAGCTTCTGAAACAAGTTTTCGGCGTGGGATTGAAGACCGGTATCCCAATGTGGATAGTGTGGTTGGTAACGCAGCTGAAAGAAGTAAAAGAAGAGAATTAGAAACTAAGAATGAATATGCCAAAGCCTTTGGGTTGGAAGCCATGATTGGGTCGGGATTAATAAGTCCCGAAGATGCACGTGCTATGATCCGAAAAAGCTATCAAGAAGAATTTCTACCGACATTTGCTGATTCTAAAGGTGTAGATAACCGCAAATCAATGAGAAGTTGGCTTAATTTCCAAGGAAGAAAATTAAGTGGTAAACGAACCCAACGTCCCAAAAATCCATTGCCAAAACCACCCAAAGTCGTATAGTAATAGTTCGCAAGAGGAGTTTTATGTCCCCAAAAGGTAAACCAATTGATCAATTGCCGTCTGAAGCCGACCCTGGATCACAGGGTGGTGGTGTGCCACCGAACCCAGAAAACGGCAAACCAACTGCGCTAGTACATATCCTAACCCCAGAATTCCATGGTTTTGACGCGACAGAATTTGACGATATACCAGATGAGGTGGTCGCTAGGGCGACGGCCGATGAGCTACGGACATCGCTTTATTGGCAGTATGTGGCAAAAAGCCGAAGGCAGGATCCTGAAGCATCGGCGTTTTCTTACAAAACACCGGATGAGGAGGTTGTATCAGTGGCTCTTACACCCGAAGAATACGATAAAGCGTCGGAAAGCATTACTAAGCTAGCAGAGAGGAGATATAACAGGGTATTAACTCAACGAGACGAAAAGCTAAGGAAAGAAACCGGCGATGAAACCGCTCGTGCAAGATCCGAGGAAGATATTCGAGTAGCCAAACGTGGCGCTATGCGCGCCGTTTTAGTTCGGCGGGCAAAGATGGAAGAACTATTAGAAAAAGGTATTGTGCCCAAAATCGAACTTATCGATAAGTTTATAGAAATGACCGAAGACCGTAATTACAATTTGGCCCGCGGCACCCGTGAGTCTGTAAGTAGTCGGTTTGAAACTTTAAGAACAACCGTTTTTGACGATATGCTGGATGCCATTGGGCTAAAACGAGGTTGGTCCGAAGATATGACTGATAGGGCAAAAAGAATTATACAAAAACGTCTTTATACAGCAGGAACTATTAGAGATAGAATCGATAACTTTAAGGAAATGTTGGCGTTGGCTAACGAATATTACGGCCATAAACGCGCGCTTATTTTGACTAAAATTTTCGAGGCTAAACAATATCAGCGACAGCACCCCAAAGTAGTTGCTGATATACTGGCCGTTGACGAAGAACGAAGACGCGCAAAAGAATCCGAGAAATTCCAACTACCAACGTATGAATAACAGGCCGTTCTTTGCGTTGGCGCCGATGGATGACGTAACGGATACGGTTTTTCGGCAGATTATCGTTAGTTGTGCCGTGCCAGACGTCTTTTTTACAGAATTCGTAAACGTAGACGGGCTTCAAAGTCCGGGCAGGGAAAAACTTCTCCACAAACTCCGGTTTTCCTCAAAAGAAAAACCCATCCTAGTTCAGCTTTGGGGTAAAAACCCCGAAAACTTCCACAAAACAGCTCGACAAATAGCCGACGGTTCAATTTTGGATGAAATTAATTGGCTGACCAGACGATCTGGCTCGAGTAAAATGCTAGGAAACGATGAGGAACGAACGAGTCGTACATCTGGTACGGTGAGTGAGTTTCGCAAGAAGATGACAAAGCAGTTTACCGAGAGTGACGGCGGAGTTTCTGGCTCTGCCAGAGAGCAGGCCGTCGCGACCAGTACGTCTGGGGGATTCGCAGGGGTGGATCTTAACTTTGGTTGTCCAGTACGAGTCGTCATGAAGAATGGCTGCGGTGCGATAATGATTAACAACAGGGAACTGGTAGGGGAAATCATTCAAGCCACTAGGGAAGCGGTGGGCGATCACTTCCCTGTCAGTGTAAAAACACGGCTAGGGCTAAAAGAAGTTGATTATTCTTGGTTCGAGTTTTTATTAAAGCAAAAGCTTAACATGTTAACTATACATGGCAGAACTGCTTCTGAGCTAAGCAAAGTCCCGGCTGACTGGGGTGCTATAGGCAAAATTCGTGAACTTCGCGACAAACTTTCCTCTTCTACATTAATTGTTGGCAATGGCGATGTTATGACTCGAGCTCAAGGCTTAAAGTTCGCAGCCAAGTACTCCTTGGACGGCATTATGATTGGCCGCGGTGTCTTTAGCGACCCATATGTGTTTAGTGAATCTTCACCATGGCTGACAATGTCTAAAGAAGAGAAAATTGGCTTATACAAAAATCACGTCCAATTGTTTGGCCGGACATGGAAAAACAATGAACGCAAGGTTAAAACGCTTAATAAATTCTGCAAGATTTACATCAATGGTTTTGACGGTGCTAAGGAGTTGAGAGAGAAGTTGATGAAGGCAAGTTCAGCCGAAGAAATTTTGAAATTACTTAAATAGTTACGACGCCAGCCTTCGGCTGGATTGAGGTGTACTTTTACCAAAGTACCAAATGTTCTGGCACTTTTGGCAGCAAAAGATGCCGCAAAACTGCTGGGCGGCTGTGTTGTCTTGATACAAGCACTAGTCAAACACCACAACAGGCATGCGGAACTCGCCCTTGCTTTAATAACTTAAGCCAGCAAGGGCTCTAACATCCTCGCCCTAATAGTTGATAGTGTTGACGTGCTTGTTCAGGACAACACAGATGCCCAGACCCATGAAGACAGGAACTTATAGAGCCTGGATATTGCCGTAATCCGAGCGTACGCTCTGATTTAGTGTATTATCAGCATCGTTTCCGCAATTATAAGGACTTCCTCCTCCCAAATAGTAATAGTCTCCGATTTTAATAGCAGTATTTGCAAAAGCTACCTCAAGTGTTTTATAGCGTGAGTAGCCGACGCTGACCTTACAAGTTTTATCTTGCAGGTATTCTGGTTTTACTACAAATAAAATATTAGATTCATAATAACCCGCACCACGGGGGTCAGTGCCCGGGGTACCGTCATATGTGTATGTAACTTTCGTGGAATCTTTCATTTTGATTTTTACACCCCATTCTTTAATAACCAGATAACCTGCATTGGGATCTGTAACAGGTGTTGTAGGTGTTGTGGTAGTCGTCTTTGCTGGTGTAGAGGCGGTTGTATTTGCGGTTGTTGTTGGGCTTGGTATGGTTTTCTTTTGATTCTTATACACGAACCAACCAACCACGCCTAACAAAACTATAATTACAAGAACTAATATTATTTCTACTGCGCTAAAACCTGTTTCGTTTTTCTTGAGTTTCATCATGATATCTTCCTTATCTATCAACCTATAATTCTTTAATGGTACTATAAGCTGATTGAAGTTGTAGCATTAAGCTTCTTGCTGTTTCGTTGGTTTGGGCGTCTTCAAAACACCCCATTCCTGGAGATCGATAAGCTATGTAATATGTTTGAAATTGTTTAACCAGAGTCCCACTTGAATTATCGACATTTGGATCCTTGGGATATTGGCCGGGAGTTTTTGCCATCCATCCTAGTGGAGGGTTACCGCCAGATGATGAGCATGCAGAAGCTTTTGCTGTTAATGCTTGAGTAGAAAAATAGGCCAGGGTGGATTCTGGATATTCATTTCCTGTTAACTTCTTAGATGTGTAAGTAAGATCTTTCAAAGTATCAGGAACTGTTATTTGAATTCCGAGCTCTTGGAGTTTTATGACATTTTGATCTTTAGGCTGCGTACTTGTGGATGTTGGTGTAGCAGTTGTAGATGTTGGCTTTGTAGTTGATGTATTAGTTGTTGATGGGGTTGTTGTTTTCTTCTGGTTCTTATACACAAACCAACCAACCACGCCTAACAAAACTATAATTACAAGAACTAATATTACTTCTACGGCGCTAAAACCCGATTCATTTTGCTTGAGTTTATTCATCTTTAAGAAATCCTTATTTACTATATGTTTTAAGCATAAGCTTAAGCGGTGTTATTTGCAATAAATTAAGCGGAGTGATTGGGATACTTACTTTGTTTAGTTAATCTGCTATACTCGTCTCTGTTAGTATTAGTTAATTACTAACGCGGGGGTGTAGCTCACCGGTTAGAGCAGGTGGCTCATAACCACTTGGTAGTTGGTTCAACTCCAACCACCCCCACCACTTCGATTTGCTTGGTATAATATAACTCAAGATGTTTAGAAAAATAAAAACGAATTCATTTATTCAACAACTCCGCGATGCGCGGGCTTGGGGT
>Ga0210057_1011100_pt1 | contig 10040 bp, 10 predicted proteins | sample CryGeyCG2114_010_2_FD_183968 | JGI IMG/M metagenome (GOLD analysis project Ga0210057, IMG submission 183968) | Groundwater microbial communities from aquifer - Crystal Geyser CG10_big_fil_rev_8/21/14_0.10 (SPAdes) (version 2) | ecosystem: Environmental > Aquatic > Deep subsurface > Groundwater ...
TCTGCAAAAACTTAACATTTTAGCCGAGGTCGGCCTGGGCTACATCAAACTTGGCCAGTCGGCGACGACGCTTTCCGGCGGCGAAGCGCAACGGGTGAAACTGGCGACCGAACTTTCCCGCCGCGATACCGGCCGCACGCTTTACATTTTAGACGAACCGACCACCGGTCTTCATTTCCACGACATTAAACGGCTGCTGGACATTTTGCATAAACTCGCGGACAAGGGCAACACGGTTCTAATCATTGAGCATAATTTGGACGTGATAAAATCCGTTGACTACATCATTGACTTGGGGCCGGAAGGCGGCGAGCGCGGCGGCGAAGTTGTCGCTTGCGGCACGCCGCCGGAAGTGGCGAAGAATAAGAATAGTTGGACGGGAAAATATTTGAAAGAAGTATTGTAATTTTAGATTTAAAATTTTTGATTTTAGATTGAAGAAGCCGCAATCTCACGACCAGAATAATTTGCGAGGTTATATTTTGATAAGAAAAAAGGACCTGACAAAGTCAAGCCCCTGAAGGATACAAAAAGAAAAAGAACAAAGGGTTAGGAAACTACCTCGCGAGCACACAAACTGTCGCGGGCACTGCCGGGACCGCACCTGCCGACGCTCACCACCCTGCCGCCGAAGTCAACGCGCGGCACACGGCCATCAGTAAAGCGCGAAGCGGAGCACAAAGTTATGTTTTTAATATCCAAGTGCTTTCCGCTTTCTCGGAAATATTTTAACTCGAACAACAACCGTTCGAGCAAAGTAATTCCGGACATTTTTTCTTGCCAAATAGTTTCCGCTAACTTGTTTTTATGCTCTTCGTCGGCTTCAATGCGGTCACGCACCCAGATGGCATAAGAGCCGTCTGCTGACAAACGGTCATTAGTGGGAACCGCTGCATCCAAATTTTCTTCCGGCCACTTACAACAGAGAAAATTTTCAGCACACTTGTCGTATGCCTTTTGGATTGTTAATCCTCGGGCAACGACGATTAAACGGTCAAATTCATCGCGGTGCGGCGGAATAACGACTTCGCCGAGCTCAATGCCGAGCTCGTCGCGATAAAAAACGCGCCAGTCGGCAAGCAGACTTTCGGGGTTGACGGCAAACGGATTTTTATGCTCAATGACCAACTGCAATTGTTCAAGCGTTAAACCATTACCGGGATTGGTAACCCCTTGAATCAACTGCCGGTCCAGTTCGGCAAAAATACCTCGCCGCTTTTCTAACCATTCCGGCGTCAAGATAGAAACCGGAACCACAACCATGTTTTTATTTTGTTCATTCATGGCTGTATCTCCTTTACTTTAGAATATGTGAGCGCCTATCCTCACTTTGACTATGAATGGCCAATGATTTAGCCGCTCGTAGCCAAAGTGAGAGAATTATTAAGGAACATAAATTTCTAACAAAATAGTATAGCAAAAAAAATTAAAAAAGTCAAATGAAGCAAAGTAATTCTTACATCAACAAATTTTTCTGCCTCGCCGCAGTCTCGCGCTTCGGGCGGAGATGGGAAAAAACACCGCAGTCCTTTCACGAAAGACTGCGGTTTTGTTATTTAATCAATTCTATTTTCCTAACTCTAAAAACTCTTCTACTGAGAACACTGTTTTATTAATAATGCTTTTGAAATCGCGTTTATTGTGCTCTTTGACATTAGCTAAATGCAAGGAAACCGCTGCCTGAATGTTTCTTTTTGCTTCCTCAATTGTTTTTCCATAACTAACGCAACCGGGCAATTGCGGCACCGTAACCGTATAGCCACCCTCTTTTTCGGCAATTAAATTAATTTGAAATGTTTTATTTTCCATATATTTCTATAATACAAAATTACTTAATAAAAGTCAATGTTTTAGCTTCACTATTTCTTATTTCTCAATTCTTACTTCTTACTTCTAACTTTCCACTTCCCTCGCCTTAACTTCGCTTAAAATTCTCTTGCGCAGCTCTTTCATTAACTTTTGGTTCGCTTTTAAATAAACTTTCGCGTTCTCGCGGCCGGTGCCGAGCTTTTCTTCGCCGAATGAATAGGAATTGCCGGATTTTCCGACCACGCCATAGACAATACCCATGTCTAATAAATCGCCCGTAACCGAAATGCCTTCGTTGTACATAATGTCAAATTCAGTCGTGCGAAATGGCGGCGCCACTTTGTTTTTAACCACCTTTACCTTAACGCGGTTGCCGATGATTTTTTCCGCCTGTTTGATTTGCGCGCTGCGGCGTACTTCAATGCGCAGGGAGGAGTAGAACTTCAGGGCGTTGCCGCCCGGGGTAGTTTCCGGATTGCCGAAAAACACGCCTATTTTCATGCGGATCTGGTTGATGAAAATAACGACCGTACTGGTTTTAGAGACAACGCCGGAGAGCTTGCGCAACGCCTGCGACATTAAGCGCGCCTGCAAGCCCATGTGGCTGTCGCCCATTTCGCCTTCAATTTCCGCTTTGGGCACGAGCGCCGCGACCGAATCTATCACAATCACGTCCACCGCGTTGGAGCGCACCAGCGTTTCCACGATTTCCAAGGCCTGCTCGCCCGTGTCCGGCTGGGAAATCAACAAATTATTAATGTCCACGCCGATTTTTTTAGAATAATCCGGGTCAAGCGCGTGTTCCGCGTCCACGAACGCCGCCGTGCCGCCCATTTTCTGGACTTCGGCTAAAACATGCAGCGCTAAAGTAGTTTTACCCGAGGACTCGGGGCCGAAGACTTCAATGATGCGCCCGCGCGGCATGCCGTTGCCTAAAGCAATGTCAAGCGACAGGCAGCCGGTCGGCACTCCTTCCACTACCATGCGCTTAGCTTCCCCGAGGCGCATAATCGCGCCTTCGCCGAAGCGCTCTTTAATCTGCTGCACCGCCTCTTCGGCGGCTTTTATTTTAAATTCACTGGTTAACTCCTCCCCTTCCATGGCGATGGCTGGTTTAGGCATAGATTTTAATTTTAATATTTATTTAAAAAATTATTTAACAAGCACCTGCCTGACCGCTTCCGCTTCCCGGCTATATCTTTTCTTCGCTTTCACGGTAATGACGTTAAGCCCGGCGGTTAAATTAACTTCCTCGCTAAAATTACCCGCTTCGTCGCTCAATACTTCGCTGCCGTTGACGGTCAGGCGCGTTTCCCGTTCCGTCCGCCCCAAAAGAGTAATTTTATTTTCGGCCGTAAGGTAACTTTCGGGCGGAAACATAATAGCCAGAGCCGGCGGAGCGATAATTTGCTGGATTCTCCACCCTAAGTAACCCAGCCCCCCTAAAATAACTATCACCAGTATAGTATTGCGCGCAACTTTAGGCAAGGATAAAAAATAGTACCAGCGCGGCCGCTGGCGGCTGAATATTTCCTGGCCGCCGGCGTCAACTTTCGTTAAATTTATTTCCCCCTCAAACGCCTCTAACATCGGCTGGCTGTTAAGTCCTAACCAAAAGCAGTACTCGCGCAAAAAATTACGGGCGTAAACGCCGCTGGGCAGACTTTGGCAGTCGCCGTTCTCCAACGCCCGCAGATACTTAACGTTAATTTTGGTCGCCGCGGCGGCCGCTTCTAAACTAATGTTTTTTCGCCGGCGATGTTCCTGCAATATTTCCCCGACGCTCGCGTCCGCGATGTTCTTTTTTTTAAAAAAATATTTCATAAAATAACACCCTATTGTAACAATAATGCAAATCTACAAATTTATGCAAATACCACAAAAGCTATATTTGCATATTAATTTTACAAGTAAAGCTTTATTATTTAAACGAGCTGTTTGTTAAACTTAAGACATCCAAATTATTTATTTGCAACATTCGCATCCATCTGAGATGTAAAAAATCCGTACCAAGTATTCGCATTACGGGTTCGCTAATCAAATAGATAAGCACAAACTCCTTGAACAACTAAAAAGGAGCTCTATCGCCCCCCATTTTAACACGGATTGTGAGGAAAATAAATTAACGCGTCTGGTACCAGGAATTGCCAAAAATTGTTGTTCCGCCCGTTAACACCGAAACGGTAAAATTAATTATCACCCAACTCATAAAAACGATGATTAACCCGATAATCGCGTTAGTTAGAATAGTTTTGGCTTTCTGTATTTCTTCGCTCTTGCCGCTGGAAATAATCATCCATATCCCGCCGTAAATAAAAAACAACAAAGCCAAACTGCCGACGATTCCCAAAATCCAATTGGCGATGTTTACGCCTAAACGAATAAAATCATTGAGAGTGCATGTACCGCATTTGCGACACATCTGCATATTGTCCCACAAAGTAGCGCCTGTATCTGACCTACTGGCGCATTCACTCAAAGCAGCGCTTGTTTGAGCAAAACCAACATGGACAAAAAAACTAAAAAACAAAAAAACAAGAATTAATACTGCAACCAATTTATATTTTGTAATATTCATAATATCCTAATATCCTAATATCCTAATATCTGATTGTTCTATATATATTAGATACTGGATATTGGATATTAAACTTTTAAATTCTTATTCCTAAATTTACTGAATGGTTTGTTGAATTTTCCTGGCCGCCGTTTCCATCAGTTTCGGCATCTGCTGGGGGTCAAGCAACGCCTGGTCAATCAGTTCGCCTAAAATAACTTCCGCCGCGTTGTAATCTTTGCCCTGATACCAGGCGCGGGCGGTTAACAGTTGTCCGGCGAAAACCGACGCTTCTTCGTTATTTGCCTGCTCGTCCACGAGTGAGCGCAAAGCGGTTGGTTTGACTGCTTTGGTTAAATAAGATTGCGCATTTTCCGCCCGGGCGGCAAACTGAATGAAATCCCAAGCTTCGTTCTGATAGGCGCTCTTGTTAGAAACCGTTTCCAGCCAAAAGTTGGCAAAGTTAACCGCGGTTGGATTGCCTTCTATCTGCAACATTGGGCTGACGCCAAAATTTAAGCGCGGCGCCCGGGCTTTGATTTGGGGCAGATGGTAGGAATAGCCGAAAAAAAATCCGAGCCGCCCCTCAATAAACGCCTCTAAAGAATTGGGCATCTCTTTATTCCAGGAATAAACCTCTTTAACGGGGTTGGCAAAATCAGTATAAAACCGCAGCGCTTCCAGCCCGGGCGCGTAATTATCCCTACTGCCCGCAGGCGCGCGATGAAAAGCGACCGCTCCCTCCGGCGTAACCATTTCGGCGCCGTTTTGCATCATCAATAAGCTCAAAATGTCGCTATAGCGCTCAATATTATTGCTGGTGCCGAGCGCCACGCCGGCCTGCGCGAGTTTGCCGTCCGCGTCTTGTTTGGACAATTTTTTTACGTCGGCTAAAAATTCTTCATTCCAATAGCGCGGCGCCGCGGTAATGCCGGCATTATTCAATAAATCGCGGTTATAAAATAATATCAGCGTATCAACGCTCACCGGCAATCCATAAATTTTGCCGGCGATGACGGCGTTATCATACACCACATCCAAATACTGCTCTCGCAGTTGCGCCGCGGTAATGCTTTTAGCGGTGCGCAGTTCGGTCACTTCTTCTTTTTTTAAAGTGCCTTTTACTACCGGATAAGCCATAGTGATTTCTTCCGGCAGAGAGGCGATTTTACCTTGGTAGCGCTTAAGCCAGCCGGCGTTCAGTGAAAAAATATCCGGCCCGCGGTCTTCCGCCAAACTGTCAATTAATTCTCTTTCGTATTCTTCGTAGCGCAATTTGCGGTAGTTAACGGTAATATTGGGATGCAACGCTCGGTAAGCGGCGATAATGTCGCTAAAAGCCTCTGGCCCGTCCCAAACGCGCCAGTAGTTGAGCGTAATCGGCTTTACTTTTTCTTGAGCTTCTTTGCTTAAGCTTCCCTTGCAACCAAAAGCAGAGGTCATGATAAAAATTAAAAGCAATAGAATAAAAGATAATTTAAAGGTAATGTTTTTGCGCATAAAAAATATTAGGACATTGGATACTAAGATATTGGATATTACGACAACGAGAGCGACAAACTTTATTTAATATTTAAAGTCATTTCTATCCGTTGCGAATACCCTAATATCTAATTTCATTATATCAAATTTTTTCCAAACCACCAACTCGCGTGACTTTTGACTTTATGGACTTTTAATTATCCACTTTCGGTCGATATTGCAGCGCTTCGGCAATGTGCGCCGTCTGGATATCGGCGGCTTCGGCTAAATCGGCAATCGTGCGGGCTAGTTTTAAAATACGGTAATAGGCGCGCGCCGACAGATGCAACTGCTCTACCGCGCTCCGCAGCAATGAATAGGATTCGGCGGTTACCCGGCAAAACTCTTTGACTTGGTTGGAAGACATTTCGGAATTGGTGATGATGCCTTTGCCCCGAAAGCGCTCGTGCTGAATGGTCCGCGCGCGGGCGATTCGTTGGCTGATCAAACTTGAACTTTCTCCCGATGTTTCGTCGGTTAGTTTGTCAAACTTCATGCGCGGCACTTCTAAATGCAGGTCAATGCGGTCTAAGATGGGGCCGGAAATTTTCTTTTGGTAATTAATGATTTGGTTAGTGGTGCAACTGCATTGCCGCTCGGCATCGGTTTTGTAGCCGCACGGGCAAGGATTCATCGCCGCGACCAAAATAAAACGGGCCGGAAAAGTCAGGGAGCCGGCGGCGCGGGAAATGTTGACAATGCCGTCTTCCAGCGGCTGGCGCAAATTTTCCAGCATGGCCCGGGGAAATTCAGCAAACTCGTCCAGAAACAAAACGCCGCGGTGCGCTAAAGATATTTCTCCCGGACGCGGCCAGGTTCCGCCGCCCACTAAAGCGGCCCCGCTCGCGGTATGGTGCGGGGCGCGGAAAGGGCGCGTTTTAACTAACGCGCTGCCTTCGGGCAACATCCCGGCCACGCTATAAATTTTGGTTATTTCTAAAGCTTCCTCCAAAGTGAGCTTGGGCAAAATGGAAGGAATGGTGCGGGCGAGCAAAGTTTTGCCCGAACCGGGCGGGCCGGACATTAAAACGTTATGCGCGCCGGCGGCGGCAATTTCTAAAGCGCGTTTCGCCTGCTCCTGCCCGCGGACATGCGCCATATCGTTGCCTCCTTCCGCGTCATTAAAAATAATGTCCGTTTGCGCCAGCGGCGCAATCGGCTCTCGCCCCTCTAAATGGCTGATGAGCTGGCGCAAAGAATCAAGCGGAATGACTTCCAGCTCCCGCACTAATTTTGCCTCGCGCGCGTTGGCTTTGGGCACGTATAAAATTTTGACGCCTAATTTTAAAGCCGCAATCGCTATCGGCAAAACGCCGTTAATAGAGCGAATTTTCCCGTCCAACGCCAACTCGCCTACGAACACCTCCTGGCCGCTCGGCAAAAAATTTATTCTGCCGGTCGTTAACAGGATGCTGATGGCAATCGGCAAATCATAAGCCGGGCCGGATTTGCGCAAGTCTGCCGGCGCCAGATTCACCGCTATTTTTTTATGCGGGAAATCACGGCCGCTGTTTAAAATGGCGCTGCGCACCCGCTCGCGCGACTCTTGCACCGCCGCGTCCGGCAAGCCGACGATTATAAAAGAACCGATTGAACCGGGAACGATTTCCGCTTCTACTTCCACCAACGCGCCGTCTAAACCGACGGTGGCGGCGGATAAAACTTTTGCAGCCATATGTTAGTTAATCAGTTTAACTAAGTAATTAGCTTCAGTATATCATACTACTTTCCTTGACTCTATTATTGCCCTATGATAAGATATCAACAGTTGTTTTCCAACTAAATAAATCCGAACACCTTCACCGCCGGGTTTATCCTAACACCAAATCTTGGTGTAAGGGTATTCCCCCACGCCAAAATTTGGTGCGGGGGTATTCTGGAAGGTGTTATGGATAAATATCAAGAGCGGCACGAGGGAAACGGCCCGATGACTGCCCGCCAACCTGGCTTAAAAAGTTAAGGTGGTAAATCGTACCCTATGGGGGCAGATATGGTTCCGCAATACTGCGGAGCAAAAAAAGACACCGGGCTTTTTATCCTGAAGCGTCATATCTGACTCTCGGGCTAAAAAGCCTTTTGTTTTTTATAAAAAACCAGAAAGGAAGGTATTGTAAAATGGTAGCTTCACCTGCTCTTACTCAAGTAGAATCCTGTCTCCGCCCTTTATACGAACAAGCGATAGCAGCAGGGAAAATCAAACCACTCAAGCAGTTCCGAATTATTTCGGTGCCTTGTGTGGGAGATGAGGGGCGCGAAGGATGGCGAAGGTTCTTTGTGGCTGATGATGACGGTCAGCCCCTACACACTGTTGGCAGTACCAAAGCTAAGCCCACTATCTGCGATTAACTCCCGATGCTCCCAAAAATTGTTCTTTATTTAAAAAACCCCACGGTCTTCACAAACCGTGGGCTTCTTTTTTTACTTACCCCGTGAAATACTAAACGATACTACGGTACAAAAAATTTTTAATCCTTTTATTTCACGGGGTGAACTTTACAGACTATCTCAACGTCCAGCCCCCGTCCACGATAATCGTTTGGCCGGTAATGTAATCGGCTTGGTCTGACGCTAAAAATACAACTGCGTTGGCAATATCTTGCGGCAGGCCCATTCTGCCCCAAGGAATCGCGGCGATTGTTTGCTTGGCCGCTTTTTCATTAAATGCCGCCTGCGCGCCCGGCGTATCAATCGCTCCCGGCGCCACCGCGTTGACGTTGATTTTTTTCGGCGCGAGTTCCAAGGCCATCGCTCTAACTAAAGCGTTGATGCCGCCTTTGGAAGCGCAGTAGTGAGTTAAACCTTCAAAACCGACAAAAGAAGCGATGGAAGAAATACTGATAATTTTGCCGCCCGCCGGCATCGCTTTTGCCGCCGCTTGCGAACATAAAAAAATGCTTTTTAAATTAACGTCTAACACTTTATCCCAGCCCGCTTCAGTCATTTCTAAAAATGGTTTAAAAGGAAAAATGCCGGCGTTATTGACTAAGATGTCTAATTTGCCAAATTCGGCCAAAGCTTTAGTTACTAAATTATCCACTTCCTTTTTTTTAGAAACATCGCAACCAACTGCTAAACTTTTTCCGCCGGCTTTGGCTATTTCGGCCGCCGTTGTTTTGGCGTTACTCTCGTTGAGGTCGCTCGCTGTAACCTTGCAACCTTCTTTAGCTAAAGCGAGCGCAATGCCTTTGCCAATGCCTTGCCCGGCGCCGGTAACGATGGCTGCTTTATTTTTTAACATCATATTTTTATGGTTTAAAATTAAGAACGGTCACCTTAATCATACCTCTTGGCAGTAAAATTTTCAAGAAAAGTGGGCTTGAAAAATTTACTGCTTTGCCTGCCCGTCTATCACGCGTAATTCTTCCGCTTTTTCAGGAGATGCTTCCTGTCCAATTTTTGGCCGTTCTCGTTGTTCCATAAAGATTTAATAATGGTCTGAACTAATAAATTTGTGCCGGAGAGAGGGATCGAACCTCCATGCCTTGCGGCGCTAGGTCCTAAACCTAGTGCGTCTACCAATTTCGCCACTCCGGCTTAACTTTTATTATGTTTTAATTTCCCCAAAAAATCAAATTGTGTTATTATATTTTTATATCTTAATTAACAATAATTTAAAAGGAGGAAATATGCCAACTGCTAAAAAATCCGCCAACAAAACTAACGCTAAACCTTCAGGCGCTCAAGTTAAATTTTCCGCGAGCGACATTGAAGAAAATAAAATCATCGCTTCCCTGTCCTACATTTTTATCCTCTGCCTCGCGCCGCTGCTGTCAAAAAGGAAAAGCGGCTTTGCCCAGTTCCACGCCCGGCAAGGACTGACGGTTACGGTCGCTTGGTTCGTGTTTTGGGTGATAGGCATTGTGCCGATTTTAGGCTGGCTGATTTCGTTCTTGGGAAATTTAATGCTGCTCGTTATCAGCATTATGGGCGTGATAAAAACTTTGGACGGCCAAACCTGGAAAATACCGTACATTTACGAGTGGTCTAAAAAATGGAACCTTTGATTATTAAATTGCAAAAATCAAATAACAAATAGCAAACAAATCTAAAATCTTAAATAATAATGACCAAAACTTTTGTTTATAATCTTTAATTTATAATTTGGAATTTGTTTGTTATTTGCTTTTTGTCATTTGTTATTTTTTAAGTATCT
>Ga0210057_1011103_pt1 | contig 10039 bp, 9 predicted proteins | sample CryGeyCG2114_010_2_FD_183968 | JGI IMG/M metagenome (GOLD analysis project Ga0210057, IMG submission 183968) | Groundwater microbial communities from aquifer - Crystal Geyser CG10_big_fil_rev_8/21/14_0.10 (SPAdes) (version 2) | ecosystem: Environmental > Aquatic > Deep subsurface > Groundwater ...
AAAATAGATTTTGGATCATTTTTGAATAGGTCAACTTAGAAAGTTTTATTATCTTTACAATATCCCTCGGATCATTGCGGACAAGTATGATACCAGCCGATTCTATTGCGACATTGGTGCCGGCTCCGATGGCAATACCAATGTCCGCTTGCGTAAGCGCCGGCGCGTCGTTAATTCCATCCCCTACCATGGCCACCTTCTGGCCTTTTGATTGCAGAAGTTTTACTTTTTCCGACTTTTGTCCGGGCAATATTCGCGCGAAGTATTGGCTGATGTTAAGCTCTGCCGCAACCTGCTTTGCGACATCTTCGGAATCACCCGTTATCATCGCAACCTCAATATTCATCCGTTTAAGCGCCACAATCGCCTCGTTCGCTTCAGGGCGTATTTTATCGGCAACTTTTATACTACCGACGACAACGCCGTCAACTTCCACCTGAATATCCGGTCCACCCCGGTGGCCTACAAAGACATTTCGACCTTCCACTTCTGCTTCACCGCCCACACCAGGAATTCGCTTGAAGTTCTTTGCGTCCTTTATGGCCAATCTGCGTTCTTTTGCCTCTGCCACTATCCCACGCGCTATCGGATGTTCGGAACGCGAATCAACTGCCGCCGCAAGAGAAAGCGCCTCATCGGAAGTAAAACTTACAACCCCAAACTCTCCCCGAGTAAGCGTCCCCGTTTTGTCAAAAAGAATTATATCTATGCTTCTTGCCGCCTCTAAAGCGAGGCGTTGTTTGACTAGAAAACCATGTTTTGCCGCCAGTGATGTTGAGATTGACGCGACCAAGGGAATGGCAAGACCCAGAGCATGAGGACAAGCGATAACCAACACCGCTACAACTCTTGCCATCGCAAATGCAACATCCGAGCCGACATAGGTCCACGCGCCGAATGTCACCGCCCCGCCTGTTATCGCAATAAGAGTCAGATAATACGCGGCCCTGTCGGAAAGAAGCTGGAGTCGCGACTTTGACGCCTGCGCTTCGGCCACCAAACGCATCACTCCGGCGAGAAATGTTTTTTCACCAATGTTTGTTAGTTTAATCTTGAGCGCGCCGTCGCCGTTTATCGTTCCGGCGATGACGGAATCGTTTTCTTTCTTGAAAACCGGTTTTGACTCTCCAGTAATCATTGCCTCGTTCACGTCGGACTCTCCGCCTATAATCGTGCCGTCTGCCGGGATTTTAACTCCAGGACGGATAAACACCATATCGTCAATTTTCAGTTCTGATATTGGAGTCCTTTTTGTTTGAAAATTGGAATTTGGTATTTGCCGTGCCCCGTACCGTGCTTCGCCCTGGTACTGGGGTGATTTGGAATTTTCTAGAATTATCTCCGCTTCATCCGGTAATAATTTCGATAATTCTCGTAGCGCTCCCTGCGCTCCTTGTACCGCTCTCATTTCCATCCAATGTCCCAACAGCATTATCGTGATAAGTGTCGCCAGCTCCCAGAAAAGGTCATGTCCCGCTCCGAATATAACCGTTCCAATACTGTAAATATATGCAACCGTTATGGCCAAAGCGATAAGCGTCATCATTCCCGGCAGCCGCGCCCGCAATTCGCGGAAAGCCCCCTGAAGAAATATCAAACCGCCGTAGAAAAATATAACCGAACCCAAAACCAGCGGAATAAATTCCGACCCCGTAAAAGCCAGGGCATTTTTGCTGAACAAGGTTTCAAAAATATCCGAATACAGAATAACGGGAAAAGACAAAATCAAACTCACCCAAAATTTCCGCGCAAAAATATTTACGCCATGTCCGGCATGTTTATTGTATTCTTGTTCTTGCTCTTCCTTAACTCTTTGTGGTATCAAACTCATCCCGCATTCAGGACAAAGCCCCGGCTTGTCTTGCCGTACTTCCGGGTGCATGGGACAAGTATAGAATTGAGTCATTTTTAGTGATGATGTTCGCTGTCGCCGCCACAGCCGTCGGAAAGGTCCCACAGTTCGGTAAGCTGTTCACCCGTGAAACCGTGATTGCGAATCAGATATTTGCCAAGGCCGCCATAGACATACCAACGCCAGCACTTGCAGCAGCACGGACCCTTCTCACTTGAATTGAGCATGGCGTAATCGTATGCCGCTTGCTCATCTGGCGTAAGTTCTATGTCGTAATACGAGATGAGCCGTTTTGCGAGTCCGGCTTCAACGTCATACGGATCATCGGGAATTTCCGCGATGTTTTGTCCGGAAATAGATTTGAATTTCTGTAAACCTTCGACTTGTTCGGAGTAACGGTGCATGTCCATCGGAGAGCAACACGACCCTTTGATATGAGCATCCTCCGGCATATCCGCTATTGATTCTTTGTACCCTCCCGAGCAGGACGAGTTGCCGTTTTGGGACAACTCTTCGAATTTTGCGGCGAGAGCGGTATTTGCGAAATGACCGCTTTGCGGCTGTTCAGGCGAACGGCCAAGTAAAAAAACTCCCCCAACGAGCGATACGGCGATTGCTATGGCAAAAATTGTTTGTTTACTCATATTTTTCGGGTTTACATGTTAACGGTTCAGCGATCTTATTACTAATTATAACCAGAGAAGTTGCAAGAAGAACGACGCTCAAAATTCCAAACTCTCCGCCGCGAAGAGGCAATATCGCGAGTGCGCCCGCGGCGCCAAAAGAAGAAAGCGTTGCGGTCAAAATGAACGACCCGCAAGCGGCGCAACCAATGCCCAGCGCGCCGCTCGCGATGCCGCCAAATCCGGCCGCCATACCTCCTCCCGCAAGTCCTGAACGCCTTTTCCTCACAAGATATACGACCATAGAAATATTTATTCCAAAAAGAATAGCAATAGCAATCGTATAAGACGCGGAAAGCGCGCTGAAATTAGTACTGATGCCACCGAGCAAACTTATTGCTATTTTAAGATCAGAGATAAGTCCGATATTCGGAAGCCATACCGCGAATACAAACACAGCTAATGCCAAAATGCTCGCTATGACAATATATAAGGTATGGGCAAAGACCTCGTTAAACGCTTTCCAAACGTTATTCAGGTGACTTTTCATAATGTTAAATTCCCCCGTGCTGGCCGGCAGGGATGCGTTCAGGCCCTTTGTTTGAGTAGCGTTTTACAAAATCGCTGATGCGTTGAAAATCATCGGCATCAATCGTGCCGTCTTCAAGGTTGAAAGTGTCCAAACGTCCCCAGGAAGCAATGGCAATGTCCGTATCGTTGGCTATTCTGGACGTAACTACTGTAAGAGGGGTCGTTATTTTCTTTAACTTATCCGATTCCTTGCCGATACGCGGATTGTACGACACCCACACGAGTCCGTGTTCCAAACTATGAATAAGATTACCGTCAGCAATAATACTCTCCCGAAAACCCGGGCGCGCTGGCGTATCATAGTGCTGGCCGGAAGTCGGCGGATTTGAATTATACGCAACCGCAGGTTCTGTGCCGACAGGAATATGATTACGGTCGCTCAAAACGGGTACGGCACGGCTGAAGTCCTCCCCTTCCGGCTCGGAACTCTTGGACAAAATGTATGCTCCATAAATTACTGCGGAAATAACGAGCAGAACAATAATCCACATTAAATATTTCTTGGCTGTTCTTTTTCTGGCAGACGACTCTCTCATTTCGTCCTTCTCCTGCCTGCGCAGTTCCCGACGCTCTTTTTTGGTTAATGCTTGTTCTTCCATAACTAAATTAGTATAGCAAAACGCTAATTTTCCACAATAACTTGCTTTTTATAAATCTCCGTATATACTTAATCCCTAGTTAGTTGGAGAACAGATAGGGCTTATTTAGTAAACTCATTGTTTAGTTAAGTATGTCCCGATTTGTAAAACAAATCGAGGATCCTCGATTATCTAACTCGCCTCTGGCGAGAGATAATCGGGACCATTTCATCTCATCGACTAACGGGTCGAAACATAAATAAGCAAGTAAGCAAATAAGCCGATAAGCAAGTAAGCTCTTAAGGACACGGCTTTGTTTTAAGAGGGCTTACCAGCTTACTAGCTTACCAACTTACTAGCTAATTAAATGGCATACGATAACAATGGCGGCGGCTCCGATTACAATCGGGGCGGCCAAGGCGATTTTCCTCCAAGGAAAATGCACACCGGCAGTTGGAACTGCGGAAAATGCGGCAAAGAGATAACAGAACTGCCATTCGAGCCGGATCCGGCCCGATTGGACAAGTTGCTCTGCAGGGACTGCCACAGAGAAAGAGCGCAGTCATTCCGAAGATAACACCCTAAACTAAAATCCCCTTACGGGGATTTTAGTTTAGGGTGTTATCTTCATCCTTCTTCCCAGAAATAAGCACAAGAAAACAAGCGCTACTAACAACAAATATATTGTCGCAAACACAAAGTAAGAAAAATTAAACTCAAAGAAATCCATAAAAGTTATACCGGTCCAGGAAACAATGGAAATGGAACCCAATAAAGCAAATAAATTATTTAATCTCGGCGCAAGTTCCTTGCCATTTTTTATCAGACCCATGAGCTTATCATTAACGGACCCGCTCAAAAAAGCGCCGTTAATGATAATTATTCCTATCAACGTCTGTTCGAAAAGAAACTGGGTATCAATTTTAAACGCTTCTTCCAGTATCAAGAACGCCGACACAAAATCAATGCCTAGGCCCACCCATATGGCCGCGCTCATATAAAAGAATAACGGATATACGACCCTCTTTAACTCGGAGCGGCGCAAAGATACGGTATAAAGAAAATCGACCATGAGCACCGTACCCAAGGTCAAAATAGAATGCCAGCTGTGAAGAGAAAAGAAGACCTGAACTCTGTCCCACTGTCCGCTAAAAATAGTAAGAACAGCTATTAGGCCTATTACCATAAAATTGAGAAGGAAAAGAATCGCCGCGTATTTTTGAAAGACATCCCTCCGTTTAAAATATAAAAACGAGCATATCAAGACCAAAAACAAAAGAGCAAAGACGAATATGGCGCTAACTTCAAGACCGTTAGTAATGAATTGGTCCGATGGCTTGATGACAATACCCTCGTGGCCAAATACCTTTGCGGGGAAAAAGACGAATACCGCCAAGAACCAGTTTAAAATAAAGAGCGCGAATCCGGCCAAAAACGGCCACATCAAGAAACCGGAAAGTTCCTTTTCTTTTTTTAAAGCCAGAACCATGCCCCACAAAGAAGCCGCCCCGGCGACTCCTATGCCAACTTGGATAAAAAACCTGATTAAACCGTGTAGTTCTAAACCGTTCATATTATCACGTTGAGGTTAAACCTCAACATTGAGATTAAACCTCAACGCCCTGATTATTTTCTGAAAACAAAAAACACTATCCCCACAAAATAAAGGGCCTTGGCTAAAAGCCAAACGGAAAAACCGACCCCATCAAGCCAAAACAAAGAAAGAAGGATGCCGGTCCCGGCTAAAATAAAAAGTATTCCGCTGATCTTTAAAGACATCAGATTAAATATAACAAAAAATTTAAACATCGGCTACAGAATGCTTCGCAACCCTCACTTTATTTAATATGGTATATTCCGCAAAATTTTCTAAACAAAAAACCGAGCAAAAGCTCAGTCAGGCCAGAAGTATTGCCACAATAATAGCGCCCACAAATCCTATTCCCTTGGCCCATTCGAATCCTGCTCTCCTAAGCACCTCCTATCATGTTTTTATTATCACATAAATCAAAATCAGAAACAAAAAAACCGCGCAAAGCGCGGCTATCTTTATACCATCTTAGTATGAGCTTTTACAGCATCATCAAATGCCCGGCAGAACAAGCCATAAAGACGGCCGCTTGCTTCCTTACATTCCCAAACTACCAGTTCGGCGCCATTCGCATAGGCAAGACATTTCCGTGAGTCCCACTTCACCGGCGGGTCAACGGCAACCGACCGCACGTTGGAGATCTGGTCGGCAATCTTCACGCGTTTAACGCTGTCACTCTCATCACTTACGCGTCGGGCTTGTGCGATTTTGCGTTCAAGCGTATGCATACCGTTGAACTCCGGGGGATCGGTCAAACCATCAACAATCCTCGCAACCTCTTCTCCAAAATTATCGCGAATGTTTTCAAGAGATCGGCTGGTGTCTTCCACGACATCGTGAAGCCACGCCGCGGCAATCTCCACTTCATTGCCGCCCGACTGTTCTACCAATGTCGCCACTTCTTCAATGTGTGTCGCCAAAGGCGTTTTGTCTTTATTAAACCGCTTCTGGCCCTTGTGGGCCTCCAGCGCAAACACCCTTGCTCTTTCTACCAGTTCGCTCATTAATTCTCCCCCGGGGAAGTTGGACTTCCTTTGTCAAAAAACAAGTCGCTTAATGGTAGCACAAAACTGCCAAGAGTAAACAAAGAACTTGCCAAGTCAATAAAATTGTTATACAATATTTTACACTTGAATCTTAAAAAAGGAGTATCAAAAAGTGCCAATAGAAACAGGCGATATGGCTCATCCTCGAGAAATTGCTCGGGATTTTGAAGTTCATTTGCGCACAGTATTTCGTTGGCTCAAGCGAGGCCTGCTTGCGTCAGAAAACGGTCGGATTAAAACTGATTATAGGACTGGCGCTTTGTTGGAATGGAAATCCTCCTGTCCCCTGTCAGAGGCCCAAAAAAGGTTAGGTGTCTCAACCGGCACAATGAGCGCTTGGCGAAAAAAGGGATTAATTAAGGTCATAACCGTTATGGGACTCAAGAGAGCATTACTAGAATCACTTGAGTCAGTAATACAACAACGGCGACTAGGTACGTTCTCCCTCCATCCCACTCATAGCGTGCCCGGACATATACTAAATATTACGAGGATGGGAAGTAAGACCCTAACTAAGTTACTAGACAAGGGCATTATACCTTCAGACATAATCGATGGCGCCAAGATGATTCCCAACGCTGAAGTTGAAAGAATACGCAAAGGGTGGCTGTCGTCATGCCGCCTCATCGGTGCGCAAAGGATACTTTGTAGAGACAAACGTACAATCCGTCGATGGGTGGTGAACGGCAAATTAAAGACCAAAGTCGTTATGGGACAAAGACGTGTAATTTTGAGAGGCATTGCTAAAACGCCGGAAGAAAAACAACGGCTAAAAGAATACCTCCGGCTGGAAAGGAAAAAATATAGGAAAAGATTGAATGCGGGTAAGAAGAGTCATAGAAATAAAAAAGCCGCCAAAAAGAAAGCGCATCTTAAGCTCCAAAGGGAAAGAGAAGGATTCCGCGCAAAGAGGATGAGCTACAATCCAAAGCCAATGGCGACAACTCCGATACGGCTCCCGGATTATAAACCCGCGCAAATACAAATGCCGGGGATGGGATCCAAGAGATTAACAAGTTGCCAAGAAGCAGCCAGGTCCGTAGGCAGAGGAGTCGGTTTCATAGAGAACTTATATAACACCGGCAAGTTGCGCGGAGAAAAGACCGACGATGGACTTTTCATATTCATGCTTTCCCTTGAGACACTCATCTCAAAAATGCGACAGAGAACTTTCGCCGGCTAAAGCCGGCTTGCCCCTCCATAGCTTTTAGCTAAGGAGGGCTTTTTTTTGAGGAGATTCGTTGCTTATTTTAATTTATTCTAAAACAAAAATATAAAATATCGAAAACAAAAAACCGACCGGTTGGTCGGCTATAATGGAGTTCCATCTCGGACACTTTCAAGAAGAACTAGAACTGCATCGGCCTGACCATCGCTCATTAAAGATTGCGGGGTTCTATTGTCCAATGAGGGATGGGGCGAGTTCAACCATACTTGAATATCTTTTCCCTTGAAATAGTGATTTACCAATCGGTGAACCTTCAATACCTTTCCAATATATTCAAAAGTCCTAACTTGGGCAGTCATCACCAACCCAACCGCCCTTTGAGCATCGGAATTTGAGTCCAGATAATCTAAGAATTCTTCACTTGCCTCGCCCGTTTCAATAAATTTCAAAAAGTCGGAATGCCACTTTTGCTTAACCAACCACAATGTTTCGTCTAATTCTCTTTTGTCCACACAGATGTCCTTTGTTAATAATGCTTGACACAGAATATCGTATTTGGAATATTTTGCAAATAAAACGCCGACTGGCAGTCGGCCATAAAGGAATCCCATCTTGGACACTTTCAAGAAGAAGCAGCACCGCATCAACTTTGTCATCGTTCATTTTGAAATTAAAAATGACCGTTCTCGGTCAGCGAATCCGGCAACCGCCAGAATCATATTCAGTAAAGAGGGCTCTCTCTTCGGATGTTAGTTTGGAAAGAGCTTGCCGGCGAAGATGATTTGCTTTTTCAACGCCATAATATATCTCGGGGAAATATTTTAACTGTCTTTCAATGAAGACCTGAAACGCTTCCTGTCTTTTTTTAGTCCAACGATATTTTCTGAAAATCCACCTATTTCTAATCCGACTGACCCAAATAGGGATTGTTCTGTGATAGATGGTACGTCTGTGATAAACAATTGCCGGCCAAGAAAGTTCGCATCTCCTGCAGTATGACTGTTTGCAATCTACCAATCTATTACAAGAAGGACTATAAAAACTTTTTTCAAAGATCTTTACCCCCTCATTGTGTCCGAAAATCCAGCATATAATTTTGAGGGTTGTCATCGGGCATCCTTTCACTAGTAACTTCGGGTAGAATACAATAAAAAAGTTCTAGCGTCCACCCGGCTGAGCTGGGTCCACACATTGACTTAATTCTTGTTGTGGCGTATACTTAAAAATATAATAAGACCCGCTTAATGGGTCTCGACTCGAACCTTACGGGCGTCATTATAATAGTGACTCTAAAAAGATCTCGGGTCACATATTTATGACTGAACAGACAATAAGCTCGGGCTTTAACGGCCTTGGCATCGCTCCGGAATTTTTGAAAATTTTAGAGCGCAACAATTTTACCGTCCCAACTCCAATTCAGTATCAGGCCATTAAGCCGGCAATGGAAGGGAGAGATATCGTCGGTATCGCCCAAACAGGCACGGGAAAAACCCTGGCTTTTGGATTGCCTCTTCTTCAGCGTCTTCGTGGTTCCAGGGGCATCGGTTTGGTGGTTTTACCGACACGGGAATTGGCTATTCAAGCCGAAGAAATGCTTCAGAAAATAGGAGGTCCGTTGGGGCTCTTAACGGCTGTTTTAATAGGAGGAGAAGGCATGGGCAGACAAATAGCGGCCCTGCGCCGCCGCCCGAATATCATAATCGCCACTCCGGGCAGATTGCTCGACCACGTTGAAAATGGAAATTTAAAACTGGACCTAGTGCAAATGGTTGTCTTGGACGAAGCCGATCGTATGCTGGATATAGGTTTTGCTCCGCAGATAAAAAAGATACTCTCTCATGTTCCCGTCAAACGCCAGACAATGCTTTTCTCGGCGACAATGCCCGTGGAAATAGTTCAAATCGCCGCAAAGTATATGGCCTCGCCGGTCAGGGTTGAGGTTGCTCCGGCCGGAACGACAGTAGAGCTTGTTGATCAGGAAATATTTTTGGTAAAAAAGGACATGAAATTCAAGTTATTGGGAGAACTTCTCAACGAGTGCAAGGGAACTGTCTTAATTTTCTCGCGCACAAAACACGGCGCCCGCAAGATATGTTCAGCGATAAGAGATATGGGACACAGAGTTGCCGAGATACACTCTAACCGCTCGCTTGGCCAGAGGAAAGAGGCCATGACTGGTTTTAAAACCGGCCGATACCGCATACTGGTTGCAACCGACATCGCCGCCCGGGGAATTGATGTCCGCGGAATAGAGCTCGTCATAAATTATGACCTGCCCGACAACACTCAGGATTACGTCCACCGCATAGGCAGAACCGGTCGCGCCGGAGTGGTTGGCAGAGCGGTCTCGTTTGCCATGCCCGATCAACAGCGAGACGTCAGAGACATAGAACGGCTTATCCGAAAGCAGATACCCGTAACTCATCATGAACAAGCAGAGTTCCTGACCCACACCAGACCCGCCCGCAGTTTCGGCGGCAATCAGCACATGCGCCGAGGCCCCCGCAAATGGAGGCGGTTATAAATTAAATCGGACACTCATGTGTCCGATTTAATTTATGGCGGTTAATCACTTCTTTCTTAAATCATT
>Ga0210057_1011108_pt1 | contig 10034 bp, 9 predicted proteins | sample CryGeyCG2114_010_2_FD_183968 | JGI IMG/M metagenome (GOLD analysis project Ga0210057, IMG submission 183968) | Groundwater microbial communities from aquifer - Crystal Geyser CG10_big_fil_rev_8/21/14_0.10 (SPAdes) (version 2) | ecosystem: Environmental > Aquatic > Deep subsurface > Groundwater ...
AATATATCTTGAGCCTAATACCACATCAAATCTTTTACTTGCCTCAACTAAAACAGGAATACTTCTAGGCTGATGAGAAAAATCTGAATCCATTGAAAAAATTAAATCAAAATTCATCTCTAAAGCCTTTTTAAAACCAGCAATATAAGCAGTGCCCAAACCCAATTTGGCTTTCCTTTTAATCAAAACAATTGAATAATTTTTTTTAAATTCTTCAACTGTTTCAGCAGTGCCGTCAGGGCTATTATCATCAACAACAATAACAGTTAAATCTAATTTGCTTTTTTTGCAAACATAAAATATTTCAGGAATAAGCTGAATTATATTCATTTGTTCATTATATGTAGGCAAAATTATTGCAATCTTCATTTTACCACTTGCCTTTTTGTTTTAAGATTTTTTTGAAAAACAGATGCAACAGAAAGAAGTTTTAATCTAGCCATATTAATAAAAAAATTAAAAATCTCTTTTTTTGCAAGCTTACTTTCCCCACCTCTACGCAAATCAGCAAAAATTGGAACTTCCCCAATAGAAAAACCTTTTCTGTTGCATAAAAAAAGAATTTCCTCTAAAAAACTATACCCTGAAGTTTTAATTGACTCAAAACCACAACCCCTCAAAACCCCAGCCCTATAACAACGAAAACCAGTAGTCAAATCTCTTGCATTTATTCCAAATAGCTTTCCAGCAATAAAATTTGCCCCTCTGCTTAATACCAATCTATAACCAGTAATATTGCTTCCTCCGCCAGAAATATATCTTGAGCCTAATACCACATCAAATCTTTTACTTGCCTCAACTAAAACAGGAATACTTCTAGGCTGATGAGAAAAATCTGAATCCATTGAAAAAATTAAATCAAAATTCATCTCTAAAGCCCCTTTTAAAACCAGCAATATAAGCAGTACCAATCCCAAGCTTTCCCTCTCTCTTAATCAACAAAATTGAATACTTTTTTTTTAGCTCCCCAACTATATTAGCAGTACCATCAGGACTATTATCATCAACAACAATAACAGTTGCATCTATCTTAGCTTTCCTGCACGCTACAAAAACCTCAGAAATAAACTGAGAAATATTTGCCTGTTCATTATAAGTCGGTATTACTAATGCAATTTTCATTTTACCAAATAACCCGTATTGTTCTAAAACAAAAGGGTTAGTGAAATATTAAAATATATTGTTTGCTTTTATTATATTATGAAACGTTCTTTTGATGAAATAAAAAATATTTATTTAAAGCAGAAACCGGATGTAGACACAGAATCTGTTGAAAAAGGGAATAAAATACAAGTTGAATGGCATATAGAAAAACTTGAAGCAGCCATTAAAACAATAGAAAAAACAGATTTGCATAAAGGAACAAAAATATTGGACATTGCGTGTGGTTCTGGGCCATTAACAATGAAAATCGCAAAAAGGTTTCCGGAATTAAACTTTGTTGGATGTGATTTCAACGAAAATGCAATAAATGTCGCAAAAAAAAATTCAAAAAAGTCTGGATTGAAAAATATTTCTTTTTTTTCTGACCCGGCTGAAAAAATGAGTGTTGAAAACAATTCTTTTGACATGGTAATGGCATTAGATGCATTAGATCATTTTTATGAACCAAAAAAAGCATTAAAAGAAATGAAAAGAGTTTCAAAAAATAATGCAATGCTTTTACTGGCAGTAGGGAATTACCATTCTTTTTGGCCTTTACTAGAAATTTTTATAGATAAAATGGGTTTAGGAAGAGATTATGTGGAATCACATTTAACTCATTTCAATAAAAAATCTTTGAATAAAATGGTAGAAGAAACTGGTTTTCGAGAAAAAAAAATTACAACCATGCATAACTTGCGGCCATTTCTTAATGTTATAACAAAAAAATATCCAAAAAACCTTGAAAACTTTTTTTCTAATCACTGTTTTGGTATGACCCTTTTATTAACTGCAAAAAAATAAACAGTTATTTTTTTAGCACAAATATTTCTCCAAATTTTATTCCCAAAACATAATAAGGTTTAGATTTCACTATGCTGCATCCATCAATTGGTTTGAACGAAACAGCATATCCTTCTTCAACACAGCCTTTTCCACAAATACCAAAATCAATGTTTGTATCTGAACGCACTAATCTTGTTTCATCCTGCCCAAAAGTACTTCTACAATACTCCATTCCCCCATCAATTTTATCTTCAGGAACTCCTTGTTCTTTTAATTCATTAATTAAATCCCATCTAACCTGATTCCATGATATTTGTTCACTAGTAAAAACAAAAGAAAATGCACCAAAAAGAATTATTGTAATGATTACTCCTGTGGGAAAAAACTTTTTTTCTTTTAATGCTTGAAATACAAGTAAAAAAACTATTGGCAGAATTAAAAACAAATATCTGTCAAGGAAAAAACTAATTGCCATAATCTGCAAAAAATAAGGAATAATAAAACACAACAAAAAACGGTTTTCCTTTTTCTTAAAAATCTTAATTTCAAATGAATTAATAAGAATTATAAGCGAAAACGTAGCAAAAAAAGTCATTAAAATCCAAAAACTTTCAGGCAGGATTCCTGTCGGATCTCCAACTAACATTTTTGGTGATAAACCAAAAGAATTTATTATATTTGCAAAATATGGAAAAAAACGATTAAAAAATATTAAGCCTGCAATAATCCCGCCAAAAGCAAAAACAACAGAAAAAATAAGCTTTATTTTTTTACTCACAAATTCTTTAAAATTTTTTTTGTAAAAAATTAAAGAAATAAATAAAGGAAACAAAAACCAAGCCAAATACAAAGGAAAACCAAAAATTAAAGGAAAGATATATTTGCCTGCAACCGGCTTGAAATAAGTGCCTTTATCATCTAAAGCATAATGAGGTAAACTCCAAATTAAAGCAATTGCAAAAAGCACTGCAATAAATGCTATAATAATCTTTTCTTTTTTTCCTGTTTTAGATAAAAATACAAACAAAATTAGTCCTGCAAAAAACAGAACCGCCCATTGCTTTAAGAAAAATGCAAAAAACAAAATAATACAACCAATAGTAAATGCCTTCAAATCATTAGTTTTAACCCAATAAACTAACGGAAGAATTGCTGCAAGAATTAAAACTAAAAAAGGAACATCAGTCATAAAAGAATGGCCTAAAACCACAAAAAAAGGATTAACAAGAAGAACTAAAGCAAAAAGAATTGAATGCTTTTGAGTAAATCCAAGAACCCTTGAAATAGAAAACAAAAGCAAGGGAGCCAATAATGACAACAACATCACAGAAATCCTTAAAATCGTATTACTAAACCCAAAAAGATTTACAAAAATTGTTCCATAAAAAATCTGTAAAAGCAAAATTGAAGAATAATTTTCAGCATAATATTTTCCTTCAAAAGCAAAATCCTTTACAGCTCTAGTATATTCAGGATCATCATTTAACCCAAATTCTCCTTCAAAAGGAATTGCAAAGATAAATAAAAATGAAATTAACAGAACTATTGCTAAAGCTTTTTTTTCACGCATAAAAAAAGCAGTTAATACATTTAATTGCATTATTATCACTTGAAACTAAACCCTTTTATTTGTTAAGTAAAGAGAATTCAACAGAATTAAATAAATAACTTTCTTTTTTAAATACCCTTGATCTAAACTAAAAAAGAATTTTACCAGTTCTTTTTTAATAACAGTTTTGGTACAAAAACCAATTTAATTCTGTTATTAAAAGATACTATTAAATAAAAGCATTTTAAATGTTTTTGGGCATGGTTTATTGAATGGTTAATCAAAAAAACAAGCAAAAAATGAGAAAAGTATATTTAGGGAGTGGATTAGATTACAGAGAAGGCTACATTAACATTGACTACAACAAAAAAATAAAAGCAGACATCTATTTAGATTTAAACACACAAAAACTGCCATTTAAAGACAACACAATAGACTATGTCAAATGTTACCATGTCCTAGAACACTTATTGCAGCCAGAAAAAACATTACAAGAAATTCAGCGAGTTTTAAAAGTAAATGGAACAGCAAAAATCATTTTACCACACTACAATTTATTAGACCATCATAGAGACTTAACACACAAAGTCTTTGCAACAAGCGACTAATTTAATAACTTAGTTCAAAGAGACTGCTATCAAACAAACTTTATCGTAGAAAAAATTGAATGGATTGGAAAATATAAAACAATAATGCAATTTATTCCATTAAAGTTTTTGGAAAAAATTGGTTACCCAATATACCAAGTTGAATTTTATTTAAAAAAAATAGGGAACAAGTAAAACAAAAAAAAACAAAAATGAAAAAACATGAAAAAAATTTTAATTCTTTCTGAGTTTACTGTCACAAAATGGAAAGGAGGCACAAACCGACTGACATTCGAAGTAGCTAAAAACTTGATTAAAAAAGGATGCAAAGTCAAAATAATTTCTCCATCATGGAATAATAAACTGGAAAAAAAATATTTTAAGGAATGGACAGACCAAAAAATAGAAATAGAATTAATTAATTTGCCAATGCAACGCAACCCAATACTAAGAACTTTATATTATTTTTTATACGGACTAAAAGGAAAACATGATGCAGTTATCACATTTTACACTTTAGCTCCGGCAATTGCTGCTTGTATGCTGCCTGTAAAAAGAAAAACACCAATGATAATTGAACCAACCACAATCAAAAGTATAAAATCTTGGCAGGTTAGTATATTAAAAAAAGCAGACACAATATTAACTCTCACTAATACAGCAAAAGAAATGCTTGAAAGCAAAGGAATAAAATCAACAGTTGTTCCAGGTTTTGTTGATACAAAAAAATTTTATCCTTTAAAAAACAAAAAAAAGGGATTATTTACAATAGGTTTTGTCGGGAGATTCAGGAAATTAAAAGGGTTTCCAGTATTACTGGAAGCTTTTAAAAAACTAAAATCTGAAGAATATCATTTAGTTGCGACAGGAAACAGTGTTCCGGAAGAAAAATTTAAAGAAGAAAAAAATATGGAATTCTTTGAAAATCTTTCAGATACAAAAAATAAAAATAAGATTACTTTACCAGATTTATACAGACGATTTGATGTATTTGTACTTCCATCAAAAAGCGAAGGATTTGGTTTAGTGTTAGCTGAAGCAATGGCAACAGGGCTTCCTTGCATTGTTTCAAACAATTTGCTCTTAAAAGAAGTAGTTGGAAACGCAGGAATTCCAGTAAATGAAGATAACCCTGATGAAATAGCAGAAAAAATAAAGTTGTTAAAAGAAAACAAAAAATTATATTTTGAACTATCCCAAAATGCAATCAAACAAGCACAAAAATATGAAATAAGAAAAGTAATGAACAAATTTTATAAAGAAATTGTAGGAGGCTAAAAAAAATGAGTCTAAAAAATTATTATGAAGAGTATGGAAAAACAATGCCTAAAGAAAAAAAATGCCCTCTTTCTTCAGAAAAAAGAATAGAAAAAATTCTTCCTTTTTTTGAAGAACCAATTTTAGATATTGGGTGTTCAAAAGGATATGATGCAAGATATTTTTATAATAAAGGCTTTAAAAAAATCTTGGGATGCGATATTTCTGAAGAAGTAATTAAAGTTGCGGAATCTTTTCTTCCAAACCATTTTTTTGTTCACAATTTTGAAGAAAAAAAATTAAATAAAAAATTCAAAACAATATATGCTTTTGATGTAATTGAACACTTGTTTTTTACAAATGAGTTTTTAAGCAATGTTTATCAATCAGTTTTACCTGAAGGGAAATTAATTATTTCATGCCCAAATGTTTTATCCATAAGAAATAGAATTAATTTTTTATTAGGAAAAGGAGAATATTTTATTCCAAAACACAATTGCCCACACATAAGATTTTTTACCACAAAAACCTTGGAAAAAAAGTTAAAACAAGCAGGATTTAAAAAAGTTATATTTTTTAATGGTTCAAAAATCCCTTTAATGCCTAATTTTTTAGTAGGTTCTATCACTTGTGTCGCATTTAAATAAATCAAGTTATTTTTTTATTTTATATTGAGCCATTTTAAAACTCTTACTTAAAAAATGAGTTATTTGTTTTGGATTTAATAATAATTCTTTTGCTTTTTTTAGAAGATATTTTGGGCCAACCTCAAAAGCAACTTCTGTAGGAAAAATTTTATAATATTCTTTAATAAACTTTTTATCAAAATTTTTTTCTGCAAAACAACCCGCACATTGCAGAGCTTCAAAATAATCTCCTTTCTTTAATTGTTTAGTTTTAAGCAAATCCTCCCATAACTTTGATGCGGGCAAAGGAGTTGCTACAGCAAAACCAAATTGAACATTTTGATTTTTTTTAAGAAAATTAATTGTTTCTCTTAATGTTTCTTTTGTTTCTCCTGGAAGAAAACTTATAAGAAAAAGATGAATAGGCAATTTAATTTCTTTACATAAATCTATTATTTCCTGATATTTTTCCTTAGTGACCCTTTTATTTGCTTTTTCCAATACTTCTTGAGCCACTGATTCCACCCCTATCATAACAAGCCTGCAATTTGCTTTTTTCATTGCAATTAAAATTTCTTTATCCAGACAATCAGCCCTTGTTTGACAATGCCATTTGGGAATCTTTTCGATTTTTAAAAGTTCTTCACATAATTCAAGAGTTCTTTTTTTATTTAAAGTAAAAATATCGTCTGAAAAAGCTATTTTTTTCACGCCTTTTTCGGTTAAAAACATTATTTCTTTTATTACTGATTCAATATTTTTTTCTCTAAAATGTGAAAAAAGAGAGTTTGCACAATAAGAACAATTAAACGGACACCCTCTTGAAGCCATAACAAGAAAAACAAAATCTTTTTTCATGTAATGATTGAAGTCAATCCAAGAAAAATCTGCTTTAGGCAGTTCATTTAAGTTAACTGGCTCTGAAATCCCATTATCTACAAGAACCCCTTTATTAAGATAAGCTATTCCTTTAACAGTTTTTGGGGTTTCAGAAAAAATTATTTCAGAAAATTTTAGTTCAGGTTCCCCTTTCAAAACAAAATCTGCTTTTGTTTCCTTTAAAACCTTTTCCGGAAAAACTGTTCCGTGCGGACCCCAGACAATTACTTTTATTTCGGGAAATTTTTGTTTTATTGCCGTTGTTATTTCAGTTATGTGAGGGTAAAAAGGAACAGGACATCTTGCACTCCAATAAGATGTTGTAGGAATGCCAACAAAATCAGGCATTTCTTTAGAAATTATTTCCATTAAATTTTGTGAATCAAGTTTTCTGGCATTTGCATCAATTACTATTGTTTCACATTTTTCTTTTAGTTTTGGAACTATGTAATAAAACTCTTCAGCAAGATATTCTGTTTCATTTATAAGTAAAACTGAATTTTCTGCTAAGTCTCTTTCTTCTTTGGAAAACAATTTTTTTCTCAGCCAAGGGTTTATGAGTATAACTTTCATTTTAGTGCACTTCCTTTTTTTGTCTATTTAATTTATTATTATAACATCATATTATTATATTAATTTAAATTATTAAAATTTATTAAATAAATGTATTTATCTATTATCTCCTCTCTGAATTATTTTTTTCATAAAAGCAATATCCGATTTGTCAAAAATCTTAATTAAAAACAAAATAACAGCATACAACAAAACAGAAAAAATAAATAAAATAAAAATATTCAAAAAGAAAAAGAAATAAATAAAAGCAAAAAGAATTAAACTTGCAATCAAAGTTTTTATTGCTACTTTTGACAAATAAAATAAATTAAAAAAATATTTTGAAATAAAATAAGCACTAAGTATAAAAAGAACAATTTCAGATAAAACACTTGCAAAAGCCGCTCCTGCAAAATCATATTTTGGAATCAAAATCAAATTTAAAAAAATATTTATAATTAAAGAGATGCCAACAATAGAAAAAGCCTTTTTTTCAAAAGCAGTTGACTGCAACACATTTAAAAAAACCAAATTTAAAAAATTAAATACAGAAAACCAGATTAAAATAGTTAATGCTATAGAAGAAGGCGCAAAACTAATTATCCCTGAAGCAGGATAAATCAATCCGATAATTCTTCCTGAAAGCAATGTTGTTGAAAAAGCTATTGGAAGAATAATAATAAGCAAATATTTTAGAGACTTTTCAATAATGATTGAAATAGATTTATTTGAAGATGCATAAAAATTCGCCATCACAGGAAAAATTACTGACATAAAAGTTACAGGCACAAAACTAAGTGTGCTGATTAACCTTAATGCAGCAGAATAATACCCAACACTTGCATTTCCTTTTAAAATTGAAAGCATAACTGAATCAGCCATTCCATACAAGGTTATAAAAATAAACATAAAAGAAAAAGGCAAACTCAAAATAATCAGTTGCTTGTATTTTTTAAGATTAAAAGAAATTTTCATTTTAATAAATTTTTTTGTTACAATAAAAAAACTTAAAATAAAATTAAAAAAACTTGAAAATACAGCAACAAAAAAAACTTCTTTCAGTCCAAAACCTAAAAAAAGAATCCCTATTGTAAAAAACACCAGAACCACTTTGTAAAAAGAATTTACAAATAATTCATACTGCATTTCCTGAAAAGCAAAAAAAACTGATCTAAACAATGAAGCCATTGAATCAAACAGTAAAGAAAGACCAGCAGCTAAAATTAAAATAACTACATAAAAAGGATATTTTGATTCATAAAAAAAATTAAGCAAACTGCCTGAAACAAAAATACCAGCAAACACAATTAAAAATAAAAATAGTTTAATTACAAAAGCACGACCAATAAGGTCTCCTGCTTTACTTCTATCCTTTGCAATTTCCCGGGAAACCAGGGCAGAAATTCCTAAATCCCCAAAAACTGCAAAAAACATAACAAAAGAGAAAATAAAAGAGTATAAACCAAAATCTTCAACACCTAACTTTCTTGCAGCATAAATAACCATTAAAAAGGAAAGAATTTTTTGGATAATGTTTCCAATAGTTAAAAAAGAAAAGTTTTTTCCAATTTTTTGTATTGTACTCATAAAAAAAAACCAATAATTAAATTAAATTATTAATAAAAATAAAACCAGATTAACTAATTAATCCCTAAATTATTTATTAAATAATTGGTACAAAAATGATTACTGGAACAAACATTGTAACTAAAAATAAATTAAAAAATTAAGCTATTTAAACTGTTAGCAAAATAAAATATAAGGGATTATTATAAACTATTACATATTTTAAGTGATTAAATGGATAAAGTAAAAGAAATCAACAAATGCAGAGCTTGCGGAAAAGAAAATTTAATTGAAATACTTTCATTAGGGAATCAGTATATATCAAATTTTATTGACTCGTCAGAACAACAAGAAATAAAAGTCCCATTAGAATTGGTTTTATGTGATGAGGACACATGGGGCTGTGGTTTGCTTCAATTAAAACACACCACTCCTTCTAAATTGATGTATTATAATTACTGGTACAGATCAGGAATCAACAAGTCAATGCCAATAGCATTAAAAAATATAACAGAAAAAGCTGAAAAAATTATTTCATTAAAAGAAAACGATTTAGTTCTAGATATCGGATGCAATGACGGAACATTATTGAGAAGCTATGAAACAAAAGGACTGAAATTAATTGGATTTGATCCTGCAAAAAATTTATTGGAATATTCTGCAAAAGGGACAACAAAAATAATAAACGATTTTTTTGATGCAAAAACATTCCAAAAAGAATTCGGAGAAGAAAAAGCAAAAGTAATTACAAGCATTGCAATGTTTTATGACTTAGATGAACCAAACAAATTTGTTGAAGACATAAAAAAAGTTCTGGATGAAAACGGATTATGGATAATCCAAATGAGTTACCTTCCATTAATGTTAGAACAAAATGCTTTCGACAACATCTGCCATGAACACCTGGAATATTATTCTTTAACTTCACTTGAAAATTTGCTTAAAAGACATGAAATGGAAATGATTGGAGTGGAATTAAATGACGTTAACGGAGGAAGCTACAGAGTTTACATTAAAAACAAAGAAAGCAAAATGAAAGCTCCGGAAAAAGAAGAAAAAAAATTAACTGAATTAATTGAAAAAGAAAAA
>Ga0210057_1011111_pt1 | contig 10033 bp, 6 predicted proteins | sample CryGeyCG2114_010_2_FD_183968 | JGI IMG/M metagenome (GOLD analysis project Ga0210057, IMG submission 183968) | Groundwater microbial communities from aquifer - Crystal Geyser CG10_big_fil_rev_8/21/14_0.10 (SPAdes) (version 2) | ecosystem: Environmental > Aquatic > Deep subsurface > Groundwater ...
GCGATTGCCAAGGGCAAGCTTTCTGCTTCCGCAGGAAGGGTTTTGGCTGGTGTTGCAGACCCAATAAAACAGGATGAGCTTTATCATAAAATGCTTCAAGGATTATCTGTGCGCGAAAGTGAAGTTAAGAGTCGTTTAGGAAAGAGTGGCGCGCACATCAAAAGAAGTATAAAAGACCAGTCGCTTGTTGATTTGGAAGAAAAGCTTCGCGAAACATTGAAAACAAAAGTTGATATTAAAAAAATGGGAAAAACTTGTCGATTAATGATTGAATGCTATTCTGATGACGAGTTAAAGAAAATAGCGAAATTATTGAATTGTTAGATTATTTTATTATTATATTACTGAAACGGCGCCAAAGGTGTCGTTTTGACATTCTGGCGCTTGTGTCAAGGTTAGAGGAGGCGTAAAGTAAAATTTGCAGGTATTGCCGAAATTGGAACTTGAAAGCAATGATGGGGAAGATTATAAGTTGGCTTTGATGGGTATTGGCAATGGCATGGATAAATTCATAAGTTTTTTTGTCAGCCCATTTATATATCTTTTTTTTGTTTATTTTCGATGACCCTTATTGCAATTGTTGGATTACTGACTGTCTCTTCTTTTTTTCTGTCCATTTTTATTCCTTGGCAATGTTACCACCATTAATCTCTGTTTTTATTTTTTTCGGAAAGAAGCAGAAAAAAAGGAATTGAGCTTGCTTTGGCTGATTCTAAAAAGAAATATCTTTGGAGTTTGGGTGAAGCAGTTGATGTTTATAATCTGCAAGTGGAGAGATTTAATGAAGAAACACGCAGATTGCAATCAGAGAGCGCTCTTAAAAAGCAAAAACAATTGATTGGGATGCACGAAGAGTTATATGAGCAATGTCAGGAACTGCAAAGAAGAATATGGCTTGAAGGAAAAACAGCAAGATTGTCGTTGCCGGCTCCCAATCCCTCGGCAGTAATGGAGCAAATGCAGATATTGCGTCTTACGGAAGGCGAGTTATTACTTAATTCAGGAAAGGTTACATTGTTTTTGGGGTCACCTGAGTAAAAGGATGCGATGGCAGAATTGGACGAACTTTATCCATCATCAGATGATGAATAACCGCTATGTGTAGCCACTAAATGATTTTAGCGGTTTTTTATTTTTTTAATCCGATTCTTCCTAACCAATTAGCTTTTTTTGTATTTAGGTATGCTCTTATTTTACTTCTGGCATTACGTGTTTTTACTATTTTTATCCAATCAGGAGATGGTCCTCGTCTATCCTTATTGGTAATAATATGCACAACATCCCCGCTTTTTAGCGAAGTTTCTAATGATTGAATTTGATCATTTATAACCGAACCGGTGCACTTGTCGCCAATGTCCGAATGGATAGCATAGGCGAAATCAATCGGCGTAGCATTTTCCGGCAGATCGATAACATCTCCTTTTGGCGTAAAGACAAATATTCTGCTTTGAAAAACATCAATTTTTAGTGATTCAAGCCCCTCTAAAAATTCTTTTTTATTATCAATATTTTTTTGAACCTTTGCCAATTCTTGCATCCAGTAAAGCTCCTTGCCGATTACGGCTTTTTTTCCCGCTTCATCATAAACCCAATGGGATGCAATACCAAACTCTGCTTTGTCGTGCATTTCCTCGGTTCTTATTTGTACTTCGATAATGTCACCACTGTCAGTAAATACCGTGGTATGAAGTGAGCGGTATCCGTTTGGTTTTGGTTGAGCGATATAATCTTTAATTCTACCTTTTAGTGGCTTCCAATATTGATGGACAATTCCCAAGGCGGCATAGCAATCGGAAATATTTTTTACAATAATACGAACAGCAATTATATCATAAACCTTATCTATGTTGCGGTCTTTTTGAAGGATTTTTTTATATAAACTATAAATATGCTTGCGTCTGCCATGAATGGCAAGGGGAGTGATACCTTCTTTTTTTAAAAAATGACCGGCTTCGTTTATGCTTTTTTCAAGGTTTATTTTTTTCTTGTTATAAGATTCTTGAATTAACGAATATGCCCAATTAAATTCTTTTGGATAAACATATTTAAAAGCCAGATCTTCCAGCTGTCCTTTAATTTCTCCCATGCCAAGACGATTAGCAATTGGAGCATATATTTCCAGCGTCTCCAGAGCTATACGATATTGTTTTTTTGGAGATAGCGCATTTAATGTTTCCAAATTATGCAGGCGGTCGGCAAATTTTATAAAAACAACTCTAATGTCAGATGCCATAGAAATAAACATTTTACGCAAATTTTCTATGTATCTTTCCATTCCGCGATATTTTATTTTGCCGAGTTTTGTGATGCCTCCAACCATAGAAGCAACATCTTCACCAAAATTAGCTTCTATTTCTTTTATGGTTCTGCTTGTATCTTCTGGAACATCATGAAGTAGGGCGGCAATAATAATCGGCATGTTTAATTTCATTTTTGCGAGAGTAAGAGCCGTATGGATAGGATGGTTGATATATGGCTCGCCAGAGGTCCGTAATTGGCCTTTATGGGCGTTATCAGCAAATTCATAAGCTAACTCCAATAAATCCAAATCAGCTTTTGGATGGTATTTTTTAATGGTAAAAACGAGCTCTTTATATAAATTGTTTTGGAGATTTATTTGCATAAATAAGCTTAAATTCGGTATTACTTATAATACCCCTAAATACCCTGCTTGACAATATTTTATTTTTATGTTAAGGTTATATAAAACTTATAAAAATGCCAAAGCGGTTTGATTTTGGGGCTCAAGGTGCCTCCTCCTCGCCTCGATGCCCCAAGTCAAACTACTTTGGTATTTTTTATTTATAAAATATAAAAACCACCTTAGATTAGGCGGTTTTTTCTTCCGGTTCGTCGCTTTTTTTTGCGCCTTCTTCTGTTAGCCCCGGATTTGGGCTATAAAGTGTGCTGGTGATTTTCCACTTATCTACAAACTGTCCGATTCCGTTTTTATTGGTTTTATTCCTTATGACAGCGTCTTTTTGAGACCATTTTAGTAAGCTGTCAAAATTTATTTTATAACGCCCTTGGACAACGACATAATGAAGCTCATGGCTTTTTATTGCTCGCCTTATAGTGCGTTCATGAATACCAAATATTTTTGCGGCTTCTGATACGGCTAAGCGTATTACTTTTTTTGTTGACATATATTATAATTAGTTTATACTACTCTATAGTCCCTGATATTATTTCAGGTTTTTTAATATCTATTTTAATTATACCTGTATATTATTCTCTTTGTCAAGACTAGTCTTGACAAAGAGAACTTTTATTTTGTATTACAGGTTTATAGGGTGGCAGATAAAAAATAAAAAATGCCTAATTTTAGATATTTATTAAGATTATTTTGGTAAATCCGTTATATTAGGTGTAATATTACTCTTATTCTCACGTCTTAATTTATGCAAACGTTTAAAGACAAATACCTTCTGTTTAGGATAAAGACACTAAACGACACTGAAGCATACGGAATGATATACGATAGGTACGCATCGCGAATCTATCGTTTTATTTATTTTAAGGTTGCGACTCAAGCAGATGCGGAAGACATTGTTTCTGAAACGTTTTTAAAGGCTTGGCAATATATTAATGAAGGCCAGCCGGTAAAAAACTTAAATGCTCTCTTATATTCTATAGCGCGAAATTTGGTAATTGACTTTTATCGCTTTCAAGCAAAAAAGAAATCATACGAAGAGCCTATTTCCATAGAAATAGGAGCTAATATCGGAATTGCCAATAAGATAGATTCAAAGCAAAGCGAGAAAAGAATTTTACAAGCTATTAAAAGCCTTAAAAATGAATATAGCGAAGTTATCGTTCTGAGATTTTTTGATGATATCTCTATAAGCGATATTGCAAAAATTATTGGAAAATCTCAAAACAATACAAGGGTTTTGATACATAGGGCTCTGGGATCGCTAAAAAGAGTGATAGAGCCACAAGAATAACATATATGAATAACAAAGAGTTAATAAACTCATTAAAACAACTAAAAACATTAAATGATGCCGGCGCTCCGAGACCGGAGTTTTTGACGAGAAATAAAGAGATTCTTTTAATGCAGATAAAAAATAATGGAAAAGAGGAACGAGTGAAGATAACTCCAGTATATGTTTGGCAGGCGGTTCAATCCATTATGCCAGATTCGGTTTTTAATTTTGTAGTAAAACCGGTTTTAACAGCAATGGCGATTTTCGGAATTGTTTTTGGAGGATGGGCGGCAACGGTTTCTGCATCATATAATAGTTTGCCTGGTGATACACTTTATACTGTAAAAATTATGGCGGAAAACGCTCAGGTTTCTTTTACATCAAAAAGTAATGAAGTGCCTTTGCGAGCAGAGTTTGCCGCAAGGCGTTTAGAAGAGATGAGAAAAATACTAGAAGCTCCTTATACGAATAATACAGAAGCTAACGCAATGACGGCAGTGCAAGATTTTAATAAACAGATAACAGCGGTAAAAAGTAGTTTAGAAAATTTTGGAGGTCAAAATACTCCGACAAAAGCGGTAGAAGCGGCAAAAATAGTGGATAGAAAAACAGAAGAATATGGCACTGCTTTGCAAAAAGCAACAGAGATTGCTTCTACGGGAGTTCAGTCAGAGGTAAAAAAAGCAACAGACGCTGTAAATGATGCAGGAATAAAAGCGATAGAAATGATTGTTAAAAGAACTCAAGAGACAGACGGAGTTTTGGATGATGTTCTTATGAATAAGGTAGGAGAAAAGATAAAAGTTGTTGAAGCCAAAGTTAATGAAGTAAGGGGAGATACGGAAAATGTTATAGCCCAAGGCGCGACAAAAGAAGCGGACGCAGTTTTGGTTCAAGCTAAAGAAGCCTTTGGTAATAATGATATGGCAACGGTTGTGGATAAGTTGGTAGAAGCAAAAAATCTTGTAAACATAGTATCAGGAACTGTCGTTATATCAAGCAGTACTGCAGAGAAGGCACCGGAAATGGTAACAATAACAGCCGAGAGTGCGAGTTCAACAAAAGAGTAATGGTATATTAACTGTCATTGCGAGGGCTGTACTCAGCCTGTGGCAATCTCACCACCCCTTCTGTCATTGCGAGGGCTGTACTCAGCCTGTGGCAATCTCACCACCCCTTCTGTCATTGCGAGGGCTGTACTCAGCCTGTGGCAATCTCACCACCCCTTCTGTCATTGCGAGGGCTGTACTCAGCCTGTGGCAATCTCACCACCCCTTCTGTCATTGCGAGGGCTGTACTCAGCCTGTGGCAATCTCACCACCCCTTCTGTCATTGCGAGGGCTGTACTCAGCCTGTGGCAATCTCATTGCAAAGAGACGAGATTGCCGCGTCGGAGTACCTCCTCGCAATGACGGAGAAGGGTAGGTGGAAAAAAGAGTGAAAAGCAAAATTTATTATTAATTAACAAAAAATTCCTCCTTTATTATTAAATAAATGGAGGTTCGGGTAGCGGAAAAGTCGACACATAACCGTGTGGCTCACCTGAATAACGGTCTAATAAGACCACAACAGGCGTTTGGTTAAATTAAAACAATTTTACCGTGACGCCAAAATTCAAAATTTAATTATGTACAACGTACTAAAAATGGGAAAAAAAGTGTTCACAGTAAGCGTTGTAGTAGCAACAATTGCTTGGTCAATTGGATTAGCAGCACTTTTGATGCCTTTGGCAGCAAGCGCAGCCGATCTTTCCTCAGGCGACCTTATAAAGGCCAGCTTGCCAGCAGTTTACTACTATGGCGCGGATGGAAAACGCTATGTATTCCCAAATCTAAAGACTTATAACACTTGGTATGGTGATTTTTCTGGAGTTAAAGTTATTTCTGATGTAGAATTAGCTGCAATCCAGATTGGTGGCAACGTAACATATCGCCCAGGTGTAAGAATGGTAAAAATTCAAACAGATCCAAAGGTTTATGCAGTTGGTTTTGGTGGTGCCCTTCGTTGGGTAAATAGCGAAGCTGTAGCTACTGGCCTTTATGGCGGAAGCTGGAATCAAATGATTGATGATGTGTCTGATGCATTCTTTACGAATTACACATTAGGCGCAGACATCAATAATGTTGCTGACTTTGATAAAGTAGCAATGCAAAATGGTTCACCAAGCATTAATATTGACAAGTCATTAAGTGGAAGCGCGCAAACAGGCGGTGGCGCTCTTACGATTGCGGCAGCAGCCGGTAGCCCAGTTTCAGCTACAATGGTAGCTGATTCTGATATTACTCCTGACGATTCAGGACAACAACGCGTTTTAGTTTTAAAAGTTAGCTTTACAGCAGGAAGCAAAGCTGCTGCGATTTCTTCATTAAAATTTCGCAGAAGTGGAATTTCTAAAGATGCTGATGCCGATTCCTTATACTTGATGGAAGGAAACAATGTTCTTCGCGAAGTAACATCCGTAAATAACGGTATTGGAACTTTTGCAATGGCAGCAGATCCAATTGTTGTTACTGCAAATTCCGTAAGAACATTAGACGTGGTGATGAATTTGGCCAAAACCGCATCATCTGGTTCAACAATGAGCTGGTCATTAGCATCTGCTGATGTAACATCAGACGCAACAAGCGTTTCTGGTAGCATACAAGGCCCAACAATGTCTGTTGCTACTGTTTCTGATCTTGGACAATTGGAAGTTGGTAGCGTAAACATTGCTCCAGCATCAGTTGACCCAGGAGTAACAAACAAAGAAATGTGGAGAGTAAGCTTTATGGCTGATGGCCAAGATATGCTTTTAACTTATGTTAAATTTACAAATCTTGGTTCATCAAATGACGCCGATATCCAGAATGTAAAGCTTTTTGATGGTGCCACACAACTTAATGGAACTGTTTCACAGCCGACCGCAAAAGAAATTGTTTTTGATTTAACAACAATGGCTGATGGTGGATATAAAATTCAATCAGGACAAACAAGACAATTCACTTTAAATGGTGATATTGTTGGCGGAACAGACCGCACATATAAATGGACCATTCAAAAACAATATGATGTAAGAGCAAAAGACATGGAATATGGAACATGGGCATTTGTTGATGATTACGACGCTACTGATGATGATGCTTTTGGTGTTGTAACACAAAAAGTTGGTGGAACAGAAACAACAACTACAATCAACACAGGCTCTTTAACTGTTGGTTTAGCATCGGATTCTCCAAATACAAACATTGTTTACAATGGTTCTAATCTTGTATTAGCAAAATATAATTTCAAGGCTAGTGGAGAACAAGTAAAGGTTAAAACATTAACAATGAAATGTAATTCTAATGACGGAGCTCTATACATTGATAACTTTTTAGTTAAATTTGATGGAGTCCAAGTTGGGAGCACAGATTCTACAATTAAGTGTGATAATGGAACAGACTCAACAGCTTTCTCTTTTGGTAACTCTGTTATCTTGGGAGTTGGCACAACTCACTCTATTGAAATTATTGGTGATTTAACCGATAGTTCAGTAGCAGTTGACGATACCGTCGTTGTTTCAATCGTTTCTGGTACTGCAGAAGGAAAAGATTCTTTAACGAATCTTGATTCGAGTGTATCTGCGACAAGTGGTCATAACTTGACTGTCAAGGGTGCGACATTGAGTGTCTTTAAGAACACTTCATACACCGACAGAAGCTCAGCACAGCCAACAGGTGTAACTAACGCGCAAGACGTAAAAGTTGCATCATTTATCGTTGTCGGCGGAGCAGCAGAAGATGCTGACATTAGCCAAATCATCCTTCGTGATGATGCTACCTATTTTATGGGCAATAATTTCCAAAACATGGTCTTAAAAGACAGTAATGGAAATATGGTTGGTTCAGCAATTTCTAGCTTAAACACTTCTGACAGCACTTATACCTTTACACCTGCAAATGCTATTAGAATCGGCAAGGGTGAACAACAGGTATATGACGTTTATGCTGATGTAAAATCAAGTGTAACTAACTCTGGAAGTGCTGTTGCTATGCTAGAGGCTGATCAAGTACTTGCTACAGGTGTTGGTACTGGTTCAAGCGCAAACTTTGGTACAGCAGGAACAGATACAACAGATATAGCATTACAAAGTGTTTACTTGGCATTGCATGGTAACTTGACCGTTGATGAATCAGCCGATACACCGGTTGCGCAACAATTGGTACTCGGTTCAACAGGCGCGTCTTTAGCTAAATTTAAACTTAGCGCAGACGCTGTAGAAGACATCACGGTAACTGAGTTTACTGTCGCGCAAGATATGTCAACAGGATTTGGAGTTATTAGCGGACCGCACTTTACAAGCGCGCGTTCTGCGACAGGTTCAATCAAGAACTTGAAGCTCTATAACGGCAGTGAATTACTTACTTCAGTTTCAGCTTTTGATAGCACCAATAACTCACAAAGCGCAATCGCAACTTTCAGCGGATTTACCTTGAATATCCCAAAGAACCAAAACGTTGTTTTGGAAGTCAAAGGTGATTTATCAAGCTTCTCTGATGGTGGCGTCCCAAGTTCAACACATAGATTATTTGTTCCAACAGAAACAAAACCATCTACAAAAGCTGTAGATAACGGCGTTGTTGCAGTAGGCGCAGGAAGCGGAATCTCGATGTCTGGGGCAGCCTTGGATTTCCTTGGCGGAACACAGACAACTGCTGATGATAGCGTATATGGCAGTTATATGGACTTGGTCAGAGCGAAATTAACGCTCGCTCATGCGTCTGATTCTCCAAGCGGAAGCTCCGCACCGTCAACCGAACAAACAGTTGCTAAGTTTGTTGCTACAAATAGCGCAAATGCAGGCAGTTACTCAGTACATCTATATAAGATGAACCTTGAGGTATCTTCGGTCGGTGCATCCTTCCCTGTATCAGGCACAGTCAACTTGAAGGTGTATAAGGATTCTATTTCCGGCTCAAACGCATTGATAACAACTGATTTCAATGGTTCATGGGCAAATGCAACACAATTCTATAGCACCAATGTTCAGACCGACGCAGCATTTACAGATCTTGAACTTGCTGCCGGTTCTAGCAGGACGATTGTCGTTACAATTAACACGTCACAATCCGGCTTTAGCGCAAACGATACCTTGAGTGTGGGTGTTGCGGCTAATGACCTGATGTGGAATGACAATAGCGGTGACCGTTCATATGACTACTATGTTGTAGACACATTGCCACTATCCGGCAAGACATTAGTCTACTAATAGATAGCCACTCTCTTGCATAAGCGTTATTTATAGCGCAAAATGCAAACAAAGAGCCCCCGAAAGGGGGCTCTTTGAAATGTTAATCTGTTTGTTATTTTAACCACTTTTTTGTCATTCCAGTTAATCACTTTTTGTCATTCCAGCGAAAGCTGGAATCCAGCATTTATTCGACTCCTCCCTTCGGAGAAGGGAGGTAGGGAGGGATTTAATAATTTATAAATCCTCGTCTGTTCCCTCCTTCGGAGAAGGAGGGAACAGACGAGGCTAATATCTTGTTTTTTTCCTTATAATATGGTAGTTTGGTATAATAAATATATTATTATGAATATCTATAAACTTGAAAAAATAGGTCGAGGAATTATCTATATTTTAGCCTTTTTTCCTTTTATCGTAGTTCCGCATACTTTGTGGCCTTTTGTTTTTATTCCGAATCTCATTTTTTATTGTTTAACAGCGGTTTTATTAACCTTGCTATTGATTATTTTATTTAAGGATAAGTTTAATGCGTCTATTAAAAGAAATAATCTTGTTTTTATAATTTTGAGTTTTGTCATCGTAATGGCAATAAGCGCGATTTTTGGAGTTGACGCGCAAAATAGTTTTTTTGGTTTTCAGCCAAGAATGGGCGGATTGCTGGCATATTTGGCTTATTTTGGCTGGCTTATTTCAATTATCTTTTTTTTAGACAATAAAGAAAAGTGGATTTTTTTTATAAAGCTTATGGTTATTTCCGCTTTTTTTGTGACAATGGTTTCTGTATTTTATGATTTAATGTCCGACGGAATTAGTTTTTTTCCCAAAGAAGGAGAAAAAGTTTTCTTTCTCAATAGGTTTTCCGGAATTTTAGGAAATTCAATATTTTTAGCCGGTTATC
>Ga0210057_1011113_pt1 | contig 10032 bp, 10 predicted proteins | sample CryGeyCG2114_010_2_FD_183968 | JGI IMG/M metagenome (GOLD analysis project Ga0210057, IMG submission 183968) | Groundwater microbial communities from aquifer - Crystal Geyser CG10_big_fil_rev_8/21/14_0.10 (SPAdes) (version 2) | ecosystem: Environmental > Aquatic > Deep subsurface > Groundwater ...
TTTCCCACATAGCAGGCAGTTCCGCCTGTTCCAACAGAAGCTGAACCGCAGGATTTTGTAGGCATGGATCCATTACTGGCATAGGCCCCTGCAGAAATAGTGTGGTTTGAGTTTTCCGCAACATTAAAGTCTGCAGTGGGTCCTGTATTCGTACCTTTATAAGATCCGTCTATGTACCAGTTAAACCTATCATAAACAGTTTGATTATCTCCGGATTCGGTTACTGTTCCGCGGATAGTTGTTGTATTTACAGAGCTGGCAGAAACAGAACACGCATAGGCAACCGGAGGGTCGCAAACTGCATTGCAGACAGATGAATCTGTAGAACAACTTCCGGGCGGATTATCTACGCAGCCGGTTTCTGGAGCAACACTGCAGGTTTTTGTTGAGGTATTGCATTGGTACGTGGTAGGACTTTGGCAGTAGTATGCAGTCTTATTTGATGGAGGACTTCCTGCGTAACATACTTGTCCGCTATTTCCGTCACAAACAGATCCGCTCGTACAAGCATAAACATCCCATCCCGAAGCACCGACGCAAGAAGGAGAAGGCCTCGTGGAAGATCCGCTGCAAGTAACATTGCATGCACAAGCTCCCGCCGCCTGCCCGCTGCAGCAGCACATTACATCCCTTGAACAGCTATTAGGACCATAAGATTGACCTGTAGTTGTGTTTATACAAGTACCAGTATCTGTTCTATTACCCCATTTCCAATTGCAAAGACCAGGTGGAGCGGAGGCAGAACAGCCAATTCCTCCGCAGGTTCCAGGTGTACTGATATTGCATTGATCATCAACATCCGTGCATGCAGAATTGTGAGCAAATGTTTGGTATTGGTTTTGAAATAAGAAAAAGAAAAAAAATAAAGATAAAAAAAAGATAATTGAGCTTAGAAGTTTATTTGTCTGGGCAGCAACATTCATAAATTAGTTACTAAAATCAACTATAAAAGAAGAGTAGAGATAACCAATCAATTGGTTATATAATTCTGTATTCTCTAGTCCAATTGCGTGACTTATCCCATAAAAATTAAGGCTTAAAGTTATGTTTTTTTTATCAATCTGTTTTATGTTGTCAGTAAAGTAAGCCACCATTGGTCCAATTCCCCAAGGCTGGTCTGCAGTTCTCATTCCCCAAATCTTGCCTACATTTTCTCCCTGACCTCCACCCCATTCAATTCTATAATCATAAAATCTGCCTGTTGCATCAATTTGAGCTTTTTCCTTTGCAAGTCTAATTGCTTCAGCTTCATCTCCGGCAAGAAGTATCATGACCTTTTTGTCAATTCCATTTGCTCTAAGAATTGGACCAAGCTGATCCAGCTTTGCTTTATCTGTGTCCCTTATTATTACTTTTGATTTTTTTGAGCTTGCCACATACCATCCGTCTCCGCCTTGCTCGTACGCCAACTCTACTTTTTGAGTCTCCTGACCTCCGGTTCCTCCTTCTCCATATCTCCAATTCAAGTAGTCTTGTCCTATGTTTCCCATTTCAACCTGCCACCCTTCTGGATTTGAAGGGGTGTAAGTTAAAACTCTTCTCTCAAAAGGCTGAACCAAAACATCCTTGTCTACGCCTCCGACTTTTTGTTTTCTCCACATCGCAGGTCCTGTAGGATGTCCCATGAGCTCTATTCCTGCATTAAACCATAGATTTTCTGGTGTGTTAGGAATTCTTTCCCCTGATTCTTTGAAAAAAGTTTTAAACTCATTTGCTGTTCTTTCTTCAAAAAGACCAGGCTCTACTGTTTCATATTGATTTTGGCTAAGCTCTTTGTATGTTATATTTCCTGGAACCTTATCTCCAACTGCTGCTATATCTGCTGGACCTTTAAATTCAAAGGTTGCATCTCCTGTTTGCATTTGTCCGGTTATTAGCTCATTTGCAAGAAGCCCCGTTGTGCCTCCTTCCTCCACTCTTCCCTTATCAAAATATGCAACAATTCTTTGTTTCCCATTATAGGTCTCATAGACTATAGGAACGTCTTTGTCTGGTCCAAACATCCATGGTACTCCCTGAAGTTCTCCTCTTTGTATTTTCCCGTCTCCAACTGCCTCCCAAAGATCTATAAATTCCTGTGGCATCTGCAATCCGGAAGCTTCAAGAGCGTTAGGGAAGTATTTATTAACAAGGTTTTCTGCTGTTTGCGGAGCAATTCCCGGGTCTTTAACTAATTGAATATTCTCTGAGGTTTGTGTTTGCTTGTTTTCCTGGACAATTGGAGTGAGAGATGGAGGTGTTTGAGCTTTTGCTTCATGAACAATTCCTGCTCCCGCTCCTGCAACAGCTGCTGCAATTGCACTTTCTGCAATTAATAGCTTTTTACCTGTAAGTTTTTTGGATTCTTTTGAAGAACTGTTGATTTCTTGTGCTTCCAAGGGGGTAGCGGCTTCCGGGTTTAAAGCATGAGGAACAACACTTTTTCTAATTTTTCCCGCTCCTTCAAGCGGTCCTTTAATTTCTGCCGGGTTGCTCATATTCTTTCCAATTTTACCACTTTCCCTTTTAAAGTCAAGAAACTATAAGACACATCTTTGCGGAAGATGTTATTAGCTTAATGGTAGAAGATCGAATGTATCAATGTCAAGCTGTTAGGTGTTGTTCTTGGGTGAATAATGATATAAATTTAAAATATGCAGCAAGTTAGATGGAAAATTGATTATTACGAATCTCCAGCAGGTAATAAACCGGTAGAAGAATTTATCTACTCTCTTGAAGAAAAATCACAGGCTAAAGTTACCAGAACGCTTGAACTGTTAGAAGAGTTTGGCGTTTCTCTTGGTATTCCCCATGCAAAAAAACTTACAGGTACACCACTTTGGGAACTACGAATACTTGGCTCAGACAATCTTCGTATTTTTTATATTGCCAAGCAACAAAAAAAATTTCTCCTTTTGCATGGCTTTAAGAAGAAAACACAGAAAACAGAGAAAAAAGAAATTAAAGTTGCTTTAGAACGGTTGCAAAAGCATCAATCTGGAAAAAAACAATCATAAGTTGCCACTTGCAATATTACAATTTTGTGATATTATGTATTTATATGGATTTTCAAACTCACAAAAAACAATTGATGCAGAACCCTGCTTTTAAGAAAGCATATGAAGAATCTGAACTTGAATATCAGGTTGCCCGAGCTTTAATTAAAGCCCGTCTTGAGAAAGGATATACACAAAAACAATTAGCTGAAAAACTTCATACTAGACAATCAGTTATTTCTCGGGTTGAGAATGCTAAGACTGTCCCTTCCCTGTCCTTCTTAAAACGCTTAGCAGAAGTTCTTGATGCTTCTCTTCAGGTACATTTTAAGCTTAAAGTAGTCTAAAAACAACCATCAGTTAGAAACTGTAAACATCCCATCCCGAAGCACCGACACAACTGGGAGAGGCTCTGGAAGACGATCCGCTGCAAGTAACATTGCATGCACAAGCTCCTGCTGCCTGTCCTCCACAGCAACATATTTCATCCCTTGAACATGTTCTAATAATTAGTCCACTTGCTTTATCTCGACAGCTTCCAGTTCGAGTCATATTGCCCCATTTCCAATTACAAAGGCCAGGAGGAGCAGAAGCACTGCAACCTATTCCTCCACAAGTGCCTCCAGAAAGGTTAATACATTCCTCATCCACATCGGTACAAGAAGCATTATGAGCAAAGCTTTGGGGTAAATTAAAGAAAAAAAGTAGAAAAAAAAACAGAAAAAAGAAGAGTGGAACTACAAGGTATTTTTTAATTTTTAGGGCAGATAAAACCATGCTCAATTAAACTCTACATTTATATTCTTCCAAAGTAAAGGAATTACTTGATTATATACAGAAACATACCTGTCCCAATATTTTTCTCTATCTATAGATGAGCCGACTGCAGACCCGAGCGCTTCACCAACTAAATGAGAAGCTATATCTTCTTTTGCAAACTGCTTCATATTTTCAAGAGGATAAAATAGTCCTGCCCATTCTTTACCATTGTTCCATTCTTTACCAACGGATACTCCGTAACCGCTGCCCATGTAAAAAAGCATGAAATCATTGGAGGTGAGATCTGTACCAAAAAACTGTTTAGCCATTCTAATTGCCCTGTCTTCATTTTTAGCAAACATTATTATTACTTCTCCTGGAGTTCCATCAGGCTTTACAATTCCATTCTCTTTTAATTTAGCTTCTATCTGATCAAGGATTGCTCTATCGCCTGGCTCTACTCGCAAGAAAGACTCCACGTCACTCTCGAAATACCAACCTTTTCCTTGGAAATGATGGGTCTTAATTTCTGTTTCCTGTCCCCCTGTTCCTCCTTCCCCATATCTCCATTTATTGTAATGTTGGCCTATGTTTCCCATCTCTACTTTCCATGGGTCATCATTGTCAGGTGTATAAGTTAAAACTCTTCTTTCAAAAGCTTGGACTAAAACATCTTTTTCTACTCCTCCAACCTTTGCTTTCACCCATTTTGCCTCAGTTATCGGGTTTCCGATAAGCTCTATTCCTCTGTTGTATGCAAACTCATCTGTTGTGCCAGGAATTCTTTTGCCGGATTCTCTGAAAAAATTCTTAAACTCATTTACTGTCCTTTGTTCAAACTGATTAGGTTCAACTGTTTGGTATTGATTTTGGCTAAGTTCTTTGTATGTTATATTTCCTGGAACCTTATCTCCAACTGCTGCTATATCTGCGGGGCCTTTAAATTCAAAGGTTGCATCTCCTGTTTGCATTTGTCCGGTTATTAACTCCTTTGCAAGAAGCCCAGTTGTGCCTCCTTCTTCCATTCTTGCTTTATGAAAGTATGCAACAATTCTTTGTTTTCCATTGTAGGTTTCGTATGTTATGGGAACGTCTTTGTTTGGTCCAAACATCCATGGTACTCCCTGAAGTTCTCCTCTTTGAATTTTTCCGTCTCCAACTGCTTCGTGAAGCTGTATAAATTCCTGTGGCATTTGCAATCCGGAAGCTTCAAGAGCGTTAGGGAAATATTTGTTGACAAGGTTTTCTACTGTTTGCGGAGCAATTCCCGGGTTTTTAACCAGTTGTATGTTATCTCCTGTTTGTGCTTGATTGTTTTCCTGGACAATTGGGGGAGGGCTTGCTTCAGCGGTAAAAGTAGGTATTACAGCAGCTCCTATTCCTGCTGCTGTTCCTGCTGCCAGTGTTCTCACCAATTCTTTCTCGAGTTTTTTAGCTGTGTCTCCTGTAAGCTTATTTGGATCAGAAGAATTTAATTCCTGAGCTGTTTTAGGATCGGCATCGTGGCTGGTTAAAGCATTATTTGGAACCACCATTCCGGCAACTAAGCTATACCATCTGCCTTTTTCAACAGGAGAAGGAGGGGATTCCCCAGAAGGAGCTTCTTTAATTTCTACCGGGTTATTCATGTTTTCTGTAATTCTACCACGTTCTCCTGTGAAGTCAAGAAACTATAAGATATGTTTAAATTGACCTAATTGATCTAACTGTTCTAATTTCTAAACAAACCTCAATTCCCAATTTGACAATAGATGATAGGCAATAGAAGGTAGGTTTTTGAGGATAGAAGGTTGAAGATTGATTTTTTCTATCTTCTATTCTCTGCCTCCTACCACCATCTTCCATTTTCTATTTTCCACCGTCTTTTTCTTTTGTCATTTTTTAGGTTAATTAGAAATTTACTAGTGCTTATTAGCTTAATGGTAGAAGATTAATAGGATCAATGTCAAGCTGATCGATTGACTGGTATGTTCAAATATGGTAGTATATAAATACTAAATCGCCCTGTGAGGTCGCAAGACATTTGCAGGGCTTTATTTTTTGCTGTAAAATCAGTGAATGAAGCAAAAATGCGTAATTCTCATTGATGGCAGCAATTTCTACTTTAAGCTCAAAGAACTAAAACTGCATAATCTTCTCTCGTTTGATTTCAGTAAATTTGCTCGTCATGTTGCACGTTCTAATTAAATTGTTAGCGTATGCTATTATGTTGGTCGGATCAGGCAGGATGGATCGGCAAAGACTGAAAAATTATTTAACAGTCAACAAAAACTACTTGGAAAGCTCAAGAAATATAAAATTTCTTACCAATTTGGATATTTATTAAAAAGCAGTGGTGTATATCACGAAAAAGGTGTCGACGTTCAAATAGCAGTAGATATGTTAGTAGCTGCTTATGAGAATACTGCAGACCGGATTATTATAGTTTCTTCTGATACCGATTTAGAGCCAGCCATTAGAAAGGCAAAAGAGAAGGGTAAAATTGTAGAATATGTTGGATTTTCTCATAGAGCGAGTGTTGCAATGGTGAGTTTTTGCTCTGAATCAACACTCTTGAAGAAAGAAGATTTTGATCAGTTTATTAAAAGCAGTACAGTTTAGTTGTATTTTTTTATAACACTTTTACAACATCCTTCCTTCCTTGATTTAGATTTAACTCGCATTGTATATTTTATCTATTAATACCATACCAATAAAAAAAGGAGAACCCTAAATTAGGATCGCTCCTTAGTTTTATAAATTTATACTACAATACTTTCAAGAAAAAATTAATGCATTAAAGCATAAACATCCCATCCCGGTGCTCCCTCGCAAGAAAGAAAGGAGGTGAAGATTAAGAAACGAATAAATATCGGCCTAGTTTTAAATTTTCTTTGGGCAGAAAAGGAAACCATAATCTATTTTGACTAATAAGCTATTAATGTGGTATAAGTTGATAACAAATTGAAAAAGGCATATGGGGAAAGAGCTTAGATCCATAGAACCTTATCTGCCAAATGAACCACCTTACAGAGAAACACTACCGTTAGATGAAAATAGTCCATCCTCAGAAGATATTTATAGGACGCTTTCTTCTCCAATTGATGTCCAATTAGAAATAACCACCGCCTGTAATAATACTTGCACTCACTGTTATAATTACTGGCGAGGAGAAAATCTTTCTGAAACCACTCTTGATGAAGAAAGTCTTTATCAAGTAATTGAAGAGTTAAGAAAAAATCAAGTTTTTGGGGTTAATTTTACTGGTGGCGAGCCATTTTTATTTAAAGAGATAACCTTAAAAGGAATTAAATGGGCCAGGGAAAAAGGAATCTCCCCATCCCTGAATACTAATCTAACCACTATTGCCTCTGAAGACGCTTTTCGTCTTAAAGAAGCGGGTATAGATTCTGTTCTCACTTCGCTCCTTTCTTCTAACGAAGAAACCCACGATCTTATTTCCCAAAGACATGGGTCATTTAAAAGAACTTTAACAGGGATTAAGGCTTGTGTTGATGCTGAAATAAGAGTTTGGACAAATATGGTAGTCACCCAACAAAATCAAAGACAAGTTTATGAAACAGGGAAATTTGTCAAGGAAATTGGTGGACAAGGGTTTTCCGCTACCAAAGCCGCACCTTGCCTTTCTTGTAGTGATTTCTCTCCCTTAGAAATTGACAGAGACTCTTTTAAAAAAATGCTCGAAGATCTTCTTCTTTTAGAAAGAGATCTCGGGCTTGAGGTAGATTCTTTAACTGCCTATCCTCTTTGTGCCATAGGCGATGGTGAAAGATTGGAAAAGTTTGCCAGAAGAAGCTGCGTTGGAGGGATTACGGCTTTGACCATTGGAGCCAACGGAGAGATTAGACCTTGTTCACATGCGGATATTACTTATGGGAATATTTTTCAAGAATCTCTTTCTGAAGTTTGGAAAAACATGAAAGATTGGCGTGACGGAAGTCTTTTACCAAAAGCTTGCTTGGAGGAATGTGAATATTTTGGAGTCTGTGGGGCAGGCTGTCGCATGGAGGCAAAATATCAGGGAGACATCAAAGGAAAAGATCCTTTAGTCACCGGGCCTTCGGATGTAACTTCTTTGCCTTCTTGGGAAATTACTTCTGTCCCACCCGATTTTTTAGAGAAGAGGGTTTTAGTCAATCCGGATCTTAAAACAAGAAAAGAAGAATTTGGAGGGATAATGTGTTCCAGAGATGGTCTGCCTCTTTTTCTTAATGAGGATGCCTACGTTGTTATCCTTAAGTTAAAAGGACTAATTTCTCCCTTTACTTTTAAGGAAGCTGCTAGTAATTTAGGTCTTTCCCAAGATTCTTCCGATTTTTTCTGGGCCCTTTTTACCAGAGAAGTCTTTCAGGAAATAAGATGAAAACGTTTAAGAAAAATTTTTCTTTAATTCTTAAAAATATTACTTCAAAACTATTGATAAAGAAGGTTGTTTTTCCACAAAATGTTGCCTTTGTTTATTTTTCTCCTAAAGAGAAGAATATTAAGAAAGTAGTCCATGATTTGGTTGATGGCTATCAACGAATTTTCCAATTCTTCGGTTTTGGCATCCCTTCCTTGAGATTGGTTCTTCTCTATACCAGAAAGGAGATAGATGAGCTAAGACAAGAAAAGACTCCTTCCTGGCTCGTAGGCCAGGCAGATAAAAATACCATTTGCCTTTTTAGCCCCTCTGTCTTTGAAAAAGTAAGTCCTCATAGAAGAAGTGAATTTAAAAAGGTTCTTCTCCATGAAATGACCCACCTTTTTATCCGCCGGATACATTCCTCTTTTGAACCGCGGTGGCTTGAAGAAGGGTTGGCTTATTTTGTCGCTGGACAAAGAGGGAAAAAACAATTCAATTCCCACTTCTTTTTAAATAAAGAGCTTCCTTTTCTTTTAGACAGTGAGAAAAGATGGCAAAAAGCACTTCCTTACGGCGCTTACACAATTTCCTTTCTTCTGGTTAAATTTTTAATTAAGCGTTTTGGTAAAGAAAAAATCATTAAGTTTTTATCCTCGTTGCGAGGAAAATATAACCGTAAAAAACTTTGTCAGAACTTCGAGCAAATTTATGGTCAAAAAATCACAGAAGAGGTAAAAGAATTTCTTAACCAGTATACACTTGAAAGAAAAAGAAAGGAGGTGAAGAAAGAATGAAAGTAGAATTAAATCCAAGATTTGTCTCTCTTTTAAATAAGAACGTTCAGAGTGTTTCCCCGTTAGATACAAAAGGAGAGGTTTTGGAAAAAGAGCAAGGCGCAGTGCAGGATCTACCAGGAAAAGATGTGCTACGTGCTAGAGGATCTTGTTATCGTGAACCTCCTCCATGTTATGGTGTAGGCAAGAGATGATGTGAGAAGTGCAAAATTGCCTAGATTGAAGTCCGACCTTTGTAAAGGTCGGACTTCTAAAATTTATTCAATAATTCAAATCATTGAATTGGTAAGGCTTAAAGAATTCTTCTGTTTCATCTTGTTTTTTGCAGGTCTCGTAACCTCATTTTTGTACCACGAGAGTATTACAAAAGCTTGGTATTTATTTGATAGTAGCAAGGAGAAAGGTGCTAGACTTACTCTATTCTATTTAATTGATTCTTATTCCTGTTACTTCTTTCTTTCCGCTATTTGGATCCTCATTTATGCTTATCATTAGATAATCTCCTTTTGTAATGTCATTAAGTGTAGTTATCCTTTCTTTTCCGGTTTTACTTACCAATGTAGGTCTTATACTGTTTTTGACAAATATAGGGTCTTTTATAATCTCCCCGTTTGATTTAAACATATAAATTAATTTTCCGTCTTTATCGTCAACGACACTATTTACATGTCCTTCTATCACATAAAAAAGAAGTCCTGTTTTTGATACTTTTTGGGGTTTCTCAAATGTATTTTTACTGGATCCTGCCGGCCGGGGCAAGACTACAGGTTCTTCTCTCTTTGGCAAAAATGAGAGAAAAGAGAAAGCATAATCTAATCTTAAGATATTAAAGTAGTTAAGGGAAAAAAATATAATAAAAAGAAAAATAAGTGTCGAGAGAATGATGCTAATCCCAATTTTGTTTGAATTATTATCCTCTTTTTTTCTTTGCGGGCTAACATATAAAAATGGGGCTTTGTCCATACTCAAATAGTAGTTAATTTAAATACTTGTGTCAATATTTAGAGATTACATCTGTAAATCCCTAAATTACCGGTATGTACACTTAAATATCCGACACTTCTTTTAAGAATTGGTTAGGTGTTTTCATTCCCAAACTCATATGAGGTCTCTTGTTATGATAATATACTAAATATTCTGTTAGTTCGCGATCGAGAAT
>Ga0210057_1011114_pt1 | contig 10032 bp, 10 predicted proteins | sample CryGeyCG2114_010_2_FD_183968 | JGI IMG/M metagenome (GOLD analysis project Ga0210057, IMG submission 183968) | Groundwater microbial communities from aquifer - Crystal Geyser CG10_big_fil_rev_8/21/14_0.10 (SPAdes) (version 2) | ecosystem: Environmental > Aquatic > Deep subsurface > Groundwater ...
GTTCATCCCAACTAGACCAATAGTTGAAAAGTGATTGCCCCAATAATTATCTCTCATTTTTTTAATTCCTGATAAATAGAATCTGGAATAGGGATACAAACCTTTTTCAATAAAACTCTCAACTATCTTTCTTTTTATTTCCAAACTTTCTTTTGCCAAATCCATCATTCTGGCCAATCTTTCAAAAAAATCTTTTTTGGTTTTTGAGAGGTATCCAATCCTAGGCATATTTATTGTTACTACTCCAATACTACCGGTTAGGCTCCCACTTCCAAAAAGCCCTCCTCCGCCCCGATTGTAAAGGTCAGTCAAATTCAAACGAAGCCTGCAACACATTGAACGCACATCTTCTGGTTTCATTTCCGAATTGATGTAATTGGCAAAATAATTTGTTCCGTATTTAGCTGAAGCTTCAAAAATTCCGTCAAAAGCTGGCTCATCCCAGAGAAAATCTTTGGTAATATTTATTGTTGGGATAGGAAAATGAAAAGGCCTTCCGCTTTTATCACCCTCTAGCATTGTTTCATAAAGAGCTTTATCAAATGTTTTCATTTCTTCTTCAAATTCTCCATAGGTTTCTTTTTGGGGCTTACCTCCTAAAATTACTGGCTGCTTAGCAAAGGCTGCAGAAGGTTTAAGGTCTAAAGTAATATTTGAAAAAGGGCACTGAAATCCAACCCGAGTGGGGATGGCCATATTAAACAAAAATTCTTGCATTGCTTGTTTTACTTGTTGATAATTTAAATTATCATAGCGAATAAAAGGAGCTAAAAGAGTATCAAAATTTGAAAAAGCGATTGCGCCAGCGGCCTCCCCTTGAAGTGTATACATGAAATTCACTACCTGACCCAAAACTGCTTGAAAATGTTTTGCTGGTTTTGATTCTATTTTTCCTGAAACCCCGCCAAATCCTTTAAGTAATAAATCATAAAGGTCCCAACCAACACAATAAGGACCTAAAGTGTCTAAATTATGAATATGCAAATCCCCACCTTCATTCGCTTCTCTTATTTCTTTTGGATAAATTTTATTTAGCCAATATTTTTTAACAATGTAAGAAACTCCGTAATGATTCAGCCCTTGTAAAGAAAATGCCATATTAGCATTCTCCTGAACTTCCCAATCTAATTTCTCTAAATATTGATCAATTCTATCTACCGCTTCTTCAGCTACCATTATTGCCTCTCTTATCCTTCTTCTCTGTTCCCTATAAAGAATGTAGGCTTTAGCAGTTTCGACTAGACCTTCTAAAATCAAAACTTCTTCTACTATGTCTTGAATCTGCTCAACCTGAGGAATTTCATCTTTCTTAAAGCGCCGATTTATAATTTGGACTACTTTATTAGAAATACTTTTTGATCGCTTTCCATCGCCCTGGTTGGTGGCGGTTAAGGTCTTAAAAATAGCATCTGAAATTCTGGCTTGGTCAAATTCGACAATCTCACCATCTCTTTTTCTAACTTTTGTAATTTTGTTTTTTAACATAACAATAAAAAATAAGAGAATTACTTTATTTTAATCCCTAAAAAAACCTCCGTCAACCAGAGGTTAGGCTCAAAAAGTGTGGAAAACTTAAATTTTCAAAACCCAGTGGCAATAATTGTTACTTTGAGCTCTCCTTTTCTTAGTTTTTCATCATAGACTGCTCCAAAAACTATTTTAGCTTCCGGAGAAATTTCCTCAGTGAAAATTCGAGATATTTCATCAATCTCCGAAAGAGAAATATCTTTACCCCCTGAAACATTAAACAATATTCCTCTTGCTCCTTTTGGTGAAATATCAAGCAACGGTGAATTAATCGCTGCTAAAGCTGCTCTCTGGGCTCTTTTCTCTCCTTTTGCTCTTCCTATTCCAAACAAAGCCGAACCCGAATCTTTCATAATCGTTTTAACGTTGGCAAAATCAACATTAATAATTCCTGGTAATAAAATTAAATCAGAAATTCCTTGAACAGCCTGTCTTAAAATATCATCACACAACCAAAAAGCATTTAAAACCGTGGTTTTTGCTTCTAGAATTTCCAACAATTTATCATTTTGGATAGCAAGCAAAGCATCAACTTTCTTTTTAAGTAATCTCTGACCCTTTTCAGCAATTCTCATTCGCGATAATCCTTCAAAAGAGAAGGGTTTAGTAACAATCCCAATGGTTAAAGCTCCCAAACTTTTAGCAATTTCAGCTATAATCGGAGCTGCTCCACTCCCAGTTCCTCCACCCAATCCACAAGTAACAAAAACCATATCTGAACCTTTTAAAATTTTTGATATTTCTTCCTTTTGCTCTTCAGCAGACTTTTTACCAATTTCCGGATTCATACCTGTTCCTAATCCTTTGGTTAAATTTTTACCAATCCGAATCTTAAAATGGGCTTTTGCCTTTTTGAGGTCTTGGGCGTCGGCATTTATCGCCACCAACTCTACTCCTTTAATTTTACATTTTGCCATTCTTGAAATAGTATTAGACCCTGAACCGCCCACACCAACTACTTTAATTTTTGTTGTAGTTTTCATTATTTTATGGCTCTTAGGGAATAAAAATTTTAAATATTCTTTTTATTTTCGCTCCAATCCCTTGGCCAAAACGGAGGCGAGAAATTCCTTCTTCTTCAAGGTCAAGACCACAAAGAATTAAACCACATACGGTAGATAAAGAGGGGTCTTCTTGGGAAGGAAAAAACCCTTGAGCAAGCCCGATTCGGCAAGGAAGTTTTAACTCTTTTTTAGCAAGTTCAACAATTTTTGGTAATTTTGCCCCTCCTCCTGTTAAAACTATGCCGGCGGGTAAAAGACCTTGACGAGAAATCTTTTTTAATTCTCTATTAACTTGGTCAAAAATTTCTGAAACCCTGGCTTCTATAATTTCTACTAAGTTTTTCTGGGAAAAAACTAATGGTTCTGGCAAAAATTCGCCCCTTATCTTCTCTTTTTTATTCGTGCCCCGATAAACACAGGAGCCAAACTCAAGTTTTATTCTCTCGGCTATATCAATATCTATCCGTAACAGAATAGCAACGTCATTGGTGATATTAGCAGAACCAAGCGGAAAAATGGCTGTATGGATTAAATTTTCCTCTTCAAAAACAGCCAAACCTGTAGTTGAGGCTCCGATATCTAAAAGAGCTACTCCTAATTCTTTTTCTCTGGGAGTAAGCACTGCCCTTGATGAGGCTAAAGGTGTTAAAATTAAATCATTAATTTGAAGTCCAGAATTTAAAACTGCCTGAGTTAAATTTTTAAGATAAGGAGAAAAACAGCCCAAGGCTAATGCTTCAACTTCTAATCTTACTCCCTGCATCCCAAGAGGTTCTTTTATTCCTTTTTCTCCGTCAACAATAAATTCTTTAGGAAAAACCTCTAAAATTTTTGTGTTTGATGGTAAAGAAAAAGTTTGGGCGGCTTGAATTACTCTATCAACATCTTCTTGAGAAATTTTTTGGTCAGCCCGGGAAACTGAAACCAAGCCACGGGAAGAAGTAAAAAATATATGACTTCCGCCAATATTAACATAAACTCCATTTATCTTTTTCCGTATTGGTTCTTCTGCCTTTTTTACGCAAGAAGCAACAATCCTTGCCACTTCTTCAACATTAACTACTACCCCTTTTCTAATGCCCGAAGCGGCCTCTCGACTCTGTGACAAAATTTGAAGACTTTCTTCATCGACTGTTTTCTGGGCAACGAGCGTTTTAATTGTACTGCTTCCAATGTCTAAGCCGGCGAGGATACGAGTTTTTGCCATAATTTAAAAATTTAAAATTTAATTTTTAAAAAATATTTTTACCCTGTTAAATTTTTACTTTCGTAAAACTATTTAACAAGGTTTAAATAGTAATTTTCTTTTTTTTCCATTTCTTTGGCTTCAACTTCTGACTTTTTATGATTATACCCCAGAAGGTGCAAAATTCCATGAATTAAAACTTGAGCTAACTCCTTTTCAAATTTTGAGCCAAATCTCTTAGCGTTTTTTTTAACTTCTCTCAAGCAAATAACTATCTCGCCTAGTCCTATTTCTTTCTCGGAGAAGGCCAAGACATCGGTCGCTTGATTTTTTCCCCGATATTTCTTATTCAACTCTCTTATTTTCCCTTGGCCAACCAAAGCAATTGACAATTCGGTTTTTCCTTTTTTCTCGGCCTCCCGAGTTTTAACGAAGGGGGAAGAAGAAAGCTTACTTTCTTCGCCCCCTAAAACAGCTTTAGCAACCTTTTTCAAAAAACTTTCATTAATTTGATTGGTAGTAAGGTTATTAATCTCAATCATTTTCGGCTATTAATAGTTCTTTAACCACTTTGCCCACTAAACTTCCTTCGGCTTTTCCTTTTAGTTTGGGCATTATCTCTGCCATTACCTTACCCATATCTTTGACTCCAAATTTTTCCCGCTCCTCTGGGGTGAGGCTCGCCTGTAAGGCGGCAATGGTTTCTTTGACTAATTTTCTGATTTCTTCTTCAGAAAGCTGCTCGGGGAGGTATTTTTCTAAAATTCCCAATTCGGCTTTTTCTTTTTTAATTAAGTTTTCTATTTTTTCCTTTTTCCCCGCCTCCGTCCCGCCTGACGGCGGGACTACGGCGGGTCCGCCGTAGCTGTTAGCGTAGGCGGAAAATTCCAAGATTGCTTCTTTTCTTTTCTTAACTTCAGAGAAAATAACCCCAATCACCTCTTCATCTATTAACTGACTTTCTTTTTCAAGTTCTTTTTCTCCTAACTCGGGCTTTTCCCTGCTTAATTTATATCTTTTTTCTTTTTCTTTATTTAAAATAGCAGCCGAAACCTGACGCAAAACCAAGGACTCTAGTTCTTTTTTTTTCTTCACTGCCTCCATCAAATTTTCTTGAATTTTAACTTTTAGGGCCATTGGTTTCATTGTGCGCTTTTCCCTATTTTTTTTAATTTTTCGTATTCTTTTTTAATTTCTTCTCTCCGCAAGGCAGCTCTTTTTTTCATCTCTCGCGATTTTTTCCTTTCTTTAAACCTTGTTTTTCTTGCCCGAAACAAAATTCCGCTTTGTTGAACATTTCGAGTAAAGCGGTGAAGTAAAGATTGAGCTGTTTCTTTGTCTTTTCTTCTAACTTCTAAAGCCATGAGTGCTTCGCTAAAATTAAATATAAAATATAAAAAATAAAATATTTTTGCCTTTTTTATTTGTGTTTTTTATTTTTTGATTGGCTTCCACTCAGCAGATGCAGATGCAAATGGTCAATTATCTGTCCAGCAGCTCGGCCAACATTGATTTGAAGTTTATAACCTCTAAGATTTTTCTCTTTGGCGATTTTCTGAGCGGTTAAAATTAACTCTCCCATCAAGTTTTTATCTTCAATTTCTATATGATTAACTGAATGAATATGTTTTTTAGGAATAATTAATAAATGAATTGGGGCTTGGGGATTAATATCTTTAAAAACAACGACTTTCTCGTCTTCATAAACGATTTCTGATGGAACTTCTTTTTTAGCAATTTTACAAAAAAGACACTCCATAAGGTTATTTTTTAAGTCTTTTTTTCATCTCCGCTACCACCCTTTCCAGTTTAACAATTTCTTGTTTTCCAGTGGTCATATCTTTAATAATAATTGTTCCTTCGAGGGCTTCTTTTTGACCTAAAATTAAAACATATTTCGTTCCCAATGCATTAGCCCTATTTAATTGAACTTTTAAAGAATCTCGACCAAAAGATTCAGCAACCAAAATCTTTGCCTTTCGAAACTCTTCAAAGAGTTTTAAACTCTTTCTCTTCGCTAGTCCCCCTAATTGGGCTAAAAAAACCTTAGTTAAGGGTTCTTCTGGAAATTTCACGGCCTTAACTTTCATTCCTTGGATAATTCTTTCAATTCCGGCTGCCCCGCCAACAGCCGGAGCGTCTTTCCCTCCTAAAAGTTTAACTAAAGAATCATATCTTCCTCCTCCCACTAAAGATAAAAGTTTTTTCTCTTCTTTCTTTTCTGTATTTGAATCGCTAAAAATCTCAAAAACTGTTTTTGTGTAATAATCCAATCCGCGAACTAAATAGGGGTTTAGACGATAAGGTAATTCAATTTCATCTAAAAATTCCAAAACTTCTTTAAAGTGATTATGGCATTCTTCGCAGAGATAATCTAACATCTGAGGGGCCTGAGCCTTAATCTGCTGGCATCTTTCTTCTTTACAATCTAAAACTCTTAAAGGGTTTTTTCTAAATCTTCTTTTACATTCAGAACATAAAGAGGCTTCTCTTGTCCTTAAATAGCTTGTCAAAAGTTTTTTATAATGAGGACGGCACTGACTATCTCCAATGCTATTTATTTCAACGATTAAATTTTTAAAACGAAGCTCTTCTAATATATTATAAAAAATTTGAATCATTTGAGCATCTATTGCCGGACTTTTTTCTTCCAAAACTTCAAAACCAAACTGCCAAAATTGGCGATAGCGTCCGGCCTGAGGATGCTCAGCTCGGAAAAAAGGACCCCAATACCAAAGTTTCACCGGTTGGGGCAGATTAAACATTCCCTGCTGAATATATGCTCTAACAACTGGCGCTGTTCCTTCTGGACGAAGGGCTAAAAAATCATCTCCTTTAGTTTTAAAAACATACATTTGTTTCTGAACGATATCTGTCGAAAGCCCTACCCCTTTTGAAAAAAGCTCGGCTTCCTCAAGGATTGGAGTGTCTATTTTCTTAAATCCGTAGAATCTTGCCATATCTTCACAAACCTTATAAATTCGCTGGAAATACTTCTGTTCATTAGACAAAATATCGTGCATTCCAGTTGGCGATTGAAATTTGGGTTTTTTCATAAATATAATGCGAATGCCGCAAATTTATATGCGAATGCCACGAATGTGTCACCCTACTTATTTTTTTCAGCAAGTTATTCGCAGCATTCGAATGTTATTCGTAGATTCGCATTAAGCTTACTTTAGTAAGCGGGGGCTTCAATTTTTGCCAAAGCAGTAATTGGCCAAGCCCTTAAAAACACTCGACCAATTATGTTTTCTCTTGGTAGAGGACCCCAGCGCCTTGAGTCAGAAGAAAGGTATCGATTATCACCTAAAACAAAATATTCGTTTTTTTCTAAGGTGGTTTGGGTATGACCTGGAGTTTCTAAAGAGGACGGTAGATAACTTGACTCATCTAAGGTCCATTTTCCTCCGTCTTTATAGATAGTGATTTTTCCATCTTTAATTTCTATTGTTTCTCCCGGTAGCCCAACAATCCTTTTAATATAGCGCTGGGAAGGGTTTTCTGGATATTTAAAAACCAAAACCTCTCCTCTTTGAGGATCCTTAAATCTATAAGAAATTTCATCAACAATTAAATAGTCGCCATTTTCAAAATTTGGCTCCATTGATTGACCCATAACAAAAAATGGCTGAAATAAAAAATAGCGAATTGGAATAACTATCACCAGAGCAATAATAACTATTTTTGAAATTTCCCAAATAAAAGCAAAGAATGACTTCATATACTTTTATTATAGTATTTTTACTTTTAAAATCAAGTGCTAAAATAAATTAATGGTCTTGATTATTGGCTTGGGTAATCCTGGAAAAAAATACGAAAAAACCCACCACAATATTGGCTTCCAGGCGGTCGATGAAATCGCCGCCAATTTTCAATTTCCAATTTTTAATTTTCAATCAATTTTTAATGCTCAGACTTCAAAAGGGAAAATTAATGGACAAAACGTCATTCTGGCTAAACCTCAAACCTTTATGAATCTTTCTGGAAAATCGGTAAAACTTTTAATTAAAACCTACAAAATAAAACCTGTCGCTAATTTCAGCGATCGCTTAAATAAGCGACAAAGATTAGGACTTGAAAATTTATGGGTTGTCCATGATGATATTGATTTGCCTTTGGGAAAAATTAGAATATCAATTGGTCAAGGAGCGGCCGGCCACAAAGGAGTGGAGTCAATAATTAGAGAAATTGGTACAAAAAATTTTGTTAGATTTAGAACTGGAATTCAACCAAAACAGACTGATAGACCAATCTATAATACTGAAAAGTTTGTTCTTCAAAGGGTTAATAAGGAAAAGGAAAAAATTGTAAAAGAAGTTATTGAAAAAACAGTTAAGGCAGTTGAGTTTGCTTTAAAAGAGGGTTTGGAAAAAGCAATGAGTGAGTTTAATCAGTAAAAAATAAAACGTCGGGGTAAAGTTTTTTGATTTACTCTACCCCGACCTGTTCAAGCGCCTGTTTTCACTGGCGCCCCTGAAAGTGCCCGAAGGCAGTCTGGCTGATCTCCCGAAAGTCAACGACCTCGGCGTGGAAAGTCGCCACGACTTCACCTCCGCACAGAAGATGCACAAAGTGCTCGTCATCCCAGAGTTCGTAGCCCGGCGGCAACTCGACCTCGACCTTGGGTTTTTCCACCTTTTGGCACTGCTTTCTTATTTCCTTTGCTGTCGGCATGGTCTTTTCACCTCCTTCGTAAACAGTTTGGTAAGAACTCTTTTTACCCTCCGGCCTACCTGCGAGTTCCATGATTACAGAGAAAACCCTGCTATCATAGAAAATGACCTCTGGCTAAAGGAGGGCTTGCCAGGTTTTTACCAAGCATATAAATGAAATTTATATACTTGGCAGGTCGCTCACAGATAGACCGCAGGATAAAATTTAACTACATCCCTAATAAGGATATTATAATAAATTAATATAGATTTGTCAAGTCCAACAATATAAACCAGGCAGGCCTTGGTCTTTATCGCTAAACAATAACAGAACAATAGAGAGGTTAAAATAAAAAGCTTAGCCAAGGCTAAGCTTTTATAAGGATTAGTTTTTCTAAATAATAACCAATTTGACACCGTTGATTTCGGCTTTAATCTTTTCCTTTTGCCCATCCCAGACGATAAAGTTCTTGCCGGTAATTGAAATGAGATGCTTTTCCCTTATCTCAACATCAATAACGGCCACCTCAATAACGATCTCCTCCCCGGGCCTAATTGCTTTTTCAAAGGAGGCCCCGTTGTATTCTCTAACAACACAAATTCTTCCCAAAAACTGGGGATATTGACTAGCCAGAAAAACGCTTAAAAGTTGAGCTGCCATGTCAAGAAGGTCAGAACCCCTTAGAATTTCCTCTCCGGTTAAAACAGCGTGGCCCTCACAATGTTCTTTGGTTACCGTAAGTTTGCCTACGACTTTTTCAGCAGTTATCTCAACTCCATCCAAAAGAAGCATTCTCCCACGGTGAGGGAGAAACCCTTCAATTTCTTTTCTTCCTAATACTCTGTCCGAAATCATGATTGCGGTTTCCATTTTTTCTCCTTCTTAGAATGTTAAGAACTATCCTAATTATAATAAAGATTTAAAAAAAATCAAATTTTTTTTAGTATTGTGGTATAGTTTAGCAATATGGAGGAAATTAAGAAAATTACAATAGAAGACGAAAATTATCCTAAGATTTTAAAAGAAATTAAAGATTCACCAAAAGTTCTTTATTACAAGGGTGAAATTAAACCAGATAAGGTATGTTTTGCCATTGTTGGGACAAGAAGATATTCTTCTTATGGAAAACAAGTAGTCCTGGAAATTGCTGGCGATTTAGCTGAATCCGGCTTAACAATTGTTTCGGGTTTAGCTCCGGGAATTGACACTTTTTGCCATCAGGCAGCAGTAGAGAGAAAAAAACGAACAATTGCAGTTCTGGGAACAGGTCTTGACGAAAAGTCAATTTATCCCAAATCAAACATTAGGCTGGCACGAGGAATTTTAGAAACCGGGGGTTGTCTAATTTCTGAATATCCGCCGGGAACTCCTGGTTCTAAATTTACTTTCCCAAATAGAAATCGAATAATTTCAGGGTTGTCTCTCGGGACATTGGTAATTGAGGCAAAAATAAAATCAGGGGCTTTAATTACTGCTCAATGGGCTAAAAAGCAAGGAAGAAGAATTTTTGCTGTTCCCGGTCCAATTTATTCTTCTAACTCAAAAGGTTGCCATTATTTAATTAAACAAGGAGCAAAATTGGTTGAAAATGCTAACGATATTTTAAAAGAATTGAATTTGCCTCAAAAAACAGAGGTTAAAGAAATAACTGGCGAAACC
>Ga0210057_1011115_pt1 | contig 10031 bp, 10 predicted proteins | sample CryGeyCG2114_010_2_FD_183968 | JGI IMG/M metagenome (GOLD analysis project Ga0210057, IMG submission 183968) | Groundwater microbial communities from aquifer - Crystal Geyser CG10_big_fil_rev_8/21/14_0.10 (SPAdes) (version 2) | ecosystem: Environmental > Aquatic > Deep subsurface > Groundwater ...
CAAAATGGAACAAACTATTTCCACTTCTCAAGAAAAAAAAGACAATTTATATTTTCGGCAATCACGATTCTCAAAGACTGAACGATCTTGATCGAATCAAACATTTTTCTGATATACAATCGATGTCGCATACGTTTATTGAAGAAGGAAAGACATTTACTATAGAACATGGTCAGCGATATTTTCCAACAGAATTAAATAATATTAATGCAAATTCTCCCTATTTTCGAAGGATCTCAAAGTTTGTAAAGTTCACTGAAAAAATTATTGCTCACATTTCAGGAGATAAATATCAAAAACTTCTCATAAAGAATAATGTTAAACTGAAAAAACATCTTCCCAACAAATCAGACCATTCCTATTTCATTTTTGGCCATACCCATAGTCCCGAAGTTGATTGGTCAATAAACTTTATTAACTCAGGTATTATGTGTCATGGTTTAGCACAATACGTATTTATAAAAAATGGAAATATTGAGATAATCAAGGATAGGTATAACCGTTAAAACATTTAAATCAAAATGCAAAATAAAGAATCAAGCAAATTCCCTGGGATTATTGAAAAAGAATCCATTAAAAAAGTCGCAAAAATTGGACTTATTGCAATTGGAGTGCTGGGGATAATTTCTCTTTTATAAGGGCTTTTTGTATCGGACAGTTGTTGTGATCATGTTTTTTTGCCGGACAATATTGCCTGCCATACGCTACCATCCTCATGGTATATTCTACCCATTCATCGCGTGGAAGCGATTTCATCAGATCTTTTTCGATCTTGTCTGGATTCTGTTCACTGGTAAGTCCGTAGAGATTGCTCAATCTTCGCACATGGGTGTCAACCGCAACCCCCTCTACAACCCCATATTTATACCCTAAAACGACGTTTGCCGTCTTTCGCGCAACACCAGGTAGTTCAAGCATTTCTTTCATTGTCTTTGGCACTTTGTCGCCATACGAGTCATGAATAATTTTAGCGGTTGCCAAAATATTTTTTGCTTTATTTCTATAAAATCCAGTTGATCGAACATCTTGTTCAAACTCACCTTGGGTTGTATTGACATAATCCTCTACTGTTTTATATTTTTGAAACAAATCTTTGGTAACAATATTCACCCGCGCATCAGTACATTGCGCAGATAAAATTACTGCAACTAAAAATTCAAATGTATTTGAAGAATGTAATGACGGCAATATCGATGGGTATAGTTTTTTCAACGTTTTAATAATGATCTCTGCTCTTTTTTTTCTGATGTTTTTCAATGTCATGGCAGTATCGATGTAATAATTTTATTTTTTTATTGAATAAAAATTCGATTTTTGATCAATCATGTGTTCACTCACAAGTTCATCTAAAATATCATCCAAAATAGTTTGCTCAATTGAAAGGATGTTAGGAAACAACTCTTTTTGAATTGTACCATGAGAAAGGAGTGCCTTGAGAATCTTCCCGCGAATCTGTCTCCGAGATCCATCAAATTTCGACTGCTTTGTATAATTTTTGCTTTTTCTATTGGGATTTATTACTTCCTTTGCAAGCCACGACCCATAATCCATCAATGCATAATACCATTCACGAGGATTATTTTTATCTATTATTTGATCGACATAGGGAATAATATCACGATCATCAACAATTTCTTTTTCGGGGAAAAAATGATGAATCATAACTCGACGAATATTTGTTTCAATAAATAATTCAGGCTTATTATGAACGAAAGTGATAATTGATCGTGCGGTCGCTGGCCCTATTCCTGGCAATTGTTCAAGGAGTGAAACATCATTTGGCAATTTTCCATCGAATTCTTTTATCACCATTTCTGATGCTGACTTTAGAAATTTTGCTCGACGATTGTACCCCATTCCTTGCCACATCAAAAGAACATCAGAAAATGATGCGGTCGCAAGTGTTTCAAATGAAGGAAAGGCCTTGATAAATAGTGGATACTTCGTCAGGACCCGAGATACTTGGGTTTGCTGGAGCATCACCTCTGAGATAAAAATCGCATATGCATCAAGAGTTCCATTTTTCTGAATTGGCAACTGAGGAGGGCGCCACGGCATCATCCGCTTGTGAGATTGATAATAGTTCCAAATGACTCGTTTACATTCTTTAATTTTTTTTGGATTTTTCATGAACAATGTAGAGATATATATCAAGAAGTGCCACAATAGCAGTGATGAGAATAAACAACATAGACTGTTGAAATCCTCTAAACAGAATTAAAAATATGGTAATAAATACATTTGAAATTGACCAAACACCCAAAATTGAATGAAATAATTCGTCACTAAACTTTGCAAATAGCAGTCCAACCTTTGAGTGGAGTTTACTCAATATTCCAAATTTTTCTATTCCATAGAGTATGACAAATGCAAGCATAAAAGCTTCATAGAGTAATAAAACTACTTGTAGTAGTGATGTCGAAAAATAGGAACTAATGTCACCCACTAATACTTCATATGCAGTGAGCGCTGCAAAACTAATATATTCTATGGCCGTTGCTATTGAAAAGTGTGATCTAAGTGATATCTCAGGAAATTTCATAAAGTCATCTCCTAAATAAAACTCCTGGGAAAGCTGTTCATATCCGATTGCTGTCGCGGTAATTCGATAATTACCGATCGGCAGCGCGACAAAAACATATCCTTTTTCATCTGAGTAGTAGGGTTGAAAAAAGCTTTTTGCAAGAGGGCTCTGAGGGAATGCGTCGTTGAGTACGACAAATTTTTTTCTACTTTCTTCAAAACGCTCAATCTTTAGATGAGCATTTTCAATTGGTTTTCCGTTCTGATCAACAACTTTTATTGGATCAGCAACTTGAAATGAATACGGAAGAACACGTGTCGTATACCCACCAAAATCGTTTTTAATTTTTAAATTAAAATAGTACTGATCGACAAGATATGGTGTCATGATTTCTGCAGAAAATACTCCCGGCGCAATTTCAATAAAATTTACTTTTTGAACATTTGGAGAATGGATGGTGGTCAATCCCAATACAGAACGATTCACAAACTCACCGTCAAGATGAGAAAGTTTTTCTGCATTATCAATATCAAGCGTGATCACAACCGGTACATCGCGTGGTACACCAAGATTTTTTACCGATCGAGAATTCAGCCGAATATTTTGCCAAAGAGTCGAAGTCGCATGAATTCGTACCCCAATATCTTCACGAGCAGTATGAAACGTAAATATATCGCCAATAATTTCTTGACCAAGAAGTACATTTGATGCAGTTATTTGAAAACAGTACACCGTATCTGGAGTAAGATTTTCAAACTCAATCTCGTGATATCGAGTTGTTTCTGGTGATTGAATCTTTTGATCAAATGAATCTCCCGAACATAATCCATAATTAATTTCAAGGTGCGAGTCTATGTTTGTAAAAATACTAATCAATACTTTTTCTGCTCCCACATCATCAATTCGAACTTTTTCAAATTTTAGTTTGTCCACAGAAGGTGTCGGGACTACGGTTGAAATGTCGGGTGTTGGGGTGGGCGATGGACCGGGAGTTTGTGAAGGTGACGGACCAGATGTTGGTGAGGGGGTTGGAACGTTTGTTCCCTCGCCAACAATTATGACCGGAGTTGGTGTGTTGGTTGGGAAGACTATTGCTGTGGGTGTATTGGTTGGCGGAATTGGGGTATCGGCTGGGGTGTCGGTTGGGGGCGGAGGAATATAAGGCGTATTGGTTGGCGCATCTGTGGGGGTTCCTGCATAGGGGGTTGGAGAGATTGTTGGCGTATTGGTTGGACCATCTGTGGGGGTTCCTGCGTCGGGGGTTGTTGGTGTTGGCGTATTGGTTGGCGCATCTGTGGGGGTTCCTGCGTATGGTGTCGGCGATGGGGTATCGGTTGGAACTAATGTTGGCGAAGGGGTTGGAGTGACAGTCAATAGAGGGTTCACATATAATATATATTCCTCCTGTGGAGCAACTGCAGCGCCATATGTTGCATCAGCATTGGTGTAGACAATGATCCTATTTGTTGTTAAAAAAGAATCCTTAACTTGCAGTTGAAATGTCACTTCATGAGGGGTAGGACTGTATGATGCTCCAGGGATACTCCATGTAATGGTGCCATTGAGAAGATCCACAATGGGAGAAGTCCCATAAGCATCATCACTTGCTGATCCAAGCACATAATCATACACATCTACATACGTGCTTGTTCCCTCAATCAATCCTTGCTCCCACGACGCTACAATTTCTAAAGGAAATGCAGAATATGAGGCCACCTGATATGAAAGAGTGAATGTAACTAATTCTTGTGGTGCAATTTCTGAACCCTCGACCTTATCGGCCGTTATTGATATGGTGACATCAGAAGGCTGTGGTTGAATGGTTGCAGTTACATCGATATTTTCTTCAACTGCCCAGACAAATTGAGAAGATATGAGAACAAACAACATAATCATAACTCCAAGCTTTTTCAACAATCTCTTCATACTATTTATTGTACTAAAGTGACGAGGATTTTAACTATGAACTCAGGGAGTTACGTTCCAAAAATAATGAGCTCTTCTTCTGCTCGAGTTACTGCGGTATAAAGCCACCGCTTCCACTGTTGGTCGCTCATCTTTTTAAATCGCTCTTCGAACAATACAACTTTCTTTGCCTGACCTCCTTGTGCTTTATGAACCGTCAGCGCATAGCCAAAATCAAAAAGATCTCCCGCCATAATCTTTGATCGTTTATCGGTAAAATTGAGGGCCGTATCACTATCAAATTGTTCTCTCGAAATATGCCCGTTGTAAATATCCGCATCATCCATCTGGATTTCTGCTTCAAACCAATTGTCTCCGGCTGGTTTAATTTCATTTACTGTGCCAAGCATTCCGTTGTAAATATGATGCTCATGATTATTTCTTAAACAAATCACGCGATCACCAGATGTTGGCTCGCTCGTCTCAAATCCTAACGAATTTCTTATGCTTCGATTTAGCCGCTTTCGTGTACTATTGTATCCACACAAAACAAGAGTATCGTCATGATAATTTTCAAGCGCTTCCTGCATCTCCATATGAAAATCAGGATCGGTTGGGGTAAATTTTTTAACCAGCGCGCTATAGTTTCCCGGACGGATATATCCATGTTCTCTCGCTTGAATTGAAAGTCCAATGATAGGATTTTTTTCTGCTTGTCGATGAATATGAGTAAGAATCAGCTCAGGATGCGCCATGAGGCTAAAATTACCTTGAATAGGAGGAAGTTGTCCATGATCGCCAACTGCGATTATGGGAATAGTGAATGAAAGTAAATCATTCCAGATAATTCCATCAACCATCGACGCCTCATCCATAATGATCAAATCGTATTCAATCTTTTCTTTCTTTTTCCACCCAACAATTTCTTCCTTCTCATTGACTATTGGCGTATAAATCAGTGCATGAATCGTACTAACTGAGTCCGTCTTTAAGATGATTTTTCCCTCAGAAAGCCGTGACTCAAGAACACGTGTCGCTTTGCCGGTGTAAGATACAAATGCCACCCTCAGCTTTTTATTTATGGCAAGAAGTTTATTTCGAATCACAGAAATAATCGTCGTTTTGCCAGTTCCCGCATACCCTCCCAACGAAATATATTTTTTAGATTTCGTATCCGCTTCAAACCAATAAAGGAGCGCATTGACTGCAGTTGTTTGATCATCTGAAAGAGCTAACATGGGAATACCCATTGTACTACGATCCTGCTTCCGCTTCCATCTTCTTCAAACGAGTATAATAATCTGAGATTTCCTTGAGATGGGCGAGAGCAATTTTTCCCGTCATCACCTCATCATCTCCCGTAACATCAGTTTGCAAGTCTTGTGATCCATGTTCAAGTTCAACCTCAAGACCCATGCGAAATTCTTCAATATTGTATGTATTCCAGTCGATATTGATTTTATCTCCAATTGCACGCGCTTCATCAGTTGTAAATGTTTTCATTCTGTCTCACCTCCAGTCATTTGTTCTTTTAATATATGTAATATGCATATAGATATATTTATTATCTATAATCTATTTGCTCCATTTTGTTCAAGAGTTTTAACTATCCGATTCTTTCACCACCCTTAAGCACCCATTATCCTCAAATCTCTCCAAAATTTTGTTTTCATTTTTTTATCGGTTGGGGTGATATTTTTGATTTTATTTGTAAAATTATCTACTATTTACCATGCAATCTGTTCCAAGTATTATTCATAATACTCTTTCTGTTCTCTGCTCTTCTCTACTATATTTTATTTACATATAGTAAATATCTTATCCCATTATTTCTTGATCAAAAATATTCAATACAGTAAAGAGAAAAAATAATCATCATACTTGCCCCTCTCTGCGCTACCCTACCAATCCAGCCCTTCAATAACTCCTGAAAATAGTTTATGATAATACTATGAACAAAAAGAAGAGAAATGCGAAACATCTTCATCATCCATTTCATATCTCCTTTCTTACCCTATTTCCAATATTAATTTTACTCGCAGCAGCATTGTTTTCTTTCTCCTTATGGAAAGCGCGAACTGATTTGAAAAATATCGGAAAATATCTTCGCTATGAACTTGATGATCTTGCTATCAGAGAAACGTCTATTTACTATCGCGTGCAATTTGGAGATACGCTAGAATCAATTGCCGAAAAATTTAATATCTCAGTTGAGTCTATCGAATGGGCAAATGACGATTTGCCAAAATCCGGAATTATGCCAAACATGATCATTAGTATTCCACCAGTGACTGGCATAGTTCACACCGTTAAAAGTAACGAAACAGTTGAAAGTATTGCTGAGATGTATGGGGCAGATCCATACGATATCGTGAATTATTCATTCAATGAATTTAGCGATGATAAAGAATTCCCCATAACTCCGGGTCAAATTCTTATCATTCCGGGAGGAACTAAAAATCCAATAAAAATCAAGGATGTGTTGGGAGTATTTTGGAAAAGGGTTAGGGACTAAAAAGCTTCGTTATTTTTTGACTCTTTCTATTCCTCTGAGTCCAAAAATGAGCAAGATAATAATTACTCCTTTTAAAATATAATGGCCTTGAGGGTCAAGAAATTCTTTCGTCATGGGGGTTATTTGATTGACAAGTACGTGAATTAATACGCTCAGCGGGATAGTCAAAAATAGCCAATTTTTTTTCGGTATTTGAATACCTAATTTCCCAAATAGTTTTGATAATAATGGAGCCAGTAAGTAAACGCCGATAAACGATACTGCAAAATCAAAGATCGCAAACCCTGCTATTTTATACTGTCTGAGAAATTCAATAGAAATCATAGTCTTATTAACGAAAGGGTATCCTCATCATACACTAATTATTCCTGCGGAGAGGGAGGGATTCGAACCCTCGGTGAGTTTCCCCACGCCGGTTTTCGAAACCGGTACATTCGGCCACTCTGCCACCTCTCCAATAATTTACACAGTTATATTATATCAATGATCACAGCTCAATGACCACCTCGGGAATTCGCGCAATTTTTTGAATGTCTTCTTCCGTTGTCGTTGCGATAGTCTGATGATCCTTGATCATTTTCATGACAAGTTCTCGATTATGATCATCAAGCTCTGAAAATATATCATCCAATAGAAGTAGTGGTTTTTCTTTTGAATCCTTTTCAAATAACTTCAACTCATTAAGCTTGAGCCAAAAAACTGCCATTCGCTGTTCACTACGAGATCCATATAAGCTTACATTTTTATCTTGCTCTCCTCTCAGAAATATTTCAAAATCATCTTTTTGTGGACCGACCAATGTTCGTCTAAAACGAAGCTCTTTTGGAAGAACGTCACTCAAAACCAGCATTGAGATATTGTTTGGATGGTATTCTATTCGAAACTCTTTCCCTTCAACATTTGGATGATCGTTTAAAAACTGAATATATGAGGCTCTCTTTTTGGTAAGCTCCATACCATGCTCAACCACTAGCGCATTCCAATAGGACAATTCTCGCAGTGCATCAGACTCATTCTGATAAATCTCTAACACCTTATTTCTCCGTCTTAGTGCATTTTCATAACTGCGGAGAGATTTTTTGTATGCATGATCAACAGATGAGATCACAGTATCAAAGTACCTTCTTTTTCGACTTGGAGAACCAGTAATTATTCGTATCTGTTCTGGTGCAAAAAGCACGGCTTGCATTTGATTTTTTCGATATTGCAATGCAGATTTTACTGTTTTATTGACATAAAATTTTTTTTGAACCCGTGTATCTCCGGCCTTTAGCAGTCGCACTTGAAATCGTTGTTTTACATCACCATCTATAAACTGTCCATCCACGATACTATCATCTTGATCCCATAAAATAAGCTCAATTTCTCGAGATTCGCGAAAACCAGTACCGTAAACTGACGCATAGACCGCTTCAAGTAAGCTTGTTTTTCCCCGCGCATTTTTACCAATGATCAATGTCAAATTTGGACTGAATTCAAATGCAGATGAGGAAAAATTTCGAAAATTTGTTATCTGAAGTTTTGAAAGAACCATACGAATATATCTCCTGGCATCATATAATAGAATCACGACGCGCTATTTCTTTTTCAGAAGAAAGATCGACTCCATAAATGACGGTAGATGAAAAATTGAATTTCGTTGAAGTGCTGCATCAGGATGTTCTAAGAATTTTCGTCGCCAAAAACTTCTTCCAAAAATGGAAAGGTGTGAAAAGTCTTTACTATGAAACCACCGGATCCAAAAATTCTCTTTTGTATAAATTTTATGCATAATAAATTTTCTGGAAACTCGAATCGATTCGTTTATCGCATTTTTGATTTTCCCCCGGTCAAGATGTTCGAGAACATCAAAAGTCAGGACCAAATCAAACTCACCTTCTTTGTATGGTAATTTGACAACATCGCCCTTCTTTAAAAAAGGGCGGACTTGTTTGTCCGCCAGTTCGAGTGCGTGCTCTGAAATTTCGACACCATAAGCGTCGATCCCAAATTTTCGAAGCATAGCAACAAGATCTCCGGTGCCACAGCCTACATCAAGACAATTTTTTGGTTTGAGAAAAAAATTGATAAGAAACGCTCGATAATAGTTGGCAATCCCCGCAAACAGCATTCCTAGAGGAGATGTCCTTCTCCCAAATCGATATCTTCCTTTATCACCGACATAATATGCGCGATCATAAAAGCTTGCATCAATGCGATATGGCTGCACAACGGTCCCATCAAATGCATCTCCTTCGATGATATTTTCAATATTTTCAATATTTTCACCATTTGCAACAATGACGGTCAGCCGGAGTTTTCGGGCAAGTTGTGCAGCAATTGGATCAAAAGGAGCATTGATGCCGGGAGACCATTCGGTGCCAACGATCTTTTCAAGTTCACCCCATGTCAATTTTTCAATCGGCTGCGCATCTTTGTGTGAACGAGGATCTTTGTCATAAACCCAATCAATATTTGACATATTGATAATCAGATTTGCTCCATAATCACGAGCAAGAATCACCGCGTCATAATCAGTTGACCAACCAGGTTTCCAACCTGCGCCAATAACGAGTGGTTCTTTCCAATCGCGTAGTTTTTTATCATAGTTTTCAACTATACGAGGATGTGCTATGTCTTCGAAGATGGTTCGCAGTAAATGTGCATTGAGTCTAGTTGCATGTATTCCAATCCAGTCAAGATCATCTGAAGTCATTCCGCCGACAACATCCTTCCCCGCATCGCGATAGGCACGAGCAGTAACGCCGCCGCCTGCGACCAAAAAAAAACGCTTACCGCGTTTTATATATTTCCGTACAAACGTATTAAGTCGTCGCAAAAATTTCGTGTTAATCCCATCTTTTGTCGCAAGAAGAGATCCTCCGATTGAAAGTATTATGGGTGGTTCTTGGTTGTCAAATATCATTTTATGCTAAAAAAAATCCGCTTAAAAAGCGGCTTCTGTTCCCAATAATCTAAATTTGTTTGGTTAAATGAATAGTATTCATGAGATGTGTAAAACATATTATAGATTTTGCTTTGACAAAAAGCAACATCTTAACTAAAATGGAGGCATATATGCGACGTTCTCGAATTACCATTACCCTC
>Ga0210057_1011116_pt1 | contig 10031 bp, 4 predicted proteins | sample CryGeyCG2114_010_2_FD_183968 | JGI IMG/M metagenome (GOLD analysis project Ga0210057, IMG submission 183968) | Groundwater microbial communities from aquifer - Crystal Geyser CG10_big_fil_rev_8/21/14_0.10 (SPAdes) (version 2) | ecosystem: Environmental > Aquatic > Deep subsurface > Groundwater ...
TCTATGCCAAAATTTTCTAAAGTTTTTTGAATAGTGCCGGCATTAATTCTGATATCACCGCTTGAAGGAGAACCCTTGTCTTTTTCTAATAATTCCAGGGGCGGGAATTTATAGTCAGAAATAGACGGATAAGAAAGAGGGATAGAAATTGCCTCTCTTTCTTCTTGGCTCATTGGTTTGACCTTAAACCGCGGCTTTGGTAAAAGCTTTTTTAACATATTGCCAAGACCGCCTTTGTCGGAAGATTCTTCGACTCCGATTATTTCTTCCAGATCATCGGCGTAGGCCGATTCTTTTTCCCCCTCTTTTGCGGTTTTTCTTAAGGGAATATTGAAAGCTATAAGGATCGATGTCAAAATAAGGGCCAAAAAGACAATAAAAGAAGCCCACTTGCCCAATAGATATAAAAACGGCCAGCTAATTATATAGCCGACGTAACCGCCTCCCTGTTCTTCGGGAACAAGAACGTGAACCAGGCTTAAAAATCCTAAAATAAAAATTACTGCTCCTAAGGCGACGGAAAGATAAACGTTTTTGTGAATATATCGAATAATTATAAATCCCGCTGCAACCAAAACAATGGGAATCAAAAACATTCCCCTACCCAAAAGAAAGTTCGCATACTTATAAAAACCCGTGCCAAATCTTCCCGCCCATCCTCCAAAACTTAAGGCAATTAAAATCGCCAGAGTAAAAAGGGCAATAACCACAATACCTCTTTTGGTTTCAAGGTCAAGATTAAGAAACTCTTTTTTTCTAACCGGCTCTTCATCTCTAAAACGAGATTTTTTTGGCCGACCAGGTCTGCGTCTTCTCATATAATTTATAATACCACAAAATCTTGCATCCAAAAACCCCGCAACTGCGGGGTTCTTAAATTATTTTTCTTTCTTCTCCTTTCTAAATCCCGTCCCGGCTGGGATTAGTTTTCCGATAATAACGTTCTCTTTTAATCCCCGCAAAACATCGATTTTCCCTTCGATGGCAGCGTTAATCAAAACACGCACCGTTTCCTGAAACGAAGCGGCTGATAAGAAACTTTCGGTAGTTAAAGCAACTTTGGTAATGCCCAAAAGAAGAGTCTGACAGGTGGCTAATTTTCCTCCTTTTTTCTTGGCTTTATCGTTTTCTGTAAGATATCTATCCTTTTCCAGAACAACTCCAGGCAATAACTCAGTATCTCCCGGATCTTTTACTCTTGCCCGAGAAAACATCTGTCGGACTATCATCTCAATATGTTTATCGTTTATTCCTCCTCCCTGAGAAGCATAGATATTTTGGACTTCTCGTAAAATATATCTCTGAACATTTTCATGGCCGGTAAGATTAAATAATTCTTTCAAATCAAGAGGGCCTTCACAAAGCTGCTGTCCTTTCTTGACCATATCGCCCTTCTTTACCCAAAGACCCGTGCGCAGAGGTATCACATATTCTTTTTTTATTTTCTTGACCTCAATTACAATAATATTCTGCTTGCCTTTTTCTTTAATATCTATAATTTTTCCATCAACCTCCGAAAGCACTGCCCTTCCCTTGGGCGGCCTGGCTTCAAAAATTTCTTCAACTCTCTGCAGGCCCTGAGTAATATCAGCGCCACCGGCAATTCCTCCGGTATGAAAAGTTCTCATCGTAAGCTGAGTGCCCGGCTCGCCAATAGCTTGAGCAGTCACAATGCCAACAGCTTCTCCCATTTCAACAAGTTTATTTCTCCCCAAATCATAACCATAACATTTTCTGCAAAGACCAAATCTGGTTTTGCAGCTTATAATCGAACGAACTCTGATTTTATCCAGATCAATTTCATCAATTTTTTTAACTGCCAGCTTATCAATCAACTCTCCTCTCTTCACTAATGTTTTTTTGGTTTTGGGATCATGAATGTCTTCCAAGGATACGCGCCCAAAAATTCGAGAAGCCAAAGAAATTCCCAGGTCTTTAGTGTCCTCCTTATAAATAACTACTCCCTCTTTATCGCCACAATCTTCTTCGCGGATGATTACGTCTTGAGAAACGTCAATAAGCCGCCGGGTCAAATACCCTGCAACAGCAGTTCGAAGGGCTGTATCCGAAGTGCCTTTTCGGGCTCCATGAGTGGAGATAAAGTATTCAAGAACATTTAATCCTTCTTTCAGACTGCTCTTCACGGGCAATTCAATTATTTCCGAGGCCGGGTTAATCACCAAGCCCTTCATGCCAACTATCTGAATCGGCTGGGCCCAAGATCCTCGGGCGCCAGAATTAAAAATAGCATAAACCGGTCCATTGACATCTAATGATTTAGGAATTATCTCCGCTATTTCCCGCTTGGTCTTGTCCCATATCTCAATAATCCTAACTCGTCTTTCCTGCTTGGTAAGAAGACCCTGCTGATATTGCTTTCTAATCTCGTCTTCCTCTTGCTCTGCTTTGGCGATGAGTTTGGGTTTAATTTTTGGAACATTTAAATCATATAGACCCATACTAATTCCCGACCTGGTGACAAAGTAAAATCCCAGATCCTTTATTTTGTCCAGAGTTTCAGCCGCTATTTCGGTGCCGAATTTGTCTATTAAATCATCAACCAAACGACCGAGAACTTTCCGATTTAATTCTTGGTTTACAAATTCAAAGCCTTTAGGCAAAATATCATTAAATAAAATACGGCCAATACAGGTTTCAACCAATTCATTGCCCAGGCGAAGTTTAATTTTGGCTTTAGGATCTACCACTCCAAATTGATAAGCTAAAATTGCCTCATCGGGATTAGCGAATATTTTACCCTCTCCCTTCGCTCCCTCTTGAATTGTGGTCATAAAATAACATCCTAAAACTATGTCTTTGGTAGGAACAACAATCGACTCGCCCGTCGCCGGTTTAAACAAGTTTTTGGAAGAAAGCATAATCTCATGAGCCTCTCTTTGAGCCTCGTCAGATAATGGAACGTGAACTGCCATCTGATCTCCATCAAAATCAGCATTGAAAGCCATACAAACCATAGGGTGAATTTGGATGGCATTACCCTCAATCAAAAGCGGCTTAAAAGCCTGAACCCCAAGCCGATGAAGAGTGGGGGCTCGATTCAAAAGAACGCACCGATCCTGAATTACCTCCTCCAACATTGCCCAAACCTCATCTATGCCTTCTTCAATCAACCTTCCCGCCCCTCTGACATTGTAGGCAATTTCATTCTCAATCAATTTTCGGATAACAAACGGCTTGAAAAGTTCGAGAGCCATTTTCTTGGGAATGCCGCATTGATGAAGCTTCAGTTCCGGACCGACCACAATTACCGAACGGCCGGAATAATCAACTCTTTTGCCCAAAAGATTTTGTCGGAATCTCCCCTGCTTGCCTTTGAGCATATCAGCCAAAGATTTCAACTGTCTTTTCTGACCAGTTGATGCAACGACTGCTCCCTGACCGCGTCTCGCTGAATTATCAATCAAGGCATCAACTGCTTCCTGAAGCATTCGCTTCTCATTTCGACAAATAACCTCGGGCGCGTTGAGCTCCATTAATTTCTTCAATCTGTTATTCCTATTTATAACCCGGCGATAAAGATCATTGACATCCGAGGTGGCAAATCTTCCTCCGTCAAGCTGAACCATGGGGCGAAGATCCGGGGGCATAACCGGAAGTATGGTCAAAAACATCCATTCGGGCCGAATGCCAGAACCCTGCATTCTTTTAACTAATCTTAACTGCCTTAAGGCTTTTCTTCTTTGAGACAGGGATACTTTTTTTGCTTTTTCCTCCAAGTTTTTTACAAGCTTATTAAGATCGGCTTCTTTAACTATATCCCTTAGGGCCTCGGCTCCAATGCCTGCCTCAAAAATATGGCCGTACTTCATGCTCATTTCCCGATAAGACAGTTCGGACAAAATTTGATTCTTATGTAATTTTCTAATCTCGTCTTTTGTCCTATCCCGAAGAACCCTTAAATTTTCTCCTTCTTTTTTGTCTCTGGCGGATTTTAATTTTGTTTTGTATTCTCCATCAATTTCTTTCAATACTTGCGCTTTAGCCCCTTCATCGACTTTGGTAACAATATAAGCGCCAAAATAAATCACTTTTTCCAAACTTTGAAATGGTATGTCAAAGAAAAGGCCTATCTTAGACGGCACGCCCCGTAAAAACCAAATATGAGAAACCGGAGTGGCTAATCGGATATGACCCATTCGTTCTCTTCTGACCGAAGACTTGGTGACTTCCACGCCACATCTGTCACAAACTATTCCTTTATATCGAATGCGCTTATACTTGCCGCAATAGCATTCCCAATCTCTCTCCGGTCCAAAAATCTTTTCGCAAAATAAACCATCTTTTTCTGCTCTCTGGGTACGATAATTTATAGTCTCCGGCTTAGTAACTTCGCCGCGAGACCATTTCAATATTTCTTCCGGCCCGGCCAATCTCAGCTGGATTGCATCAAAATCTTCTAATTTTTTTAGTTCCTGTTCCATTTTATTTTTTTCCCGACGCCTGTCGGGATCCCGACTGCGGTCGGGACTTTTTACTTTCTTCTATTGGATGTTGGGAAGCGAGCTTTATCAAATTAACTGAAAATCCCAACGACTTCAATTCATTTACCAGAACCTGAAAAGCGGCTGGGATATTGGGGCCCTTAATTGGATGACCTTTTATAATAGCATCATAAGTATTGGCTCGGCCAAGAACATCATCCGATTTTATGGTCAGCATTTCTTGCAAAGTATGGGCGGCTCCATAACCTTCAAGAGCCCACACCTCCATCTCGCCAAATCTCTGCCCGCCAAATTGAGCTTTACCGCCCAATGGCTGTTGAGTAATCAAAGAATAAGGACCGATTGATCGCATGTGAATTTTGTCTTCAACCAGGTGAATCAATTTCATCATATAAATATAACCAACAACGACTTTTTGCATAAACGACTCGCCCGTTCTGCCATCATGCAACGTAACTTTTCCATCCTGCGGTAAGCCGGCTCTGATTAATTCCTTCTTAATTTCATCTTCAGTTACTCCGGAAAAAGGAGGGCTATAAGTTTTATAACCCAGGCGTTGGGCTGCCCACCCCAGATGAGTCTCGGAAACCTGGCCAATATTCATTCGAGAAGCAACTCCCAACGGATTTAAAATCATCTCTACCGGGGTACCGTCTTCCAAGTACGGCATTTCTTCTTCAGGAAGAATTTTTGAAATAACTCCTTTATTGCCATGGCGACCAGCTAATTTATCGCCAACGGAAATTTTCCTAAATTGAGCCACCTCAACCTGAATCGTTTTTATTACGCCAGTAGGAAGTTTATCGCCTTTTTCTCTGGAAAATATTTTTATTCCAATAACTCGTCCTCTTTTGCCGTGAGGAAGAGTTAAAGAAACATCTTTTACATCACGGGCTTTTTCGCCAAAAATCGCTCTTAACAATCTTTCTTCAGCAGTAAGTTCAACTTCTCCTTTGGGAGAAATTTTTCCAACTAAAATATCGCCCGGACCAACTTCAGCTCCGATTCTGATTATTCCTTCCTCGTCCAAATCTTTCAAACGCTCCTCTCCAACATTAGGAATATCAGGGGTGATAATTTCCGGACCAAGTTTAGTATCCCTAACATCGCAAGTGAACTCCTCGATATGGATAGAACTGAAACGATCATCTTTAACCACTCTCTCAGAAAGTATGACTGCATCCTCAAAATTTGCTCCGGCCCAGGGTAAAAATGCAACCAGGACATTCTGTCCTAAAGCAAGTTCTCCCTTGTCGGTTGAGGCGCCATCAGCCAGAACATCGCCCTCTTTAACTGCCTGGCCCCTATAAACTATTGGCCTCTGATGAATACAGGTATACTGATTGGATCTGGTAAAACTATGAAGCCAATAGGTAGTCTTCAAAAAATCGGGAGAAACTTCCATCAATCCCCCTAGCTTATTTTTTGATTTTTTGGATTGAGAAAGAAAACTAACCCCTCCTTGCAATCTGAACTTATTCAGATTTATTTTCTTTGGATGCTGAATAATAATGTGGTCGGAATCTACTTCTATCACCTTTCCTCTTTCATGGGCCAAAGTTACCTGGCCGGAATCTTGAGCTGCCTTATTCTCGATTCCTGTTCCAACCAATGGTGCTTCCGGATTAATCAGGGAAACGGCTTGACGCTGCATGTTGCTTCCCATTAAGGCTCGATTGGCATCGTCCTGTTCCAAAAACGGAATAAGAGCTGTCGCTATAGAAACGCACTGATAAGGCGAGATATCAATATAATCAATTCTGTCTCTGTTGACGACTCCAGGTTCTCCCTTGATTCGCGCTTCAACCCTGGGGTTTATAAACACATTATGGTTATCCAGCGGCTCGCCGGCATGGGCAATAATATATTTCTGTTCCTCGCTGGCATCAAAATATGTAATTTCCTTGGTCACTCTTCCGTTTTTCACTTTTCGATAAGGAGTTTCAATAAAACCATACTGATTAATTCTGGCATAAGTAGCCAAATGACCAACCAGTCCGATATTCGGACCTTCAGGGGTTTGAATAGGACAAATTCGTCCGTAGTGACTCGAATGAACGTCTCTCACTTCAAATCCCGCTCGTTCCCTGGCCAGCCCTCCCGGGCCCATGGCAGAAAGCCGACGCTTATGCTCGAGTTCGGCCAAGGGATTAACTTGATCCATGAATTGAGATAACTGTGATGAGGTAAAAAACTCCTTGACTATGGCAATCAAGGGTCGGGAGTTAATAAGCTGGGCAGGAGTTAAAGTATAAATATCAAAAGTCGACATTCTGTCACGAATAATACGCTCCATTCTGACAAGCCCCAGTCTAAGTTTATTTTGAAGAAGCTCGCCCAATGGTTTAACTCGCCTGTTTCCCAAATGATCAATGTCATCGCCGACGGCATCAGGATCATTATTTAATTTAACAATCTCTTTAATTATCAGAATAAGATCTTCGAGATGCAAAATTCGATGTTCCTTAGCAAGAGGAAATTTAAGGCCCAAGCGTTGATTCATCTTAAATCTTCCGACTTCTGCCAAATCATAACGATCAAAATTAAAAAACATATTTTCAATCAACTGTTTGGCATTATCAACTACAGCTAAATCGCCCGGTCTGATTCTCTTATAGACTTCAATTAATCCTTCGGCCTGATTCTTGGACGGGTCCCGTTTAAGAGTTTCCTCAATGTATTTTACGTTTGGATTATTATCAACGTCTCTAAACCGACTGACGATTTCTTCGTCCTTTTCTATGCCGAAAACTCGAATCAAGGCAGTGACAGGAACTTTTCTCTTTCGATCAATTTTAACCGAAATTACGCCATTAAAATCAGTTTCAAATTCAAGCCAGGCCCCTCGATTCGGCACGATCTTGGCTCCGTGCAGTTTCTTGCCTCGGATATATCCGCATGTAAAAAAAACACCCGGGGATCTTATGAGTTGAGAAACCACTACTCTCTCTACTCCGTTTACAACAAAAGTTCCCCTGGGCGTTATCAATGGGAAATCTGTCAAAAAGATTTCCTGCTCTTTTATTTCTTTAGTTTTTTTGTTATTAAGTTTTAATTTAACCCGAAGAGCGGCTTCGTAAGAAAGGCCGTATTTTTTTGCTTCTGCCTCGTTATGCTTCGGTTCATCCAAAAAATAATTGTCAAAACTTAATTCTAAATCCTTGCCGCTATAATCTTTGATTGGCGAGACTTCGTCAAAAAGCTCCCGCAGACCCTGGTTTAAAAACCATTGGTAACTATCAAGCTGAAGCTTGATAAGAGGAGGAAGAGGATAAAGGTCTTTTGGATATTTGGAGAAATATTTTATTGCCATAGTAGTAGATATTAAAAATACCCTAAATATTTCTCTCCACTATTAGGGTTAAGACTTAAAATATTAAATTTGCTATCCGGAGAAATTTAGAATAATTCTCTCACTTAAAATTTTAACGCTTTTTCTATGCTTTTAACTATTCTAAAAGAAGTATACCTGCTTTTATTGAGATTGTCAACCTTTATCTTTCCAATATCAATGAACTTTATTTTACTCTTTTTTAAAATCTTGTCAAGCCCCAAAAGTAAGTCCTCGGCTTTTTCAACCCTTTCAACGTATATCCGGTCCCCTTTTTTAAGATTTAGAGCTATTTCCCGTGGATTAATTTTAATATTAAGGATGGTCTTCATTTGTTTCTTGCGATTATACTCTGAATAATGCCCAGCGTAACAAAGTTCATAACCATGCTACTTCCGCCATAGCTGATAAAGGGCAGGGGTATCCCAATAATCGGCAATAATCCCATATTCATTCCAATATTGATGACCACCTCGAGAGATATCATTGTTGCTGCGCCAACGGCAAACAAACGGGCAAAATTATTGGATGAGGATAGGGAAATTTTAATTAATCGAAAAAACAAAATTCCAAACAGAATTAAAATAAAAAACGAACCTAAAAATCCCCACTCTTCGGCAATGGTGGCAAAAATAAAATCAGTATGCTGTTCCGGCAAGAAATTAAGTTGGGATTGAGTGCCATGCCCCAGGCCGCGACCTAAAAATTTCCCCGACCCGACTGCGATAATCGATTGAATTATGTGATAACCCTGACCCCAGGGATCAGAGTGGGGATTTAAAAAAGTAACAACTCTTTCTTTTTGATAATCTTTCAATACATAAAACCAACAGGCTGAAAAAACAATCAGGCCGATAAGGAACAAAATGAATAAATGCCTTATTTTTATTCCCGCCACAATGATAATTGCCAACCAAACAAGGGTGATAATCAAAATATAGCCCAATTCCGGCTGCAACAAAAGTAAAACCAAAGGAATAAAAATATAGAGACCGGAAATAATCAGATGCCTAAAACGAGAAACTTCAATATGGCGCAAAGAAAAATATTTCGCTAAAACCAAAATAATTGCCAATTTCATTAACTCGACCGGCTCAAATCCCAATTTTCCTATTCTAAACCAACTGGAAACTCCTCTTATCTCCTTGCCCATAACCAGAATGGCTCCAAGAAATAAAATGCCCAAAAAATAAAAACCTAAAAGAATAAAATTGTGATCTCTGAAAATCCTGTAATCAAAAAAGATCAGGATAAACATTAAAAGAAAACCAAGAATCACATAAACTAATTGTCTCTTAAAAATATCCGATCCCGTTTCTTTACTAATGCTGTAAATAGACAAAAGCCCCACTGAGACCAACAGCAGGACTACAATAACTAAAACCCAATCTATTCTTTTAAATTGACTGATGTACGAAATCACGAAAATTAGAAATTAGAAATTAGAAATTAGAAATTTCTGAGTTAGTATTCTTGGAACTTTTCTCTTTGACCTCCGTATCTCCTCATGAAATTTTCATCCAAAAAAACATCGGTTTCAGCCACGACATCGGCTTTAGCGACCTGGCCATTGATGGAGAAAAACCAAGCGATTTCGAAATAGCGGCTTTCTTTGCTGAAAATGGTTTTAACTTCGGTTTTGCCCACTGCCAATATTTCAGAATTTTTATCAAACAGGATTGCATAAATGTCTATTGTATCAAAATCGTAATTGCTTCTATTCTCCAGGGTGGCGGTTACCCGACTGAAATTTTCTGATTGTTCAAAATTTTGATTTCTAATCAATAACTCCGGCTCCTCATAACCGCTCAATTCCTGCCAAAAAACATTCAATATTTTGAATTCAATATTATAAATTTCCGAGCTAACCGATATCTTCTGTTCAATGATATGTTTCGTTTGCTGGGGCAAAATATAGGAACTTCCTTCTTTGGAAAAAATAAGATTATCGCCAGAATCATATAAGTTGAATGCATAAGAAAAAGACTTGGCGCCGGCATCTTTATTCGGATTTTTTATTTTTGCAACCAAGTCGAAATAATTTTCCTGGGTTTTTATTGCTTTAGCCGAGATAACTTCCAATTCACCCTGAAGCTGCCAGGAACAAGGATCGCAGGGGCCGCCACAATCCACTCCTGCTTCCCCCTGATTTTGAATACCGTCGGAACAGCTTGGCAGCTGCGGCTTCAGAAACAAAAAATAAATACCAGCAACAACAATTGCCAATATAATCAAAT
>Ga0210057_1011119_pt1 | contig 10028 bp, 11 predicted proteins | sample CryGeyCG2114_010_2_FD_183968 | JGI IMG/M metagenome (GOLD analysis project Ga0210057, IMG submission 183968) | Groundwater microbial communities from aquifer - Crystal Geyser CG10_big_fil_rev_8/21/14_0.10 (SPAdes) (version 2) | ecosystem: Environmental > Aquatic > Deep subsurface > Groundwater ...
GAAATATCTTCAAAATCATATTTATATTTGTCTACGGGACGTAATGATGTTATAAAAGGTTCAATAGCATCTGTATTTTCTCTAAGAGTATCTACTATAGATATTACATCAAAGTAATTTTTTGTAAGTGTTTGTTCAGAAACTTCACCTGCTTCTATAGGCGATGGTTTACTAATTTTATCTGTCATAGGAAATTGTAATATAGCATAATATTTATTATAAACAAAGGTGGTTTTTTAGAATTTTGGATATTATCCAAAAAACCACCTTGTTTGTACAGTTACACGTTTTTTACCTGGTTATTGCAGGAAGGTAGAGCAGGTTTTTCTCGTTCTTTTGTTCCTCTACATAATCAAGAAGACTCGGGTTTAGCTCCCGGACCAGTTTTACAACCTCCTCGTTTGTGAGATCAGAACAGTTATACCCATACACAGCAAGAGCCGTGCATACCAGGTCATCTGTATTGATGACATGGTCTGGCTTGCTGTCGCAGCCTGTAGGATTACCACGAAACGAACCGTTTCGTACTCCTAGCCAGTCACTACTATCTCCGTCGAACAACTCACTTGCAGTAGCTGCAATATCACCTTCGTTAATCATCTGATCGCCATTGCAATCCCCAGGTTTTGTAGAAATGACCCTTACTTCACTAGCGCTATTTTGTTGTCCTGCACCTTTGGCGGACACCCAGCTTAATTGGGAACGGTTTAGATATACACCTACTCGATTTGTTTGATAATAAACGGAAAACTCAAATGTATCGTTTGCCGACATGTGACCTATATCACAAACAAAAATATGCTCCGCTGTTCCTAGTAGAGAAAAAGTGTCTAAACACCTGAAACTCTGCCCGTTTAGGCTACTTGTGTGGTGAGTGTATTCTAGACCAGGATCAACTTTATATACAAGTAGAGTGTCTTCACTCTCGATCCAATTACCATGGACAATACTACTAAACCCCTCCTCATAAAGATAATGAGGATTAAGAGAACCCCCATAGATTACACGATCTTCAGCGTGAGTAACCGATGCAAAGAACGCGAAAATCACAAAAACAACAAGAATCAATCGTATGTTACGCATTGTTTCCTCCTAGGGAATTGAAAGAAAGATAAAACGTGTTTTTACTGTACAATTTACATACTAAGTACGTAAACAATGTGTATAACTATACCCTATAGTATGGGGTTGTCAATGAATTATCATAAAAAGTTAGGTGAAAGTAATGTAATAATGTGTTCACATATCCGCATGTGAACATTTTAGTTTAATAGTTATTATATAATAACTATATAATACAAATTAAAAGTTACACCAACGTCATTCTGAGGTATTAACCGAAGAATCTATTTCCAGAATTATTGTATATGGAGGTTCTTCTATTACTTTCTGAATGATAAAAAGGGGTAACATGATTTTGTAATAAACATTATATAATGCAAATTCAAAAATTATATAGAAATTATAGATAGGATACCGTCCTGGGTTGAATACCAGTTTTAAGCAAGGAGTAACCAAATACTTTTCCTTGCCTCCTATCACGGTTTCTTAACATAAATTACTATCCAATGGATTGAAAGCCTAACCACTTTAGGAAGTCTTCATATGGATAAACTTCTTCATTTTTTTTGACCAGATCTCTAATACGTGTTGATGCCCTGTCTGTTCTAGCAGGCGCTTGCATTCTTACGAAGAAGTTTTCTCTATCAAACTCACCGAGTTTAAAGTTTGTTCTAGAACTTCCAAATTGCGCTCCCACACGTATTACTTGTCCTATAACTCGCAGTCCTATAAGTTTACTACTCACAAACCAGTATAATGCGACGGCTCCTTTGTTAAGCATCTTTTGCATCTCAAAAATCCGTGTAATCGGATACATTCTAGTTGGATTAACCAGATTAATTTCATCTACTCTAGTCTGGAGTGCATTAATTGTAGCCAAATTTTCACGGGTATTTACGAGTTCCCAACCATTAGAGTTCAATAGAAGCTCTAGGTTTTTCGGATAATTTGACTGCAACTCTACCCAGTACGAGAGTCCTTCTAATAACATTGGATCTGCCAAAAAACCTATGGTGATTGGGAATTGATTATCATATAGACATACTGCGGTGCCTCGCAACACTACATCGATACCAGCTATACTCTTTTGGTACAATTTCTCATTAAGTGTAAGGAACAGGTAGATCCGCATGGTTTTACCCCCAAGTGTTAGTAGCAATGTGCAAGAAACTGTAAAAATTATAGCAAAGGTTTTTGAAATAACAATACTATGTATGGGGCAGGGGAATTAAGCTTATTACTAACCCAAATTCTCATTAAAAATTTATTCTGCTGTGAAACTATCATATGGTTGGGGTGTAAGGACTTGAACCCTAACTACTTGGACCAAAACCAAGCGTCCTACCATTAGACGACACCCCAATTTGAACAAATGATAAATTTTATATCTCAAATAACAAATGAGATGAGTAATGTGCTAAGAACCAAAGGATATTATAATGTATAACCCTTGTAGATAAAAGGTATTTGTAATTATTTTATTGTAATTCTTATAATTTTATATAGTATATTTTATAGTGTTGTTCAATTGCAGTTCACTTAGTCTAAAGGAGACTAGAGATGATTAAAAAAATTTTTACGACTGCGGCAAACTGTGTTCTTTTTGTTGGGGGAACCTTTATTCTAGGGAAGTTCTTGTTTTTGTACGAACTAAACAGAATAACGGAAGAAAAATCACTAGAATTGGCTAGTATCTATGGATACCTGCTTAGATATGAAAGACTTAGTGATAAAGACCCCACTGAAAGAACACTGCAAGTCATGCAGGGACTTTTAAATTACTTGCCCCCTAGAGTATCTTGCCTCTTTTTGGGCGATTGGTCGGCTACTAGAGGAATCTCTAACAGAAAAGAGTACTGGACTATGCAAGATGTATATGATTACGCCAAACATCTTGAGCTATCCATAAAAGAAATTACTGAACGCCTGGGTTAGTAGCCAAAGCAGCGAGAGCCAAAGGGCATTGAAAAATCAATGTCCTTTGGTTATATTACCTTTCCCAATCTTCAATAACCAATTTATTTTTACCTTTATATTTTCTAACAACAACTTTTTGATTCTCTTTACACTTAAATTGCCTTAAGTATTTTATTAAAAATATTTCAACCTGCGGGGTTGAAGTGTTGTTGTAAAAGGTTTTATATTTAAATACATATCTATTGTGTTTGTTTTAAAAAATAATATAATATACCCAAAATATACTTCCTTGAGAATTAAAGTGGTGTAAAGGCCACACTTTAACTATTTAAATTCTAAGGAGGTGATAATAATGTTTACTAATCCAGAACTGCCTCTAGAGGATATTTTGTCTGAAAACGGCGTAAATCTATCGGATCGCGATAGTAACCAAGAAGAACAAAACTTGCTAATAAAACAAGAAATACCACAACAACCTACTTTGTCGGGTGTTTATATTCCATTCACAGAGAGCGCGCATTTGGATCCTAGTTTAATATTAGCTGAAATTGAAGCAAAAACCCACTTCGAAAGGGCGTTAGGACATACTAAACATAGAAATCCAATAGACAATTAGTCTAAAATAATCAAACTCCCGGGGTTTGATTATTTGATTAGGTTTGATTAAGTTACTTAGTCCAAAAATCTTTGCTGTAATTTGCGTATTTAATAATATTTTTTGCCCTATCTTCTACTACTGTGGAATATTGTTGTTTTTGAGGAATAACATAAACAACTTTGGAACCTTTTACATAACAACCGGGTTGGTCATAGCCATATAAAGGTGCTACCCTACCATCTGCTGAAATACAATAACTCTCGATAATAGAATCTACATATTTACAAACATTTTTATATTCTGAAGGTTTATTATTTTTTATATACTTTAAAGAAGCTCTAATTGAATTTTCATCACCTTTTATTAAGTCACCCTCAACACCTATATAACACAAATTGGGTAAGTCTATGTAAGAAGTTTTTGATATTATAAAAAAAATTACAATAATAAATGCTAATATAAAAGGAAGACACCCTAAATATCCTTTAGTTTTATAATTTTTTAAATCTTTTTTTTCCTCAATAATACCTGTCATTTTTAATATGTTGCCAATTTTTGGGTAATTCTGGTATCGGCAGTATAACATTCTGTTTCATTTAGAGGTTTATTTTGTTCAGCTTGCATAACATGGCATGTTTCGTGCACAATTACACCAACACTCCACAACACATCTCTTTGGTGAGTACTTACATATATTGTATGATGTTGATTTTGATAATAACATCCACCATCAAACCCACCGCAACCCAAGTTGGGGTTAATTGTGGTAACATTGGTACACAAATCGTTATAGTCTTCAATAGAGCCTTGCTTTAAAATTTTTATTGCTCTTTTTATATTCGCATTACTTAATTCTAAAAACGAAGGATATATTTTTATAAAACAAGAGTTTTGAATATCTACATAAAAAAATAATTTATAAATAAGCAAAAGACCTAAAAACAACACTAATACTATATATATTTTTTTGGACATTAGATAAAGTATACTAATTATGTACTAAGTAGTACAAATATTTGTTTAGCACTTTCAATATTTGCTTTATTAATCATAAAACGAGATAATATATCTTTTCTAATCCATTCCTTACTATTTTTGTACCATATATGATTACGTATATTTTCCTCTATTTGTAAATTTCCATTTCCGCCCCAGTATAGTCTGTAAAAAATAGGAACATCAATATTTTTACTATCTAAATACTCTTTTACAAACTTCCAATTTGTACGGAGCTGTTTAATAGGATTATTGTAAATTGTTTTATTATTTCTTTTCCAAATACCATTATAAAACGTATGAGTACCAGAATAGTTTTTATTTTCAATAACCCATACTCCACTATAACCAATTAAAACAGCATCAATGTCACCATGTTTTGTTCCAGGTATTTGTATGTTCTTAAAATATGAAAAACCATCACCTAGAAATTCTGATAAAGTTTTTTCAAGCTCTTCCTCAGACGAAATACCTTTTTTAAAATGCAACTCTTTAATTCCTGCCAGTTTTGAAGTAACAGCGTTTCTAAAAAACAACCCCGTTCCCACTAAACTTAATAGAAACACAATAGAATAATAAGCAGAATCCGGGTTTTTATACAAAGATATTCCTGAAATATATAATATTGGAATCGAAATTATAGGTAATATACAACTAATTTTTGCAAATCTATTTTTAGTGATGTTATATTCATTTTTTTGTTTAACTAGATAATCGCTTCCGTTATATATTTTCATTTTTATTTATATAAATTATTATATACTTAACCTATGTTATCAAACAAAGATTTGGAAAAAATTAATATTTTACTTGAAAAAAGATTAGACGAGAAATTTGAATCTAAACTTGAACCTATAAAAGTTGATATTAACAATATTAAATCCGATCTAAAACCCATGAAGCTGGATATTCAAAACATTAAATCTGACATGGAGCCTATGAAGCTGGGTATAAATAATATGAAAGCAGAATTAGGCCCAATCAAAGAAGATATTAAAAGCATTAAGTCCGATATGGAACCTATGAAAAAAGACATTAGTAAAATAAATAAGAATTTAGACAGTGTTATTAGGTATTTTGATTCAGATGTAACTAAAAACACACATAGAATTTCTAGAATTGAGATTTTTTTAAAATTGCCTCCGTATGATCCCAAGTTCTGAAATATATAATTTTCATTTACACATTGATGTTCTTCGATAATATAGTATCTTTTGGTATACTAAAAATAGTATAAATTCTTTTCTTCTCATTATGATTTTTTTGAGTGTCTTTGCATTTATCTCTGGAATAGTAACTATTTTGTCCCCATGCATTCTCCCTGTTCTTCCAATAATTCTTTCAGGAGGCTTGATTGGTGGTAAAAAAAGACCATTGGGTATTGTTGCAGGTTTTATTTTAAGTTTTACTTTTTTTACTTTAGCACTTTCAAGTATTGTTAAAATAACGGGTTTATCTGCAAATCTTTTGCGAACTTTGTCTATAGTTATAATATTTTTATTTGGACTTATACTTTTGTTTCCTAATTTTAATAAATACATGGAACAATTGTTTACCAAATTTAGTAGTTTGGTACCAAACAAAACAAATAAAACTGGTTTTGTTGGTGGTTTTATTTTAGGATTAAGTTTAGGCTTAATTTGGACACCTTGTGTAGGACCAATAATTGCCACAGTAATAACCCTAGCTGCAACTTCTAGCCTTTCTACAGGTACTGTTTTAATTACATTTTCATATTCTCTTGGAACTGCCTTGCCAATGCTTGCAATTATATATGGTGGAAACAAAATTTTAAATAATAACAAATGGCTATTAAAAAATACCTCAAAAATTCAGCAAGTCTTTGCAATTTTTATTATATTAACTGCGGTAGGAATATATTTTAATTTTGACAGAAACTTTCAAACTTATATATTAGATAAGTTTCCAAATTATGGAACAGGATTAACTTCCTTAGAAGATAATACTTTTGTTAAAAAACAACTAGCCACTTTAAAGGATCAACCAACACCAACTGTACCAAGTAAAAACACTTCTGACTTTCCAAATGCACCTGAATTAATATATGGGGGTGAATGGTTTAATAGTAAGCCTTTAACTATGCAAGGTTTAAAAGGCAAAGTTGTTTTAGTAGATTTTTGGACATACACTTGTATTAACTGTATTAGAACTTTGCCATATATAGAAAAATGGCATGAAAAATATGCAAATAAAGGTCTTGTTATAATTGGGGTACATACTCCCGAATTTGAATTTGAAAAGGATCCTAAAAATTTACAAAAAGCAATTAATGATTTTGGTCTAAAATATCCAATTGTTCAGGACAATAATTACCAAACTTGGAAAGCCTATAATAATCACTACTGGCCTGCAAAATATTTTATAGATAAAAATGGTAAAATAAGAGACACTCATTTTGGTGAGGGGGATTATGATGAATCAGAAAAACTAATTCAAAAACTTTTGCAAGAAACAGGTGTAGATACTTCTACTGATATAATAAGCAATATTGACTATAAAGTTTTTTCAAAAACACCGGAAACATATTTGGGTTATAACAGGATCGCCAATTTCGGTTCAATTGAAAGTATTAAAAAAGATACAAAATTTAGTTATACCTCGCCTGCTAAATTAAGCAATAATACCTTTTCATATAGTGGAAAATGGCTTGTAAAAGGTGATTATGCAATGCCTTACAAAAATTCTAAACTAACATTTAATTTTGAATCAAAGAATGTTTATTTGGTAATGAGACCAGTCAGTGAAAATACACAAGGAAAAGTTACAGTGTATCTAGATGGTCAATTAGTTGACGAAAATGCAGGAAAAGATGTAATAAGCGGAACAATTACTATTGATTCGGATGAACTATATGAACTTATTAATCTTAAAACACCGGGACAACATATTTTAGAAATTGAGTTTTTAGATAATAATGTAGAACTGTTTGCCTTTACCTTCGGTTAAAAGTAAGGATTAAAAGTAAGGATCATCCTTTTTTAAGGATGATCCTTCTTTTTAGTAATTATTCTACAACTAAAGTGCCTACCATTCCCATTGCTCTATGGTTTCCCACACTACAATAATATTCATAAGTACCTACTTTATCGGCCACAAAGGTAGCTTCAACAGTTTCCCCATCTTTAATTACTTTTGTTTTTACATTAAATTCATCAACATTGAAATCGTGCATTCCTTCAATACTATTCATAACAACTTTAACAGTATCACCCTGTTTAACTTTAATTTGGTTTGGTTTGTAATAATACATACCTGCTTCTATATTAACCGTTACAGTTCCCTCATCGCTCATCATAGAATTAGTATCATCTATCATTGAATTTTCTTCCATCATACTATCAGTTGGCGAAACATTTGGGACTTGGTTATCATCCATCATGGTGTCTTCTTCCATCATTTTTTCGGAATCCTTTTCATTTAGCTCTTCAGAACCAGAAATATTTGATTCCATAGATTCTGTATTAGTAGTTTTATTTTTTGAAAAAGCATAAACAGCACCACCTAAAACCAATAGTAATACAACCATACTTACAATTATTATCATTGAATTATTGTTATTTTGCTTTTGAGTGTTTTCAGTATCCATAAATTTCACCTCCGATCATTCTTTTAAAATTTATAAATCTATCGATATATTGATGACAGTCTATTTATTATACTATAGTTATATAAAAATACTAAAACAAGATTTAATATTATGGAATATATATGTAGGGAAGCAGATATAACCGAAATGGTTATTTATCTGCTCCCCCACCAAGCACGGGTTGATAATTGTTAGTTGCTTCCCTCCTTATAGCAATCTGTCCAATGGCCGATAGACCACATAGTGTTGTCATCACCACAAGGACGCCAACCATCTGCAAGTTTTTGAGTATACTTCAAAGCAAGTTGTTTTGCTAAATCTGTTACTACAGGCGAGAATGGAGCAAGTTTTACAGCGCCTTCGGAAAGTCCTGGATTCCATCTAAATGTGTCAAAATCACTACTCTTTGCCATTGCTAGAACCTTGGAGTATACATCTGTCCAATCAATAGTTACAGATGTGAACACATGCTTATTGGGTTCTACAAATTGTGCCCAATCTTGATCATACCCAACAACAAGTGGTGGGTTTTGATCTTGTGCAACTTCTTGAGCAGCCGATGTACTGTCTTCATGTACCAAAAAAGCAGATACATTCATGTCCACAAGAGCCCTTGCTGCTTCATGTTCTTTTGGAGAATCTCCCCAGGAATTTACGTAAACGGTAGAAAACTCTGGCACGCCAGGCTTTCCAAGTTCTGTCCAAGCATCAGCAAAACAAGCCGCGGCTGCACCATGATTGGAAGCAACTTGAGAGTTATTCTCATAAGCACCCAAAAGCCCTATGTGGGGGGATTCAACTTGTGCGGCCAATGCGGCGCCTGCTATACAAAATCCCATCCAAGACTTAGGGTACATGCTCACAACGTTGGGCGCAGTCTCACTTCTGATACAAGCAAAAAGAACATTTGGATGTTCCGATGCAAAGTCACTTATAAGCCCGGCACACCAATCTTCTGCTGTTACAAAAATTGTGTTAGCGCCTTGCTGAATCATGTTTTGGGCGACACTCAAGACTTTTTCTGTAGAGAAATCATCTGTTGCAGTCCAGCTTAGAGTTCTAGCAACAAGGTTCCTGGCCTTGTCATGAACTTCAAAACCACCATTTATCTCAGTTACTGTTCCATAATTCGCTAGAGCGTTTTTGAGTGCTTCTTTGTGAGCTCTAGACCAAGGAATTTCTACGGGACTAACATAAATGTTTCCAATCACCCACACCTTTGACAAGTCGGTGGGCTCAGGAACCTGGGTAGCTTGGGGAGCTACTACTGTGCAGGCACTAAAGGTTAGTGCAAACACAATCAAAACAACCACCAAGTAAAAACATTTTCCAAACATTATAGCCTCCTAGGCTTTTGTGAAAGAAAAGAAAATTGAATTATCAATGTGCTACTTAAAAATTTCTATATAATAAAAATTTTAAAGAAACACATTAAATTTAGACAAAAAAAAAGAGCCTTACGGCTCTTAAAACATTTCTATTAATTTTTTCTTTTTTTGCTCATACATTCTAATATAATATATTAGATTATCCAAAATGCCTGTCAATGTTTTAGTGCTTTAAAATATACTACTAGTGTAAATTAAAGGTTTATTTAGGCTCTAATAACGTGATGCCAGATATATAATTGTTACCTAAATTTTATCTACAAATGCCCGTTGCCAGATATATTTGTGTTACTATTTCTAATCATGTCTTCTAGTTTCCTTAACTTCTTTTCTAAACCCCTACTAAGCTCCGCTGGGTTTAATCTTTCATATTCTCTTGTTAGTGTCTCTTTTACTTCTGCTGATACTTTGCTCGATTCTAAAACCCTCTGATATGGTGTCTTTGCTATTCCATACTTCT
>Ga0210057_1011123_pt1 | contig 10026 bp, 10 predicted proteins | sample CryGeyCG2114_010_2_FD_183968 | JGI IMG/M metagenome (GOLD analysis project Ga0210057, IMG submission 183968) | Groundwater microbial communities from aquifer - Crystal Geyser CG10_big_fil_rev_8/21/14_0.10 (SPAdes) (version 2) | ecosystem: Environmental > Aquatic > Deep subsurface > Groundwater ...
TTATCTTTTATCACTCTTCTAAATTCTTCGGGGCCGATTCCATCTCTTAGGCCCAGCCTTACGAATCTTGTTTCGTCTCGAGAGGTTAATATCCTGATTACAAGTGTTCGTGGATGAGCTTTTAATAGCGTCCTTACCTCCTCGATTCTCCTTGGGCCGTCGAGGATAAGAAACTTTTTTCCATCTATGGCACCAAGTATTTTGGGGACCTGCCAACAAGGGTTTTCTCCATAAGCCTTATTGGCGAAAGAATGGATAGTGTCGTGATTTACTGGTTCTCCTCTTTGGCGTAGTGCTTCCGCCATTACTCGACTCGACTCAAACCAATTCTCGCTGCAGTCCATCATTCTAACAAAAGTTGTTTTTCCGGCACCAGACTCACCGGCCAGAATTACTAGAATGGGAATTCCTTTGTTATTATCACCTAATTTCTTTCTTACTTGGTATGCCAGTAAACTATTCATGTTTTCTTCCTTCCTTTTTCTTTATATAACTAAAACATTGTTTTAAATGTTCTTTTTTAATCTTAATGAAACTTTCTATCGTGTCAATAGATGCCGTAATTAAATAAGATAAATTGACAAATTATTTAACTGGCTTAATATAAAAATTAGTTCGTTCAAATGATAGCTCAAATATCTCGAGGAGAGGAGGAAAAAAATGGATAAAAAACAAGTTTTAAAGAAGTGTCTAGGGTTTCTTGGTGATAAAATCCGCGACATGGAAAAATCACTTGCTTCTATTCAAAAGGGTGTTATTGATTCCCCAGGGCCTAGTCAGTCTCATTCTGATACTACCCGATTTCAACAAAGCAACGTAGCCCTCGGTGTTGATAGAAGAATAGAAGAGCTTAAAGAAAAAGTTTTCTTACTGCAGGGAGTTGATTTGACCCCGAAAGATACGATTTTTGTGGGTGCCCTGTTTACGCTTCGCTATGAAGGGGCTCGCGAAAATATGGTTTATTTTCTTGTCCAGAAGGGAGAGGGTGACACAATAGAAATTGATAGCGAAGAAGTAATGTTCATATCTGCTAATGCACCAATTGCGGAAGCGGTGATTGGTAAAAAAAAAGGTGACAAGATAAGTTTTAGGAATAGAGTTTTAGAAATTGTGGAGGTTCAATAAAAAATAGGTATAGGTTCACTTTGAAAAAGGTGAACCCTTTTTGTTTACTTTCAATTTTTTGGAAATTCAGTATAATTAAAAAATAGGCTAAAGTATAAAGCATTTTTATGGAAATAAATACAGACTCCAAAAAAATTGAAGAATTGTTGGGTAGGGGAGTGGAAGGGATTATTGAAAAAGAAAGTTTGGTTAAAAAGTTAAAATCCGGAAAAAAACTCAGAATTAAACACGGAATTGATCCGACCGGCCCTAAAATTCACATTGGCCGGGCCATTCAGTTTTGGAAACTCCGCGCCTTTCAGGATTTAGGACATCAGATTGTTTTGATTATTGGCGATTTCACCGCTCAAATCGGAGACGCTTCGGATAAACAGGCGATGAGAAAACCCTTAACGCCCGCAGAGATTAAGGAAAATATGAAAGATTACGCAAAACAAATCAGCAAGATTTTAGATATGAAAAAGGTGGAGCTCCGTTATAACAGCGAATGGCTGAATAAACTAACAATCAAAGATTTGCTTTCACTTTCAATGAATTTTACGGCCCAGCAGATGATTCAGAGGAGGAATTTTAAAGAACGCTGGGACGGAGGAAAACCGATTGGAGTGCACGAATTGACTTACCCATTATTTCAAGGTTACGATTCTTTTGCTATTAAAGCCGATGTGGAAATCGGCGGTTCCGATCAGCTATTCAATATGAAGGTTGGGAGAGAAATCCAGGGAATGTTTAAAAAGCCAGTCCAGGACATAATGACCTTAAAAATGCTATACGGTTTAGACGGCAGAAAAATGTCCACCAGTTGGGGTAATGTTATAAATGTTATAGATCCTCCGAAAGAAATGTATGGGAAAATTATGTCTATGCGAGACGAATTGATCGGAGAGTATTTTGAATTATGCACAAATACCTCCCTGAACGAGGTGGAAGAAATCAAAAAAGAATTGACGGCAGGAGGATTAAATCCTAGAGACGCAAAAGCGAGGCTGGCTAAAGAGATTGTATCAATATACTATAATAAAAAAGAAGCCGAAGACGCAGAGGAAGAATTTAATAAAGTTTTTAGAGAAAAGGAATTACCGTCGGAAATAGAAAAATTTAAAATAAATAGACCAGAAGTTCCAATTATTGATTTATTAGTAGAAACAGGATTAGTTTCCTCAAAATCAGAAGCTAAGAGGTTAATTTTACAAAAGGCAGTGAAAATAAACAGAGAGATTGAGAAAGATTGGCAAAAAATAATTAAAACAAACAAAGGGACAACGATACAGGTTGGTAAAAGAAGGTTTTTAGAATTAATTTAAAAAATATGCAAAGAGTACTAAACATTGATACGCCGAAACACTTAGGCGAAAAAGTAAAAGTGTGCGGTTGGGTTAACTCTCGGAGGGATCACGGGAAAATCGCCTTTTTAGACCTTCGCGACAGATCGGGAATATTACAAGTGGTTTGCGCCTCGGATTTAGCTAAGGAAATTAAAGACGAGTATGTTTTAGAGATAGAGGGAGAAGTTAAAAAAAGGCCGGCAAATATGATAAATCCCAAGATAGAAACCGGCGAAGTGGAATTAGATGGCCAAAATATTAAAATTTTAGCCAAAGCAGAAAACCTTCCTTTTGACATAAGAGACTTGCGCGTAAGTTTGCCGGTTTTGTTGGATTATAGGCCGTTGACGCTAAGGAATGAAAAAATAAGAGCTATTTTTAAATTACAGGAAGGAATCATCTGCACCTTCAGAGATAAACTAAAAGATTTAGGATTTACCGAATTTCAAGCCCCCACAATTGTTCCCTCAAACGCCGAGGGGGGAGCAGAAGTGTTTCATATTGATTATTATGACTACGACGCCTATTTAGCCCAAAGCCCTCAATTATATAAACAAATTATGTTGGGCGGTTTTGAGAGAGTGTTTAGCGTAAATCATGTCTTCCGAGCAGAACCGAGCGTTACCACCCGCCACATCTCCGAATACATCAGCTTAGACGCAGAAATGTGTTTTATAGATTCTTGGGAAGATTTAATGGATACCTGTGAAATACTGATTAGGAGTATGTTTGCTAGTTTAAAAGAAAATTACCAGAAAGAATTAAAAATACTCCAAGCTGTTCTTCCTGAATTAGGTCCTAAAATCCCTAGATTAAAAATGCGCGAAGCCCAAGAAATTATCTTTCAAAGAACGAAAAGAGATAACAGAAAAGAACCGGATTTGGAGCCGGAAGACGAGAAAGAAATCTGTAAATTTGCGAAAGAGAAATATGGTTCAGAACTAATTTTTATTACTCACTATCCGACTAAGAAAAGACCATTTTACACTTACGCTGATCCCGACGACCCGGATTACACCCTAAGCTTTGATCTTCTCTGCCGCGGATTAGAAATAGTCACTGGCGGGCGCAGAATCAACGAATACGATAAACTTATAAAGAATATTAAAAAATGGGGGAATGAACCGAAGAATTTTTCTTATTATTTACAGACATTTCAATACGGGATGCCGCCGGAAGGGGGTTTTGCCCTTGGAACAGAAAGAATGGTTAAGCAAATTTTGAATTTAGAAAATATTAGAGAGGCCAGTCTTTTCCCGCGCGATATGGAAAGAATTGACCGGAGATTATCAATTCTACAGCCAAAGAAAAAAACGAACTTAAAAATTGCAAAATCTAAGAAAAAGTTATAAAATTTTAAAAGTCATATGGAAAAAACTATTTTAAAAAAAATTTTAAAGATTTTCTTAATCTCCTCCGTCTCAATTTTGGCGGTCGTGGCGTTAATGAAGCTTTCCGGCAGAAGTTTAGAAAACTTTTTTATTTGGAGATTTTCTTCTAATCGCGACCTTTTCTCTGCCAGTTTTTTGAACGTCCTTTCTTCTACAAAACCGATCAGAAATTGGGAAGTGGAAGATTTAGACCTTGAAGTGGAATCCGCTCTAAGCGCTGAAATTGATTCGGCCGGGCAAAAAAAGATTCTCTTTAAAAGAAACGAAGACAAGCCCTTGCCAATTGCAAGTTTAACGAAGCTTATGACGGCCCTCGTGGTTTTAGAAGATTATGACGCTTCTCATCTTGCGTCGGTAAGTAGCGAGGCGGTTTCCCAAGAAGGTTTTCAAGGGGAATTAAAAGTGGGGGAGACGCTTTCAGTTGAAAACCTTTTGTATATTATGCTTATGGAATCAAGCAACGACGCCGCTTACGCTTTAAGTGAAGTATTAGGAAAAGACGCCTTCGTGGCTTTAATGAACCTTAAGGCCAAAGTTATCGGCTTAAGCAACACGACTTTTGTGAATCCCACCGGCTTGGATTCGGTAGAAGAAAATGGCCCGATGAATTATTCAACAACTGAGGATTTAATAAAATTAACCCATTATATATTAAAGAAAGAACCCTTAGTATTCAGAATTCTAAGTCTGAAAGAATTTCATCTCTATAGACCGGACGGCACCTACCACCATAAATTAGTGAATACCAATGAACTTATCGGCCAGGTTCCGGACATAGTTGGCGGGAAGACGGGTTGGACGCCAAAGGCCAGGGGATGCCTTTTATTGATTTTAGACAATCCTATAAAGAACGGCTATTTAGTTTACATAATCTTAGGATCAGACAATAACAGGTTTGAAGAAATGAAAAAAATGATTGACTGGACTAATAACGCCTACACTTGGTAATTTCGTAAAATATGACTCTTTTTACTTTCAATGCTATAAAAGTTTTAGGATTGGCGGCTATTGCCGCCATTTTAGCAATAATCTGGGCGCCATTTTTGAGCCGTATTTTGTATAAATATAAACTCTGGAAAAAGGAGGCCAGGACAAAAACAATCACTGGCGAAGAAGCGCCTGTTTTTTATCAGCTCCATAAAGAAAGAGAAATCAAGGTTCCGCGTTTAGGAGGATTATTAATTTGGGTAACCGCTATTTTGGTTGTTTTCTTGTTTTATATCTTGTCTCAGCTTTTAGACAACTCCTGGCTGCAAAGATTAAATTTTCTCTCAAGGGCCCAAACTTGGCTCCCCTTATTTACCCTAGTCGCCGCCTCTATAGTTGGTTTTTTGGATGATATTCTGCAAGTTTTCGGCAAGGGAAAATATATTGCCGGCGGCATGAGTTTTCATAGGCGGCTTTTAATGGTTGTTTTGATTGGACTGATTGGAGCGTGGTGGTTTTTTGCAAAATTGGGTTGGGATAGTATTCATATTCCGGGGAACGGAGATTTTACGATAGGAATTTGGTATATACCGCTTTTTGTTATCGTGATGGTTGCTTGTTGGTCGGGCGGAGTAGTTGATGGCTTAGACGGTTTGGCGGGAGGGGTGTTTGCCTCAATTTTCGGCGCATTTACAATTATTGCTTTCTCCCAAGGAAAAATAGATTTAGCGGCTTTCTGCGCTGTAATCTTCGGGACATTATTCGCTTTTTTATGGTTTAATATACCGCCTGCCAGATTTTATATGGGTGAAACCGGAATGTTGGGATTAACTACCACTTTGGCGGTTGTCGCGTTTTTGACCGATTCGGTAATCGTGTTGCCGATAATCGCCGGGCTCCTGGTGGCAGAATCGGGCTCCGTGATTTTACAGCTTTTGTCAAAGAAAGCAAGAAAGAAAAAACTTTTTCTTTGTGCCCCGATCCATCATCATTTTGAAGCGAAGGGCTGGCCTCACTATAAAGTCACTATGAGATTTTGGGTTGTTGGCATTATTCTGGCAATTATTGGAGTAGCAATAAGATTATTAGGATAAGGAAAAGTATAAAATTAGGTTTTATTTTCAGTTTTTGGTAAAATAAAACAATGGCTGAAATTTTGAAAAAGAATTGGAAGAGATTTCTATTATTTTTGATTTTGGGATTGACTTTTATTGTTGTTTTTTTGTTTTTTAAAAACTTTCCAATTAAAGCCCAAGAAGAAATAAAAATTTTTTCTACTTTTTATTCTGGCGATCCCTCGGATCCTCTCGGGACAAGTTGGCAAAATCCGGAAGCGGTTTTTTCGCAAGATTTAGGAGAAAATGCAACTTTTGAAGAATTCAGTGGAGAAAATTCGGCTTCTCCCGCATTCATTGAAGAATTATTATTAGAAAATACAACTTCAACGCCGATAATGGAAATTTCGGAGAAAATTTTAGAGTTATCAAATTTTTCTATTTCCGAACAAGAAAAACAAATTCAGAATGTTCAGCTACGAATGTCTTTGGCGGCAAAGGGTCAGGTAGGGGATAAACTAACAATTGATTATTACTTTAAAAATACTTGGCAGAATTTGGCCAAATTTGATTTGGAAAACGAAATTTCGAATAGCTTAAACGACGGCTATTTTCTCTATGGCTTGCCGATTTTTGAAAGTTGGCAAGATTTAGGAAATCTAAAGATTAAATTTACTTATCGCGGTTCTCAAAATTCAAAAGTTTTTTTGGACTCCCTTTGGCTTGAAGTGGAATATGAAGAGCTGAAAAAAGAACCTCCAAAAATTATTGAAACTGAACTTCAATCAATCGGAGGAGGAAGAAAAAATTTCCGAAGTGATGAAGAACCGAAATTTAACCTAGAAGGGACCTCCTCTTTCTATGAGAAAAAAACAGTAGAAGCTATTTTAATTAATCCCGGAGGTGAAGAAGTGCAAGAAGGGATAACTATTCAGGGTAATAAAATAAAAATTTCTCAACTTGATAAAAGAAGTTTCAGGCCCGGGCTTTATAAATTAAAAATTATAATTAGAGAAGGAAATGAAGAGTTTATTCAATGGGAAAATGGTGTCAAGTCTATTTTTCTGGGAATTTTTATGTTAAAATAATTTTATATGGGAAGACCGCTTAGAATTATTGTTCCAAATCTACCTTTTCATATTTTGAATCGAGGCAATAATCGGCAATTGGTTTTTCGGGAAGAGGAAGATTTTATTTATTTTCTTGAACTTTTAAAAAGATACAAGAAAGAGATAGGATTTAAGCTATATCACTTCATTTTAATGCCCAATCACACCCATTTTCAGATGGAGCCGACCACTGAAGGAAGTCTATCAAAAATTATGCAGAGGCTAACCCTAGCTCATACCTGGTATTTTAATAAAAAATATGAAGGAGTAGGCCACGTTTGGCAAGGTAGATTTAAAAGTTCACTAATTGAGAAAGAAAATTATTTTTTGTGGTGTGGATTGTATATTGAATTGAATGCAGCGAGGTCCGGATTAGTTCAGAAACCAGAAAACTGGCGATACTCAAGCTATAATTTTTATGCTCATGGAGAAACTGACTCTTTAATTACTGAGATTTTAGATGTGGATCCTTATTATCTCGAATTTGGAACAACTCCTAAAGAACGACAGGAAAAATATCGAAAGAGTATAGAAGAAGTAATAAGGGAAAAGTTTTTGAAAAATATTCGAAGAGGATTAAATGAAGGAGTTTTTGGTAGTTCTGAGTTCACTCAAACAATGAAAGAGAAATTTAAAATTAGATATCTCAAAAAGAGGGGAAGGCCACAAAAAAGGGAAAAATAGACTTGACACCATTTTCTTCCCATTTTCCTTTCCTTGACACCATTTTCCTTTCTGTTTTTTCTTTTTTTTCTTTGTTATAATATTTGTAGCAGTTATAAATAATAAAATAATAAAAAAATAATATGATTAAAGTAACCAAAAATATTTTAAAAAATATTTATAAAAAACGGCCGAGAGATGCTAAAAAATATGATTATGGATTATTAACTGTTATCGGGGGTTCGGAATTTTATAGTGGTTCACCGGCCCTATCGGCGATGGCTGCTTTCCGTTCGGGAGTTGATATGGTGAGAATTATTGCTCCAAAAAGAGCGGCAGACATTATTGCTTCTTTTTCTCCGAATTTAGCAGCTTATCCTTTAATAGGGAAATATTTTGACAAAGAAGATTTACCTACTGTTTTGAGCCAAACAAAAGCGGCTGAAGTTGTCAGTCACGGAAAAACTGCCATAGTTATTGGTGGCGGAATGGGCCGTTCTGAAGAAATCCAAGAAGTAATTTTGGAATACTTATCTCAAATTTCCGTGCCTTGTGTGATTGATGCTGATGCTATCTATGCAGTAGCTAAAAAACCGGAAATAATCGCTGGTAAAAATTTCTTAATTACTCCTCATCTTTATGAATTTTTTGTTTTAACTGGTAAAGAAGTTATAGGAAAAACTGATGAAGAAAAAATAAACTTAGTCAAAGAGGAAGCGAAACGACTCCAAACAACAATTTTATTAAAAGGCGCAATTGATATAATTTCTGATGGCAAAGAAGTAGCCCTAAATACTACGGGTTCTGGTTTTATGACCAAAGGCGGCATGGGCGACACTTTGGCTGGAATTGCCGGAGCTTTGCTTTGTAGAAATATTAATGCCTTTGAAGCAGGACAGGCAGCAGCTTATATTAATGGTTTAGCCGGAGAATTGGCTGTCAAAAAATTAGGTGAGAGCGTAATGGCAACCGATTTGATAGAAGCAATTCCCGAAGTCCTACGCCGTTAAGGGGAAATAAATTAATCCGAGAATTCCGCCGGAGATTGAGATCTGATATAATTAAATAAATACGCGATGAAAAAAGAATTAAATAATTACGCTTTCATAGATAGCCAAAATCTGAACCTGGGTATTCAGAAACTCGGATGGAAGTTAGATTATCATAAATTTAGAGTTTATCTTGCCGAAAAATACGGTGTCAAAAAGGCGTATATATTTATTGGCTTTGTGGCGTTAAACCAGCTCGTGCAGCACCTATATGAAAACAACAAATTAGAAATTGTATTGAGCCCAGATGAAGAAAATTGTTCAAGTCTACTCAAGCAGACGGCAAAAGAAAAGATATGGTTTATGAATAATTTGCAGGATAAGCTTGAGTATAAAAAGAAAAGCACCGCTTAAAGACGAAACCTTAAGAAGTGCTTTTCCCTAGAAATACACTTTAACTATAGCAAACCATGAAACCTTGTCAAGGGGTCGGTAAAATCTCAATAACTCTTGTTTTGATAATCAGTTTAGTTTTTGGAATCTGGTTTTATTCGGGATTTCCTCAAATTTTTAATTTTCCGCCGGGGATTCAGGAAGCGCAAAAATTTTGATATATAATCAAATTATGATTGGCCAATTTATCAAAGGACGAGTATATGTTTTCATAGACGCTGAAAATGTGTTTTACAGCCAGCGAACTTTGGGCTGGAGAATTTCGTATGAAAAGCTGATGGATTATCTCAAGAAGGAATGCGGCGATGAGATGAAGTGTTTTATTTATACCGGCAGAGACGAAAGCAATACAAAGCAAACGAAATTTTTAGATATGCTTGAGATAAACGGCTACATTGTTCGTACAAGGGTTGTTAAAAAAATAAAATCTCGCGATGGTGGTTACCGATGGAAAAATAATCTCGACATAACTTTAGCTTTTGAGATGGTTGACACAAAAGAAAAATACGACACAGCCATTTTAATGTCGGGTGACAGTGATTTCGATGTTCCGATTGATAAAATTAAGGAATCAGGCAAACGCATTATCGTTATGTCTACCAGGGGCCATGTTGCGAAGGAACTGCTTGAGCGAGCCAAATTCGTTGACTTACGCAAAATCAAATCTGAAATAAGCCAAGAATAAAAAAATCTGGAGCTGTCCCGAAAGACACTCCAGAGTGTTATCACATTATTAGTATAGCAAACCCATATTCTATGTCAAGAGCTAAACTGTGGACAACTAAATTTCTAAAAATTTCTGTTGTGTTTCTAATTATTTTCGTTTGGATTTTTTCCGGCTGGCCACAGATTTTTAATTTTCCGCCGGAAATTCAGGAAGCGCGGGCGACTACCGAAACTTTTACTGCCGCAGGCACTTACACTAATGGTTGGACAGCTCCAGCTGACGTATATTCTGTTACTGCCGAAACTTGGGGTGGCGGTGGCGG
>Ga0210057_1011124_pt1 | contig 10026 bp, 12 predicted proteins | sample CryGeyCG2114_010_2_FD_183968 | JGI IMG/M metagenome (GOLD analysis project Ga0210057, IMG submission 183968) | Groundwater microbial communities from aquifer - Crystal Geyser CG10_big_fil_rev_8/21/14_0.10 (SPAdes) (version 2) | ecosystem: Environmental > Aquatic > Deep subsurface > Groundwater ...
AACTAAAATGACTCTTAGACAAGAAAAGGTTATATCTACAATAAAAAGGGCGGCCGGTGAGTTTATAGAGGAAACCGCAGGAAGAGAATCCATGATTACAACAATTAGGGCCGACATCTCCAAAGATTTAAAGAACTCAACAATTTATATCAGTGTTTTTCCTGAAGAAAAAGAGGGGGACGCATTGAATTTTTTAAAAAGAAAACGGGGAGACTTTAGAGAATACTTTAAGACAAAGGTAAAAATAAGAATATTACCATTCTTTGATTTTAAAATTGATGCCGGCGAAAAACACAGGCAAAAGATAGATGAGCTAACAAGGAGCTAGTTTTTAAACTCATTATTTGTTAAATTTTTACTTGTGGGTCCCTTTAAAATGAGGGCACAGTAGCCAAGTGGTAAGGCAAGGGTCTGCAAAACCCTTATACGGGGGTTCGATTCCCCCCTGTGCCTCCTGTTGCCAGTTTAAAAATGCCCGGGTGGTGGAATTGGTATACACGCACGACTTAAAATCGTGTGCTGAAAGGCATGTGGGTTCAAGTCCCACCCCGGGCACCACGTAGGAAAGAGGAGCGAATTTTGTTGAAAAAATGCGGAGAGCTCGCCTTGAAGCGGGTTTACGGCAGATAGATGTCGCTAAAAAGTTGAAGTATACGCAATCGTATGTGTCCCGTGTCGAGGTTGGCGAACAGAGGTTGGATATTTTGGAGTTGAAAAAGTTCGCCGAGTTGTATAAAAAGGATTTGAATTATTTTATAAAATGAACATAAAAACCTATAAACAAGTGTTCGCGGTCCTTGTAGTGAGTGTTTTTATCGTACCTCAAATTGCATTCGCCGCGTGGTGGAATCCACTAAGTTGGAGTATATGGAATATTTTTAGACCGACTTTCCATACACAAGTTCAAACCGCAACTACTACATCAACAGCAACTACAAGTGAAGGAGAAGCTGATCAACTGAAAAAAGAAGAAGCGAAAAAGCCTACTTCGGAAGTAAATTTTAGACCTATAATCCCTCAGAAAGATCTTAATTTGAATGATTACAAAATTAGTAACGAATTAGGAAAGATTGAAGATAAAAAAACAAAGCAGTATATACAACGGCTTACCGTTATAAAAAGTGAAATTGACGGTCTAAATGATGCGGGACTTGAAGTTAAGAAAAAAATGGTTGATTCTGAAATAAAAATTTCTGATTTCAGAATAGAAAAACTAAACGCATTAGCAGACCTATCTCCTTTGGAGATTATCACGAAAACATATGAAGAATTGATCGCTATTGAAGAGATACGGAAAAAGAACACAAGTCTCTTTTTATCAGATTCTCTTCTCAATACCTATCTCTACTCGTTAGAAGTTGGCAAAGTCATCACATCTCTTGAGAAGAAAGACGGTGATAATGTTTTGCTCAATGCACAGCGAGTTATAGATCAACACAGAAACCGACTTGAAGCGATGAAGGCAAAATCGGAGGCGGCAATTGAATCTGCTATTGCGGAAAATAAGGCATACGCACAAGAGTTTTTGTTGAGAATGGAAAGCACAAACAGTTTAGCAACTAGATACAGTTTAGCATTATCAGCATTGCAGGAAATTGAAGAAGCGAGAAAAGAGATAGAACGTATAACAACATCTACATCACACGAGAGTTATTACATTCCAACCTATTTTCCTACGACCGAGCCAAAACCAAGCACAGACAATCTTACTTGCAAGTACCCAACAGATAAATATATTCTTGTTCCCGGCAAGGGATGGAAGGCGGTAAAACAATGTGGTGATGGTAGATACATTGAAACGGATAAATATGTGCCAGACACCAGCAACATGACACCGCAGCAGATTTGCGATATGAAAAAGTCAGCGTGGTTAGGCCAAGACGCGTTAATTCTACCGGGACCTGATTGCAGTGATCTTGGCTTATAATTAACTTTCAATTAAAGATTATGGGCACGAGACAACTAACACAAAGTGAAACTGGAGAAATTGAAAAATTGGTTAAAAACTTTTTGGATATGTATTCGCCAAAAATTACTATTGCCCAAACAAAAGATCACGAGGTTATTTGGCGTGAGAAACAAAACGGTAGCGTCAATGAGTGGATCAATATCGTGTGCAGTGTTGCTATTAACTCAAACAGGGGTGATTTCAAAAAAATAATGGACTTCCACCCTTCTCTTGACGGAAATTCTATTGCGAAGGAAATTGCCAAAAAGTTTTTTGACGAAACAGATCGGAACATTACCGGACCTTTGGCAAATAAGCTTTGGGGGTAAATTTTTGACATACATTAAAACACCGAGAGGAAGCACCTCATCTCGCCGCAAGGACGGAGAAACGACCGCGTATATCACTTCGCCAGATGGCGAAGTGATTCAAGGGAGCGGGTAGGAGCCACTTGATATTTTCGAATCCTGAGCTTGTCGAAGGACGAGGAAAATATCTTAGTAGCTGACACCAAGTCCCACCCCGGGCACCAGAATGGAACTTAGCGGTTTTGAAATTACATATGGGCTTGATACAGTAAGGGCACTGGAATAAAAATGAAGCTGAGGAAGATACTAACCACTCTGTGTGTAATCGTAGTTTTAACACTTACTCTTTTTTTGGTTTTTTTTAATGGAAAGACAAGCCCAGAGAGTTTTATTTGGACCAATGAAATACGGGTAACGGAAAACGGTTTTGAGCCTGATTCGGTCGCCACACTTATAGGACAAGAAATAGTCTTTCAAAATGAAACAAATAGAGAGATATGGCCTGCATCAAATTTTCATCCAACCCACAAACTATACAGCGAACTTGACCCACATGAAGTAATCGAGCCGGGAGACACTTGGTCGTTCGTCTTAGATAAGGAAGGCCTCTGGTATATCCATGACCACCTCAAGCCCTCAATTACAGGCAGAATAGGAGTTTTTAAAAACAAAGAAGATTCCGAAAAAGATCTCAAAAACAACTGCAGTGGGCTAAAGTCTCCAGAGCTTGATTACTGTGTCTCTATTGCTATCGAGGAAATAATATCTGACAAAGGAATTCGCGGCGGAATTGATTTCTTTGTTAGTACATACAAAGGAATGCAGGAATGTCACCAAATTGCACATCGTATTGGAGAGATATCTTACGATGCCTACCTAAGTGGAGATGAAATATATTTTGGCCCCGAAACAGCCCTCTGTGGTTGGGGATTTTGGCATGGCTTTTCTACTCGTTTTGCACAAACTGTAGGAAAAGATTATGAGGAAACAAAGAAGTTTTGTGAGGACATCGATAAATACGGTGTCTCTGGGGTTGATAGTTGTTTCCACGGAATAGGGCATTGGCTGGGTGCCAGATCCACCTAATCCTAAGATATGGGGCGATAGCGTTGCTGTCACAGAGGAGGCTGTCAAAAACTGTGACTTAGCCAAGTCAGACACAAAAAACTACATGGACTGCCTTGGTGGGGCCTATCATGGAGTTATCGACTATATGAGGGATGGTTTGTACAAACTTGGTTTTGACAAAAATGATTTGTTCTTAATTTGTAAATTCAGAAGGAACAAGAAAAAAAGAATGCCTGCTATTCGCAAATTGTCTTTATAGCAAGCCCAATATTTGGTGACAAAATTGAAGATTTCCTCATAGAATTCTTGAACGCTGACAGTGAGTGGGAGATTATGAAAGGAGACGGTATTAGATCTTATATAAACTTAATGGTTTCAGACTACCCAGGATATTTAAAAGATAGAGATATTTACTCGATAGATTCTCTTATTAAAAAGTGCAGGCTCTTCCCCAAAAATCTTCAGACATATTGTTTCGAAGGAATGGTAAAGGGGCATTTTAAGACAGGAGACGTCAATGACAAGGAACAGCTGAATGCACAAAAACTGTGTTTAGATTCTCGTTTAAACGAGGAAGAAAAGGATGCTTGTGCACGGATGATTATTAAAAATTCATATGAGTTTTATCCTGAAAAAAAGGCTAATAACATTTGTAATGAAATCAAGGCAGACTTAACCTTAACTTGTTCTAGAGAATCAATTTTAAAGTAGGTAGAAGAATATGCAGAACCAACAAAACAATTATTTAAAAAAATTAGTCATACTATTAATTTTCGTTGCTTTTGTGTTTTTCTTAATCCAGGTAATATTTCCAAAAAGACATAACGGCTTTACGCAGAAAATAGAGAGCTCTGGGCTACCTATTAATGAGGGATATGGTGGCATAAGTTGGGGCGACATTGATAATGATGGGTATCTAGATTTATTAATTAGAAAACACCCACTGGGCTATAGATTGTATAGAAACAATGGTGACGAATCTTTTACCGATGTTACTGAAAGCTATGGGCTTGATATTACGGCCCAAGCGAGTAGCGCTACCTTCGGAGATTTCAATAACGATGGTTGTGTTGACATCTATGTAACATCTGGACTCTTCGGTTATACTACTGATGCAGACTCCGATATCTTATATAAAAATAACTGCCAGGGACACTTTGAGGATGTGAGCACAGACTCCAGTATTTTTGATAATTTTCACACCACAGGTGTCGCTTGGGGAGACTATAACAATGATGGTTTTGCTGATATCTATGTATCAACCTATGGTTTTCTTTTCTTTACAAAATTGGAATTGGAATGGAAGCTAGAAGATTGGAAATATGAACCCAACATTCTGTATAGAAACAATGGTGACGGAACATTTACAAACGTGAGTCACGGTGCGGGCGTTTTAGGGATAGCCAATTGTCCAATACAAGGCGAAGTTAGTAGTAGCGGAAGAACAACGACAAACCTAAAGGCAAATTGGCAGCCGGCCTGGTTCGACTACAACAATGATGAAAAGACTGATCTTTATGTAAGCAACGAAGCTACGGTTAATGTCTTGTATAAAAATAATGGAGACGGAACATTTGAAGATGTGACCGAAAAAGCGGGCCTTTGCCTAAATCACAGCACACACGGAGTTGCAATCGGAGACTATAACAATGACGGATATATGGATATTTACACAACGGGGACACAAAATAATTTGCTATGGAAGAACAATGGCGACGGAACATTTAGTCAGGTTGCGGAATCTGCGGGAGTCTCGAACACTGGTTTCTTGGGTTGGGGTACAGGATTTTTAGATTTCAATAATGATGGTTTCTTGGACATCTATTCTATAAATGGCTCATCAGACAATACATCAATTAAGGCAGACTACTCCATAAAGACTGACAAGCTCTACCAAAATAAAGGTGATGGAACCTTTGAGGATGTTACAAAAGTTATGGGCATTAGTGGTAATGATTTGAAAACCTTTGGTGCTTTTGCAGACTACAACAATGATGGTTTTACGGACATCTTTATAATCAGTGACTCTGGAGCGATAAAAGGCACAGATGATATTAGTCGTCTATACAGAAATATGCCGAATGGAAATAATTGGATTACTATCAAGCTTCAGGGTACTAGCAGTAATAGAGACGCACTGGGCGCCAAGATTATTTTAGAGACGGATAAAGGGAAACAATACAGAGAAGTTGTCTCTGGGGGGTCACTCTTGTCACAAAATAGCTTGTGGCAAACATTTGGCCTAGGCAAAACCAAAATAATTAATTCAGTAGAAATACAATGGCCTAGTGGAATAGTCCAAAAACTAGAAAATATAGAGGTAAATCAGATAATCAAAATAGTTGAGGCTTCTTCCTAAACGCTCGAAGCGCAAAACTTACATTTGGAAGCGTTGACTGGGATTTGGGAAAGACAGTGTGGACAAGCCTTTTCTGTTGGTTTTGCGTTTAGCGCTGGTTCTTTTCTCTTCATTTTGTTCATAAATCTGATGACCATGAAAATTGCCCCAGCAACAATAACAAAATCGATGACTGTGTTTATAAACTGGCCATATCCAATGACGACAGCTTCAGTAGTATCTGTAGCCCCCCTAAGCGTAATAGCTAGACTTGAGAAATCAACACCGCCCAACAGAACTCCAATAGGTGGCATAATTACATCCCCGACTAAGGACGATACGATTTTACCGAAGGCACCACCGATAATAATACCTACAGCCATATCGACAACGTTACCTTTCATGGCAAACTCTTTAAACTCTTTAAACATTGTAATTTTTATGCTAACTTTTAATACGAACATCGTATCATGTAATGTAAATAGGTGTAGATATATAGAAATCCGCCCATAGCTCAGCCGGTAGAGCAGTCGCCTCTTAAGCGAAAGGTCCTAGGTTCGATCCCTAGTGGGCGGACATGAGTTTGTTAATCCTCGATACGAAAGTATTGAGGATTTTCAAACTCTCTGCCTGGTTGGGATCGAAAGGCGGAGGCGGTATACAAGACGAGCGTAGCGAGTACTTGTCGCCCTGCCGGGGCAGCAAGTTCTTAGTGAGTTTACGAGCTTAGAAACTTGCGCCGATCCCTAGTGGGCGGACACGAAGAAAAAGAAGTGCCTGCGCACTTCTTTTTCCATCGTGTCCGAGGCGGACCCCTCACCCAGTTTATTTGACATTACTAATGTCATTTTTTTATAAAATTATTAATCTGCGTGCTGGGTGAGGGGGAGCCGGGATCGCCCTGCCTGCCGGCAAGGCAGGAAACACTTAGATTTTTGAGCACCTTGTGCGAAGAAATGACTTAGTGACTAGTGATGACAAGAGTAAACAATAGTGCACACATCGTGCACAGGCACTATATTCTGGTTGATATTCTGCATTATTTAGATTATTATTTTTCCACTAAGGGCGAGTGGTGAAATTGGTATACACGCTAGTCTTAGGAACTAGTGGCTTCGGCCGTGGGAGTTCGAGTCTCCCCTCGCCCACAAATTTAAAAAAGTTATGGCTATGGTCATAGCTTTTTTAAATTCTCTGGTTGGAGACGAGAACGGTATGCTGGGAGCATACCGCGTAATTTTCCATAAGAAAATTCGAGTCTCCCCTCGCCCACACAGATAAAAAATACTAGCGTTAAGCTAGTGTTTTTTATTCTGCTTGATATGCAGAGGGGAGACTCGAAAGACTCTTTCGGTATACAAGAACCGACTGAAAGGAGGTTGCTTGTCGAAAGAGTCGGGGTCGAGGAGCTTAGATATTTTGGAGCTTTTTCTGCGAACAAAATATCAAGCGAGGTGACCGAGTCAGTTTTCTCCCCTCGCCCACAAATTTAAAATTAAGGTTTTCTCTAAATATGGCCCTAAACAAGGCCATATTAGCTTGACTTACTCATTATCATATGCTTTAATCATTGATAGAGCGAACTTTGACGTTCGTGATACACATAACCCCGCCCTCGAAAACGCGGGGTACAACTAGTGAGGTTGAAGCCATGTTCGCACTTATCATACTACTCGTGTTGATCATCTTGGCGATTTACACCTCTGCCAAGGAGAGCATGCACGCCACGTTCATCCCGGAAGGGATGATCAAGTTCTTGGTAAAGGGTGGAACGATGGTAGAAATCGTTCCGAACATTTCGGGGCGACACTACAACACCAAGAACAGGAAAATCGAGAAAACTGTATCTCCTACTACAAACAGCCAGGGATTCCTTGCTGACCAGTTCGGCATCTTTTTCCGAGTGAGAAGTCTCATGTATCCGATCGTAAGGTGGCACAAGTTCACGATCGACGCGTCGAGGCTAGTTGTCGAATCCAAGCGAAAGGGAAAGCCCTTTACGCAGTGGATCGAATCCGCCTCGCAAGAGGTTGAGGGCTTGCGTTGGAGGTTCCACCAGCCATTTCTGTTCGAAAATATCGAGCTAAAGGATGGCTACACTGTAAACATCCTGGTGTTCGCTCTTTTCGAAGTGGTGAATCCTTACTTGCCTGTATTCATATACCGAGGGAAGTTCTTTGAGCAACTCTCGGCAGCAATTCAAGGCAAGATGTCGGAGTATCTGAACAACTCAACCTACACCGAGTTCATCAAACTCGACAAGGGCCAAGGGGGGGGGTTTACCCCAGAGCTGATAAAGCTCAATGACAGAACCACGGCCGTTCCTAAGGGCATCGAAGCTCTTCTTGGCATCCGTTGTATCGACGGATGGGTTGTAGAGTTCGGACTCTCGGGAGCTAGTGCTAAGCAGAAAGAGGCAATCGTCGCCAAAGAGACCGAAAGGCTCTTGGGCGAGGGCGTGAAAGTGAAGGCCTCTGCGGAAGCAGAAGCCATAGAAACCCTCACCAAGGCCCAGTCCGACAGGTTTGACCGCCTCCTTTCCGCTATGGTGGCAAAGGGAGTCACTCCGGACGAGGCGGCACGAAGTGTCGCGGCGAAGATTGTCTCGGAAAACCTCAGGGACAGCAAGATCACAACACTCGCTGGCGGAAATGCCCTTCTAGGGATCGCTGGCAACAAGAGCTAGGGGGTAAGATGAGTACTAACAATTGGATCGTAAACGTTGCGATCCTCCTCGTGGGAGCCTGGCTGGCTTTCAAATATCGAGGAACGCTAGAAACGGTGTTCGCAGAAAAGTGGGCAAAAAGAATCGTAATTGGCGTCAGCCTTGCGATCCTGCTGTTCCTCTTCTGGAACAGTTTCCAGAGCGCAATCAAGGAGGACCAGCAAATCGCCCGCGAGCGAATTGCTGCCCTACCACCTGTCGCAAGGGATGGGGCATCACTCCAGACCATTGCATACGTCTGCGACGCCCTCGAGGGATGCGAAACCCCGAGAACGGCAATCGGGCGTTTGGTCAACTATGACGAAGTCAGGTTTGACTTTGTTACCGAGTGGACCGACAAAAATGGTCGACCGACCAGACGCACTTGGACCCGTAATCGAACCCAGAATGTAGGGGAGTGGATTGAGGAGACCCACCTTATGTCTGGGTGGTATAAGGTGGCCACCGGTAAGTGGGCCGTAAACCCTCGAAGATCAGGGCCAAACGGAGTCTACGACTTCAGCGGTCGCACGTGGGGGGATGAGGCCCCCGGGGGGTATCTCATAGAGATACTAATCACCGACTGAAAGGTGACAGTATCACGGACAACAACAGGGGGGGCGCGTGGTGGAAATCACGTGGCTCCCCCTTTTTCGTATTTATAATTGTGTTTTACAAAAAACAAAACCGCCACATTTCTGTGACAGTTTTGTTTAAATTTGATTTTTCTTTAACGTCCGAGAGTTCCTTGTATTATAGCAACTATTCCCTGTGCGGCGGCCATAACAAACAAACCTACAACCCCGTATATCATGTGTTTCTTACCTGTCTCTTTTGCGGTGCTATCATTTGTATTCCAAATAAATTCTACAAGCCCCCACAAAAAGAAGATCATTGCACCAACAAACAAAAGGAGAACAATCGGGTCAAGTATCTCTAACAATATAGCGTCAAAAAGCTTGTTGAACTTATCAAACATAAGCAGAAATTACTTACCTAAGACTAAAGAGGAACAGAGGGAACTTCGATTGTACCACCTTGATCAATTCCAACAGTGTCACCAATCAAACCAACGATCCCCCAGACACTTACCATGACAAAGAGAGCAATAACCCCCCAAAGCATGATTTGCTGACCATCCTTTCTTTTTGCCTCGTCACTTGAGGCTAAAATATATTTAGCAAGTCCCCAAAAGAAATACAGAAGTGCAAGAGCAACAACGATCGGTGTCAAAGCATTGATTAGGGTTTGCAATAGGTCAATTAGACCACCAACAGATGAGTCTTGAGCGAAAACCAGTACAGGAAGAAAGTATGATAGAGGTAATAATATTTTTTTCATAATAATTTTTTTATTTTGGTTACGACCTTTTATTGCTTTACATACGTAAAGCCTTTTATTCTTATAAGCTAATAATAATTAAAGCAAAGCGTTTCTACAATAGCCTTTGTGGATTAAGTTACAGGATTCTACTTCGGAATTAAAGAATCGATAGGTGGAGCGGCTTTTGGACCATCAAGAAATGAGGCCTGCATAAACCTAACGATTCCCCAAACAGAAACCATGACGAATAGGGCAATAATACCCCACATCATCTTTTGCTTTGCCTCCTCGGCCTCTTTTCCGCTACCAGTATTTCTTATAAAGATTGCCAACCCCC
>Ga0210057_1011125_pt1 | contig 10025 bp, 15 predicted proteins | sample CryGeyCG2114_010_2_FD_183968 | JGI IMG/M metagenome (GOLD analysis project Ga0210057, IMG submission 183968) | Groundwater microbial communities from aquifer - Crystal Geyser CG10_big_fil_rev_8/21/14_0.10 (SPAdes) (version 2) | ecosystem: Environmental > Aquatic > Deep subsurface > Groundwater ...
CCTGCACAAGAAGGTCGCCAACGCGTCCGCGAAATACGAGCACTACGGCGTGCTCGGTTTGGCTTTGTTCATCGGAATCCCGTTGCCCGTGACCGGAGTGTACACGGGCGTGCTCGTCGCAAAAATATTCGGCCTCAAAAAAAGAGTGATACTCGCCGCGTCAATAATCGGCGTCTGTTTTTCGGCGCTCGTTTCCTACGCCGTCGTGAGCGGCGCGCTCACCTTACTTTGATTCTTTTTCGTCCGAAGAACAGGAAGCGCGGCCTGTTCGTGAAGACGAGATTGCCGCGCCCGTCCACGAACGCGTATTTGTATGAAGCGAGTTTTTCGGGCAGGGCGGCCAGGTTGCCCGGCGTCAACTTTGATTCGTTCAGGAAACGCCGCAAGCCCTTTTCGTGCAACAACGGCTCCATTCTCTTGTATGCCTCGGAAACGCTTTCGCCGAGGTTGACCGGAACTTCTTCACTCCGTTCATAGCCGAGCCCGCGGACCGTAGTGGAACCGAAGAACGAGTTCCGCCTGGCTTTGACGACCGCATCCAACAATTCGTTTGCGTGCGGGCTCAACGCTTTTCTGAAGAGTTTCAAGTCACCGAACGCGTTCCTTCGCGTCAAGCCCTCGCGTTCCAGAAATTCTTCGCCCGCGCTCTTCTCCATGAAAACAATTTACGTGAAAACTTGTTTTTACGCTTTTGGGAGGCGTCCTTTTGGCTTGGGTATCTTGAACTGCGGGTAGCACGCGTTAATTGTTTCAACCAAGACAAAGGGCGCGGCGCCGCTTGCCTCAAAACCCTTCAACGCCAGGCACTCGCGCGCGAGCGCGCTGCTTTCGGGCAGCGATTCCATGAACGGCTTGAGCGACGAAAACGATTTGCGTTTGAACTGCTTTTTTACGAGGGCGTCGGCTTGCACGCCCTCCAATTCCAGGAGTTTCTTGAGGGACGAGTTAAAGATGCCGACGAGCCCGGCCAGGGTTTCCTCGGGTTTCACGCCAGCCAACGCCTTTTTGACGATGCGCCAGTTTCCCGCGTCCGCGGCGAGGCGCGCCCCATTGAAAACGGTTTTTTCGCGGGGAACCGAGATGTCGAAGGCGGGCGCGAATTTTTCGTAAAGGTAGCAGGACACTGCGAAGTCGCGGAAGTCGCCTTTGCCGGCGTATTCCTCCGGCGTTTTTGCGAAGCCCTCCAACTCGTTCTTTAAGGAGCGCGGCTTGACAAAGGGAAGTGCGTCCAGCATTCCGTCAAAGCTTTTGACGGGTTCCACGAGTTTCCTTATTGCCTCGCGGTCAATTGGCGCGTAATGAAACTGGCTCGCCCAGCAGGCGTCGCGCGCGGTTTTGACGAGGCGCGCCGGCTGCAACGCCTGTTCGCCCTCCAACCTGATTGAACACGAGGCGTCGGGCAGGCCGCATTCAAAGGACGCGAAACCCATTTTACTGGTTCACGCGCGCGAGCGCCCTCTCGGCTTCGTTGCCCGCCTGGGTCTTGGGTTCGTAAGCGCCGCCCGTGAAGGTTGCGTTGCACGACTTGCAGTGCCATTGCGCGGTGCCCTTGCGTGAAACGCTTTTCTTGCCGCATTTCGGGCAGGCGTGCCTGGCACGCATTTTTTCCAGTATTTTTCCTTCGCGTTTGCGGATTTTTACTCCGTACCTTGAAACCATTTTTTTCACCTACACGAGTTTTCTGAGTTCGCGGCCTTTTTCCAGGGCCGTGTCGAGCAAGTACTCGAATTCGCCGCGGGTGAAACCGCCGTTACCCGATTTCTGGGCCGAAGCGAATTTGTCTCCGTCGCCGGTCCCCAGCGTGAAGCGCGCCTCGCTGGCGACCTCCTCGTGGTCGTTGGCGTCCAAGATGATTTGCCCCTCGATTTTTTCGAAGGTCGTGGTTACGACGCTTCGCGCAATCGGGAGTTGGCCGGTGTATTCGCCGTAAACGATTTTGTCGTCCTCTATTTTCGGGAGGCGTGCCTTGTTGAGCGCCGCCATGGCGGCCAGCGCCGCCGCGTCGATGAGGTTGCCGGAGTGGTTGAGCACGTACAAGTCGATGAAGACGCCGAGGACCTTGTTTTCTTTCACGAAGAGTTTTTTGAGGTCGATGCTTTCGGCGCTGCGGATTCCGCGGTCGACCACGCGGGCGAGTTCAATGCTTTCCGGTTTGGGCGGGCCCGGATAGAAGTCGGGGTGTGCGAGCGGCGAGAACTCGGCGTTGACCGAGAGCATGCCTTCGTCGGGTTGGTCCGGAAAAGGCGTGGACAAGTCTATTTTGATTCCTGCCGCGACCTGGGTGTCGCCGATTTTGACCCAGGCGCCTCCTTCGGCGTTCGGGAACGCCTCGGTGTCAACCGAGATTTTCCGGTATTCGTCGAATGCGCGGCCATCCGTGCGTTTTCCTTCGCGCATGACGCCTTTGATGAATTTTTCCTTTACTTCGTCGAGAATCATTGTTCAACGCCTCCGTTCTCGGCCATTCCCCCGTATTTTTCCTTGAGGGCGCGGGCCATTTCTTCTCTCAGCCGGGGCACGGCCTTGGATTGAACTTTGTCTAGCCCTTCAAGGAGTTGTTCCTTGGTTAGGTAACCGTCCATCTGGTACAGCAGTATTTCGCCGGTTCGCGGCGAGAGGATTGTTGGAATGTCGCTTTTGCCGAGGTTGTCCTCGTACTTGTCCAAGTCCAGCACCATGCGCTTGTTATCCTCGTCAATGGTTCCTACGCCGCTTCCGCAGGGGAGGTCCTTCATGGGGATGCCGGCGTCGGCCAGTGCGAGCACGCCCGCCGTGATTGCGGCGATTCGCGTGCCGCCGTCGCTTTGCAGCACCTCCATTTGCACTTCAATCATGGTCTTCGGGAATTTTTCGGTTAGGACAACGTTTTCGAACACGTGGCCTGCCACCTTCGAGATTTCGCGGCTGCGCCTGTTCGGGCCGGCTCGGCCGTGGCCTTCAACTCCCGAGAACGGCGCCATTACGTATCGCGCCACAAGGATTGCCTTGCGCGCGTCAACGTCCCTTTTCGGGAATACTTCGCGGGGGCCGTAAACGCCGGCCAAAACCATGTTTTTGCCCCATTCCAGGAGGCAGGAGCCCTGTGCCTTGTCGAGGACGCCGACCGTGATCTTGATGGGCCTCAGTTCGTCGTCTTCGCGGCCGTTCGCTCTTTTTCCGTTGCGTATCAGTTCGCGTTTTTCAGTCATTTTTTTTTCACCTGTTCTGCGTTAGGAACGCGGTTACCCTCTCGGTCAAGCCGGAGGTGTGCGATTCGCGGCAAATCTTCATTATGGCTTCGGCCGCGAGACCCACGTTCCCGTTCCTTAAATAAACCCTTCCGTTCTTGCCCACGAGCACGTCGGTGCCCGTGAATTCCTTGATGGTGTTGAGCATGCTTCCGTTGCGGCCGATGATGCGCGGCACCTTGACCGCGGGGACTTCAAGTATGTCCCCGCCGCTCAAGCGCTGGGGCTCGATCAGCGCGCACTCGTTTACTTCGGTTACCACCTGCACCTTGACGCTTATCACGTCGCCGAGTTGAAGGTCTTCCATGGTTTCCTGGTCGCTCAACCGCCCGGGGTAAGGGGAGTTCAAGTCCACCACGTAACCGCTGAAGTTCAGGTTCGAAACTATTCCTATGATGCCTTCGCCTTGGTGCGGAACGTAAACCCCTTTCAGGGGCACAACCTTGTCGTCGTAGAACACGCTTACCTCGGTGGCGTACGTGCCGTTTGCGTCCTTGACGCACGACTCGACTTCCCTCGGCGAGTCAAATACTTTTTCGCCGGGAAGCACTATTCTTCTCATAATACAATCACTCTCACAAAATCCTGGTCTGCACGTTTCCGTGGGTTGCCTTGTTCACCTTGTCGTAAAACTCGCCCTGCATTCCCGCCGGAAAGCGGCAAACGCATTTGAGCGCGCCCGTGTTCGTCCACTCCTCGTTGCCCAAGCCGAATTCCTTTAGTATGCCGTAACACCTTGCCGCGCATTGTGCCGGCACGGTGACGCTTACGCGCATTTCTTCGGTGCTGATGGGCAGCATTTCGCGGAGTTTATCGATTATCGCGGGAACCTGTTCTTCCGCGCTCTTCATCGGGTCCACGTGAATCTTCAGTTGCTGGAACGCGTTTTCAATGCGTTGCGGCGGGTGCGGCGACTTGGTCTGCGGGTCAATGCAGTTGAGCGCGACGTAGTTGATTATCTGCGCCCTCTTTTTTTCCGCGGCCTTGCGCCGCTGTTCCGTGGTGAGCTGGAGTTCCCCTTTTTTGATAATCATTTTCGCGGCTTCGCGCTGGTCGTACGTGCCGAACGCCTTTTTTATTGCTTCCTCGCTCTGGCGCTCCCCCTTTTTCGCGTCCTTGAACACTTCGTCGAACGCGAGCACGCCGTTGAATTCCTTGGTGGCGCCCGTCTTGTAGTCAAAACCTTTTTCGGGGTCCACGAGCACTTCAAATTGCTGCCCGTCTCTCTCGTAACGCGCTATGATTGTGTTTTCTATGCCGCTCATCTTCCTACAGCCACTTCTCTTTTTCCTTGTTGGACAGGATTCGCACTGAATTCTTTTTGATTACGGCCACGTCAAGGGTGTCGGCGGTAAGTTTCTCGCCCGAAGCCTTTTTCAACGCCTTCAACGCGAGCTTGACCCCGTCGTCCGCGCTCAACCCGTCCTGATACTCTTTTTCCAGGATGGCTTCCGCGGCTTTCTTGCCCGAACCGATTGCGCACGCCCTGTAGCCGAAGAGCGCCCCCGACGGGTCGGTTTCAAACAAGCGGTTCCCGCCGTCCGAACCCGCGATGAGCAGGGAAACGCCGTAAGGCCTCACGCCCGCGTACTGCGTGTAAAACTGGATGTGGTCGCTCACGCTCTTGGCAAGCGACTCAACGGGCATCTCCTCTGAATAAGACAAGCGGTGCTTCTGGCATTCCAAGCGCGCGTAGTCGATTAGGCGCCGCGCGTCGGCCACGAGGCCGGACGAGGACGCCGCAATGTGCGCGTCCACCTGGAAAATTTTTTCGTGGGACTCGCTCACTGCGAGCCTTGACGAAATGCGTTTGTGCGCCACGAGCACTACGCCGTCCCTGCACACCACGCCCAAACTCGTCGCGCCCGTGCGCACGGCCTCCCGGGCGTATTCCACCTGGAAGAGCCGGCCGTCGGGCGAGAAAACCGTTATGGCGCGGTCATAAGCCGCTTGCGAAGGGGGATACAATTGACTCACCTCAATTCCTTTAATAGAACAAGAAACGTTCCAAGGGATTCTTTTTCTCTTTTACCAAATAATACCTTCCCCGAACCGCTTTTTATTACTTTGTAAGCGCTTTAAGCGTGCCCGAAACCTTGACCGTGCGCAACGCCACCGGTTTCCCGTCAAAACTTTTTTTCAAGGCGAGCGCGGCAATCACTTCGTTCTCGGTGCCCCGCGCACACTTCACAACTAGCGGGTTCGCGCTTTTCACGACAACGCGCGCCTTTGACGCGCCAAGTTCCCCGATGAAGTTGTTGACTGCCTCGTCCACGAGTTTCACGGCGTCCCCGCTGAAACCGCCCGCATCCACGAGCAGGTACCTCTTTTTTTCAAGTTTTCTGGGCGGCATCCGGTCATTCCTCCCTCAAGGCGTGGAACGCCTGTTCTTCTGTGAGCCCGAGGCAGACGCCCAAGGCAACCAGGTCGCGCGGCGAGCGCAACTCGGATTCGTTGCGGGCGTGGCTCGTGATTCGGTATTGCACGCGTTTTTTCACGAGTTTTTTCAGGAACGCGCGGCCGCGGTGCATTAAAACGCTTCGCTTGAACCCCTCCCTCCTCAAAAAGTAGGAGAACGGTATCTCAAAGGCGTGCCCGCGTTCAACTGCCAGCGCAACAAACGCGTCGTTCTTGTTGAAGTCCCTGCACGTAAACGCGTTGGCGAACAACGAACGCTTTTTCTTTAACGCCGCCTCCAGCAGTTTCGGGTCCGAGGAGGAAACGTGTTCAGTTGCCTTGTTCACGTCGCCCTGGCTTTCAAGTTGAATGGTTTGGGGCGTGCGCGCGTCCGCGAAGCCCAGGCTCATTGCTTTTGGTTTCAGCCCTTCGCCGACAAAACAATCAATTGCCTTCACAATTAAGGTTTGGGGGTTGCCCGACTAAAAACCCTTATTGTTTGGTGCGCATCAGCACTTCAAAGAACTTGTAGACGCCGTCCTCGCCTGCAAGGTAAGAGCCGATTAATTCCGCGTTCTTGTGCGAGCGCAACGCCTTTCGTTCGGCGAACCACTTCCACGGCTTGCCGGGGTTCTCGCGCTTGCGGTTCTTTCCCGGCTTGCGGCCGAGGTCGGCTGAATTCCTCACGCGCTTGCCGCGCTTGGTGCGCACGCGGATCACGAAGAATCCCTTCTTCGCCTTGTATCCGAGTTCCCTTGCGCGAAGCGGGTTCAACGGCTTTTCAACGCGTTGAATGGTTTTTCCCTTGCGCCACGCGCTCACGCGCTTGCGGTAGGCATCGCTCCTGTTTCTGGAAGACTCGGCGAAACTCTTGACTGCGTATTCGTGTAAACCCATTAAGCAACTCCCTCATTCAGGCCGGTTGAAACCGGGTCCCTACATCTTTGGTTCTATTAAATGGGTTGCAACCCGTTAAAAAAGGTTTTTACCTGCTCGCGAGTTTTACGTCCTCGTCGGTAACCGTCTTCCTTCCGGCGTGCTTGGCGAGTTGCACTGCTTTCTGCGAAATGCTTAACCCGATTTCTTCCAATACGTCTGCAAGCGCTTCCGCGGCGTCGTGGGACACCCTGCCAGCTCCAGCCTTTCGAATAATGCGCTCCACGGGCGCAATGGGCAAAATAGCCATTCCCTTTACTACCCCCTTAACTTGATTAGCGAACAACAAACACGCGGCACGCCTTAAAAACCTTTTTTGGGGAATTAAGGGGTTCTCGTAACCCGCCGGGCTGACCCCCGTTAAAATACTTTTATTGCGTCTTTTCTTCATGGAGCCGAGACCCTACCAGTTGAATGCGGCAAAAGCAATACTTGAAAACGGGAATTCCCTGCTCGTGATGCCCACGGCAATGGGCAAAACCCTCGTGGCAATACTCGTGGCACGCGAAAAAATCAGCCAGGGAAAAATATTGTTTCTCGCGCCCACCAAGCCGCTCGCAATCCAGCAGGCGCGCGCCCTGGAGGAATTGGGTAAAGTGGTGCTGGTGACGGGCGAGACGCCTCCGGCCCAGCGCGCGGAACTCTACGAAGACGCAAAAGTGTTGTGCGGCACGCCTCAATGCATTGAAAATGACTTGCTGGCGCGGCGCCTGAACCTGGAGGATTTTTCGTTAATCGTCTTTGACGAGGCGCACCGGGCAGTCGGCAATTACGCTTACGCCTTCATAGGAAAACAAGCAGCTAAAACCAGTGCGCTGGTTCTGGGCTTGACTGCCTCGCCTTCGTCAAACAAGGAGAAACTCCGCGAAATCTGCGGCGCCCTCGGCGTCCGGCACGTGGAGGTGCGCAGGCGCGGAGACAAAGACGTCAAAGAGTTTGACAAGCCGGTTCGGGTTGACCGCGAATTCGTTGACCTTCCAAAGCCCTTCGCGTTGCTGAGGCGTTCGTTGAATGAGTTGTTGAAGGAATCCCTTGAATTCCTGAAGGACAAGGGCTTTCTCGCATCCTCGGACGTTGACAAGGCGCACAAAAAGAATTTGCTGGCTGCGCGCGGCGTCATCGCCTCCCGCATGCCCCACGCCGACGCCTACAAGGCGTTGAGCGAGCTCGCACGCGCCATGAACCTGGTCCACGCAATCGACTTGCTGGAGTCCCAAGGCGTGGGCGCCTTGCGCTCGTTCTTGAAGGACATGGAGGCGCGCCCAAAAAAATCCAAGGCAGTCCAGCGATTGTTGTCGGATTCGCGCGTGCAGGAAATAGCGAAGGCGTGCGACAACTTGTCCGCCGCAGGCGTGGAACACCCCAAGTTGAAACGTTTGAAGGAAGTGGTGGCTTACGAAGCAGGGCGCGGCAGTTCCGTAATGGTTTTCGCGCACTACCGCAACTCCGTGAGCCAGATACTCCGCGAACTCAATTCCCTGGCCGGCGTGAACGCGAAAGCCCTGGTTGGGAGGAGCAAGGAGGGAATGACGCAGAAAGAGCAGGCGCAAGTCCTCGACGAGTTCCGCGCAAAGGAATTCAACGTTTTGGTGGCGACCCGGGTTGGCGAGGAGGGCTTGGACGTGCCCGCCGTGGACCTCGTAATCTTTTACGAAGCAGTTCCCTCCGAAATACGCTTGATTCAGCGCCGGGGCCGCGCCGGCCGCGTGCGCGCGGGGCGCGCCCTCATGCTGGTCACGCGCGGAACCAAGGACGAGGGCTTTTACTGGATTGCACAGCAAAAGGAGCGGAGGATGCACGCCCAACTAGACGAGTTAAAGCGCGAGTTAACTGCGAACAAAGGCCAGAAAAACCTGGGCGACTACTAGTTTTCAAGTTTATGAACGAACTGGTTTTCAAGGAGAGCGACAAGGTTCAGGTCTTCGTGGACGACCGCGAGTTCAAGAGCGAAGTGTGCCGCCAATTGTTTGAGTTGGGGGCGCTGCTTTACCCCAAGCGCTTGAGCGTGGGCGACTACGTCTTGAGCGGCCGCGTGGCAGTTGAACGCAAGTCGGACGCGGACCTGGAGTCCAGCATAATAGACGGCCGCCTGTTCGCGCAGGCAAAGGACTTGAAGGAAAACTTTGAGTCCCCCCTCCTCGCCGTAATCGGAAAGGAATTCCAGCGAATCAACCCCAAGGCATTGCGCGGCGCCCTCATCTCCCTAGCAGTGGACTTCAAACTGCCCGCATTCTTCTTTGAGAACTCCCAAGAATTCGCGGAATTCCTTTACGCCCTCGGCGAAAAAGAGCAACTCAAGGAGTCCCGCGAAACGCGTATTCGGTTCGGCAAAAAAGGATTCTCCCTGCAAGAACAACAACGCTTCATCGTGGAATCCCTGCCCGGAGTCGGACCCAAAAACGCGCGCTTCCTTTTGGAGCACTTCAAGAGCGTTCAAGACGTTTTCGAGGCGGACGCTGAAGACCTGCAAGACGTTGAAGGCATAGGCAAGAAGAAGGCGGAGGAAATCCGGCGCGTTTTGTCCTCGGACTACGAGAACTGAAAGTGCTCGTAAAACTTTTTGGTGGGCAGCAGGAGCCGCGTGTTTTTGTATTTCTTGGACTCAACGTAGCCGGCTTCCTTCAACTCAGTTGTGTAAGCGTAAATCTCTCCCTTGAAGTATTTGGGCAGGGAACTCTGGAGTATGGAACCCTTTTTCGCGATTAACGCGAGGATGCGCGTGGCCTTTTTTGAGAGGTTGCTTTCCTTGCTCAAGGCGCCCACGGCGTTAACGTATTCGGGGCGCATCTGGAACACGGCTGAGTCCTCCTTGATTGCCAGCTGGATGGGGCCACCCCTCTTTTCGTAATCCGAGGCAATTCTCTTGAATGCTTCCAGGATTCGCGCTGGCTTTTCGTCCAGCATTTTTCCCAGTTTTTTGGCGTCCAACTCGCGGTTCGCGATGAACAACGCGGCTTCCACCACTTTCTCCAGGGGCAGGGTGGTTCTCGCTTGCTGGGTCAACGCGGTTTCAGCCCGCGGCTCATCCCCCTCAACTGCGTCCTCTTCCTGAATTACGACGTTGAGGTCAGCCGGCATTCGCCTTCCTCTTGAACGCGTACAACCCGATTGCAGCCGCCAGCAACACCACCAGCCAGTGCAAGTCCGGGGTTGCCACGGGTGCGCGTCCAATTAATTGGAAGGTCGTCCTTGCTTGCGAGACGTCTCCTGGCTCGGGCCAATTCACGGCCACGGCGTGCAAGTCGTAGTTCCCGGGTTCCAACAAGTTTTTGAGGGTGAAGGAGTGGACTCCGTTCTTGCATTCTCCTGCCAGGTTTTCCATGACCACGTCTTGGGGTCCTTCCACAGTTAATTGGATTGCCAGTTCGCAATTGTTTTCGCCGTTGTATTGAGTCCAAATCTTGACTTCAACGTCTCCCGCTATTTGCGCTCTGGTCGGCGAAGTGAACTTCATGTAAACGCCGG
>Ga0210057_1011126_pt1 | contig 10024 bp, 11 predicted proteins | sample CryGeyCG2114_010_2_FD_183968 | JGI IMG/M metagenome (GOLD analysis project Ga0210057, IMG submission 183968) | Groundwater microbial communities from aquifer - Crystal Geyser CG10_big_fil_rev_8/21/14_0.10 (SPAdes) (version 2) | ecosystem: Environmental > Aquatic > Deep subsurface > Groundwater ...
AACAAAACAAGTTGAAGAAGAATACAAAAATTTAATTGAAAAATTCGATTCAGAATTTAATATTCTCTTGAATGTCTCAAGAGAAGATTTAGAAAAAGTCACCTTGCCAGAAATTGCCGAAGGTATAACCCGAGTCAGGGAAGGAAAAGTTAACATTGAGCCAGGTTTTGACGGAGTTTACGGAAAAATCAGGATTTTCTCTAAAGGCGAACAAAAAGTTGTTTCTCGTCAAAAAACCCTATTCTAGCTTATTTATATTTCAGCGTAAATCAGCGTTAGGCGACTTCAATAAAGCCAACTAATTTTAAAAATCCTTCCAGCCGCCCCGCGAGTGAAGCGAGCGGATCAGCGTTAATCTGCGTAAAACACTCATTGAATTACACACCATACTATGAGCATCTTAGAAATCATTAAAAATCGGCGGAGTATTCGGGAATTTCAGAAAAAAGAAATTCCCGAGGAAATTGTTGATAAATTGATTGAAGCCTTAATTTGGGCGCCCTCAGCAGGAAATTTGCAGGCCAGAAAGTTTAATTTTGTTTTTAATCAGAAAATTAAAGAAAAATTAGCTGAAGCGGCTTTTGGACAAAATTTTATTGCAAAAGCCCCTTTAGTAATTATCGGTTGTACAGACGATAAAATTGCTTTCAAATACAGAGAAAGAGGAAAAAATCTTTACTCGATTTGTGACGTTTCGGCTTCTATTCAAAATCTAATGTTAGTAGCCCATAATGAAGGCCTTGGTAGTTGCTGGGTGGGCGCTTTTGAAGAAAAAGAAGTTTCAAAAATTTTAGATTTACCAGAAAATTTGCGATCAATTGTAATTATGCCAGTTGGCTACCCGGCTGAAAAACCCTCGGCTCCGCCCCGGGTTTCAAGGGCTGAAGCCATTGAATTTATAAAATAACCCTACGAATTACGAATCTAAACGAATTACGAATAAAATAATTCGTAGCCGAAACCATAGATTCGTAAATTCGTACGCCGGTTTCGGTATGATTGAGAAATATCATTTTGGTTCCATCACAATTTCGGGGAAAACTTATAATCACGATGTTGAGGTTCGCTGGAGCGGTGCCGCCAGAGGCGAGCCTAGCCCTTCTGGGTTGGAAGTTTTGTCTTGGTGGAGAGGAGAAAGCCATGTAATTGATGTTGAAGATATTAAGCGAGCAATTGATCAAAATCCCGAAACTATTGTTATTGGTACTGGTGAGGCAGGCATTGCTGAAGTTTTAGAGAAAACAAAAGAAGAGATTTTATCGCAAGGAATTGAATTAATAATTGAGAAAACCGGAAAGGCAGTTGAAACTTTTAATGATGCCAAAAATCGAGGTAAAAAAGTCATCGGCCTTTTCCACTTGACATGTTAATTGGGATAGGTATATAATAGGATTAGCCGAATAAGTCGTATTATCTTAAATTGAACTTTCGTTTTTAGAAATAAAAACCGAGGGCCAAATTAAGTACAGCGACTTAGATTCGTAGCCGAAGCCGTAAATTCGTAGATTCGTACAGCGGCTTCGGAGAAAAGGTCGCTTTTTATTATTTTTCTACGAATTACTAACCAATACTAATAAAAGAATAAATTATCCCATTCGTATATTCGTAAAAATTCGTAATTCGTAGATTTAGTATGGCCTTCAAAAAATTTGATCGTCCTAAAGGAGATTTTCCTCCTCGTCAGATGATTCAAGGAGATTGGGCATGTGCTGATTGCGGAACAAAAATCACCGAACTTCCATTTGAGCCCTCTCCTGATAGACCAATTTATTGCCGAGATTGCTGGTCAAAAAGGAGAAGTCAATTCCAAAGATAATCTAATTGGACGAATCCAAAACCGCCCCCTATGGGGCGGTTTTGGTATAAAAGAAGATGTACCCGAGCTATCTTAATTTTAAAAAAGAGGATTTAGAAAAAAGGATTAAAAAACTCTTTAGGATTTTAGACTACAACCCGCCCACCGCGTCCTCCCGTTCGCTTCGCGAACGGGCCCCTAATTGTGAAATTTGTCCCAGAAAATGCCAGGTTAATCGATTAAAAGGGGAACAAGGTTTTTGCCAACTCGGCGCATTACCGATGGTTTCAGCTTACCATCCTCATTTTGGTGAAGAGGGGGTTTTAGTACTTGGAAGGCTTTTGAATATCCTGAACTTTCGAGGAGAATTACTGAAGGAGAATATCAAGAAGCAATTTCTCTTGCTAAAAAAGTCGGCCTTCAACGGCTTTATCGTGAATAAGAGTGCCAGCTAATCAAGTTTCCTTTTATTTCAAACTTCCCTTCAATAAATTTCTCAATTACCCAGATGTTGGTTTTGCAATGATTGGTGATTTCGGATACGGTTACTCGACTACAATTTTTTGCCATGGCAAAAAATGGAAGTATTTGGTCAGCTAAATGTTTGTCTAAACAAGTTTCAGATTTTTGTTCTTTTAATAATTCTAAAGCTGCCTCTTTTCCGACATCTTCAGCTCTTTTCCCTAATTTCCCAAGGTTGTCAGCCCCAATCATTGTATTTTCGAACTCAGCAATTAAACAAATTTGACTTCCCGGACAGCAGGTATCATAGTATTCTACTTTTTCTTCTGTTGGCAATTTTAATTTCCCCAAAATTTCTCTCACTCCAGCAATTTGTCGTTCAGCTACTTTTTTTTCTTTTAAAAAATTTGAAGCTCCAGAAATTACTAAAATCTTTTGGAATAAACCTCGCTCAGTAAGATTTAGATTTTTTAATTTTGTGGGTAGAATTTTTACTTCCACTTTCGCACTCCCTTCTGGATAATAACCCCGTCTTAAAATATTAATTTCAACTTTGGCGCCCATCATTTCTAAAATTTTTAGAAAAACATATCGAAAGTGATCGATGCTTGGCGAGAAAAAAGTATCAGTTGCTCCGCCATCAAAAGTGATTTTTACAGGTTCCGGCGCAAACAAAGCCGGTGGGATTAAAGTTTGGAGAACTAAGGTAATACTCCCAGCTGTTGGAATATTAACAGAGATCCGATCTCTGTAAGTCTCCTCAGGATAGAATTTAATTTCTTTAGAACCTAAATCATCTCCTTCTAAGGAACCATTACAAAGTTTGGCTAAGGCTTGAATCCCCAAAAGGTGTTGAGGCATTAAACCTGGTTTAGGACGCTTAGCTCTTATGTTAAATACGTGGCAAGGCTTCTTAGTTACTACTGCCAAAGCTGTAGCTGTCCTTAATATTTGGCCCCCGCCGGAGCCGAAAGCTCCATCAATTTCAACCATATTTAGAAATAGTATTTAAAATTAAATTAGTTATATCAATATTTGTAGGGGCCCGCTCGCTTCGCGAGCGGGAGGATGCGGTGGGCGGGTTGTAGTCTCTTTGCTCTATTGTATTCGTTAAATAGAGTTTTGAATATTTTCTCTTGATTTTTGAAATACCAACTGGCATTACTCCGTGAGTAATTAAAGCAATAACCTTTTTAGCTCCAGATTTTTTAGCAATTTCCCGAAATTTCAAAAGAGTACCGCCAGTTTTAATTATATCATCTATTATCCCAATTATTTTCCCTTTTAAATTTAATTTTGGAGAAATCATTTTTACTCGATAAGAATTTAATCTTTCTTTTTTCACTCCCGAAATTTTAGTTCGTCTTTGACCACCAATATCTGGCGAAAGAAACAAAATATTTTTACCAAAATCCTCTTTGGCTTTTTCAATTAAAATAGGAACTGCTGAGATAGAAATTATGGGATATTTTTCTACCCATTTTCTTCCTCCGAAATGAGGATCGATTAGATAAATTTTTTTAACTTTGTAATAATTTATCAGCTTTTTAATTAAATTTTCAGCAACATTTGTCTCACCTTTTTCAAAAATTTCATCTTGCATTCCATAAGGGAAATAAGTGAAAAAGACCTCAGGTCTTATCTGATTGTCTTTTAAAATTTGTAAAATCATTTCCAATTCTATTAATCCCTCATTTGGTTTCGGCGCCCCTGAATGCAAAACAATCACTCTTTCATTTTTTAATTTTCCAGCTTTTAAAATTTTCATGTAAACCTCTCCATCAGGAAAATATCTTTTTCCATCCCTACTTAAATCAGGGAAAATAAAGTTGAGATTTTTAGTTCTCGCTAGAATATTTTTTGCCAAATGCCCAACCTGAGAAGTTAGAATTATAAAACTCAGCATATCAATTCATTTTAAATTTTTAGAAAGTAAAATAAAAGTCTCGCTGTTGTTATTCTACAATATTTTCGCGAGACTTTTTAGTTTTGTTTGGTTAGCTTTATTAACCTTTTCGCGCTTAGTTTAGGATCTCCTCTTTCATAAATTATTCTATAAATTTCTTCTACAATTGGCAATTGTACTCCTTGTTTCTTAGTTAATTGATAAACAGCCCAGGCGGTATGGAAACCTTCTACGGTGATATTTCTTTCTCGCAATTCCTTTTCTACTTCCTGAATTCCTCGCTGATAAATTCCCTTTCCGTAGCGGTAATTTCGACTGAGAGGATCGGCAGAAATTTCTAGATCTCCTTTTCCAGCCGGACCTTTAAAGGTTTCTTCCTTCGCTCCTAGAGTTCTTCCTAATTCAATCATCTCCCGGACACCTTCCTCAATAAGTCTGGTTCTAATTTCTAGATTTTCTCCTTGACCTTCCGCTAACCCAATGCCAATCACCATTACGTTTTTTAAGGCTCCGCCAAGCTGAGTACCCAAAAGATCAGTTGAGGTTTTAATTGTCAACCAATCTGTTTCCAGCAGCCTTTTTACTTCCTCTAAGAGATTTTCATTTTTCGAGGATAGAGCTTCAGTAACTGGGATTTTCCTGTGTACTTCTTTACCATAGCCTGCACCGGTGAGGTGCAAAATGTCTATCTCTCCAAGTAGTTCTTGGGTAATCTGGAAGGGGAGAAGTCTGGTCTCTTTCTCCATTCCTTTTGAAATCATTAGAAGGGATGGGAAAGAAAAACTGGAAATTCTCTGGCACATTTCCCTTACTGCGAAAGAGGGAACGGCTAGCAGTATTAGATTAGAGCCATTGACTACTTCTCCCAGGTTGTTCGATAACAAAACTTCTTCTGGTAGAATAATCGCTGGGTCAGAGTACTTGAGATTCTGTCGTGTTCTTTCAGCTTCACTGATTAGATTGGGGTCGCGGTCCCATATTTTTACTATCGCTTTTTGGTAAGTACTTAGTATATATCCTATACCCCAACCCATAGCTCCAGCTCCGAGAATACCGACGGTTTTCTTATTAGCCATGGATGTTAACCTCCTTTATAAATTAAAGAGCTATTTTCAGCCCTCCCATTGAGAGGATACCACAAAGAGTATATAATGTAAATATGGCCATTAGAGACCGAATTAAAAAAATGAGTCATTATAGACCTCCTTTAGAAGGCAGGGCTTCAAAACCTTATTTACTTTTAGATTTTAATGAAAGAACTACTCCAACCAGTCCGAAAGTAAAAGAGGCCTTAAAAAAATTTATTGATTCAGATAGATTGCAGGTTTATCCAGAATATGGAGATTTAGAAGCAAAAATTGCTCAATATGCTGGAGTAAAAAGTTCTCAAGTGATGATCACCAATGGGGCTGATCAGGGGATCGATATTATTTGTCGGGCCCATTTAGACGAAGGCGACAAGGTGATTATTCCTTTTCCCTCTTTCGCAATGCATTATCAGTCAGTCGGAATTCAGGGGGCAGAAATTTTAGAGCCAGCTTATGGAATAGAAGATGGAAAATTTCCTCTTGAGGAAGTTTTAAATTTGCTTGAAGATGAGAAAGTAAAATTAGTTATAATTTGTAATCCTAATAATCCCCTCGGAGTTTTAGTACCAACTGAGGATGTAGAAAAAATTATTAAAAGAGCAAGGGAAAAGGAAATTGCTGTTTTAGACGATGAAGCCTGTTTTGATTTTTGTGGAGTGACGGCTAAGGATTTGATTGATAAATATGATAATTTTTTTATTGTCAGGACCTTCGCCAAAGTTTATGGCTTACCATCTCTGAGGGCCGGCTATGTTATTTCTCGGGGAAAAAATATTTTAGAATTAAAAAAGATTAGAGGTCCTTACGATGTTAATATGTTTGCTAAAACTGCCATTTTAGCTGCCCTAGAAAATCCAAAATATGTGCAGGATTATATCAAAGAAGTGATGGAAGTTTCAAAGCCGAAATTAGAGAATTTTTTGAGAGAAAAAGGGATTTTCTTTTATCCAAGTCAAGCCAATTTTTTACTTTTGAAAGTGGAAGATCCTCAAAAATTAATTGAAGGCTTACAATCTCAGGATATTTTAGTGAGGCCTAAACAAACTCCCGATGGAAAGGGAGCAGTGAGAGTAAGCATCGGGACCTTAGAAGACACCGAAAGGTTAATTCGAGCCCTTGACGAGGGCTGTCAAGGCAATTTAGAAATTTCATAGTACGAGCAAAATAGAAATTTCATACCTGAGCCTTAAAATTTAATAACTTTGGCGAAATGGGCTAAAAACACAAGCCTTATTTTGCCCTCTGAGGGCTTTTCCAACCCGAGACAATGTTTGATACCTTTCTGTTGGACTGGACAGGAATTGTCTTCTCCAGGGATGGTCAGCTGGGGGCTTCCAAGAAGATTTAGCAGCCAGAGCCGGAACTTTAGCTTCAATGATTTTCTTTGGTCTTTCTGGTAAAAGAGTATAGTTGAGATATTTCCCTCTTAAAGAAAGGAATATCTCTCCAGAGATTCTCTCTTCTACCAGAATCTTTTCTTTCTTTCTGATAAGAGCTGGTTGTTGCTTTAACAATTGGAACCATTTTCCCTGGTATCTTACCGTAAAGTCATTGTTAACATATCTTATTTCTTGTCTGGAAAAGATCTGGTCTAATTGTTTCTTTTCAATCTCAGTTAGTTTTCGGTGAACATCACCTCTTTTGGCTGGCATTACTGAGAACTTAGCATTGAATTTTGGAATAAATACTTCTTTGACAAACCGATTACCTTCTTCTGGGGTCTTAATTCCGGCCAATCTCATTTCTCTAACTAATCTATGTTGTAAAGTCGGGAAGAGATTCTCTATTCTACCTTTAGCCTGAGAGGAATAAGCCGGAATGGGTTCAACATCAAACTGTCTCATCATCCTTTGAAATTGAGTCAGAACCTGAGGGTCATCTATGACTGATTTATGAGTATTTTTATAGGTAGAAAGCCTATCTAAATAGATTTTCAAGGGCTTTCCATGGGTTTTGAAGTATTCTTTCCAGAAACCAGAAACCGGCTTTAATCCTTCATCTGAAACAAACTCTAATCCAGTAATTCTATTAGTAGCATCGTCTCTGGAAGCTAAAAGACAGGATAGCTTTCCAGTTTCAAACCAATCAAAGTAACAACCATCAAATTGCTCCATCTCTCCATAATAATCCTTTCTCTGTCTCCAGCTCCGATACTCTTTGTTTTTCTTTCTGGGTCTTGGTTTCCATAATCCTATCTCAGTCATTAACTGCCTTACTTTCTCTTTGCTAAGTAAAATCTTCTGTTCTTCATTTAGTTTTTCTGAAGCAAAGGTTGGTTGAAAGTCATGGTATCTATTTTTAAGCCAGTATTTTGCTTTTTCAGTAATCTCAGGTTTTATTCTTCGATTACCAACCCTTCCTCTACTTCTATGAATTACTCCTCTTGGTCCTTCCTTAATTACTCTGGCCTTAATATTCTTTACCTGCCTGATTGTCAAACTAAGCTGCTTAGCTGCTTCAGTTCCATTGACCTCTTTCCTTATTAATCTTTGAATTATTTCATACCTTGATAGTTCTTTTTGGGTCATAATAATTAGTTCTGCCATAATTTTTCTTAAGATTAGTTAATTTCTCTATGGCGACCTTTCTTAAGAAGATTATGGCAAATCACCTCAAGGTATGAAATTTCTAAATTGCTCAACTATGAAATTATCATATTGCTACGACAGCCCTTGACGAGGTCTTGACAGATTTTTAAATAAAATTAAAATTAAATTTATGCAACACGAAAAGATTGAAAACTTATTGATTGAATATTTAACTGAGACAACGAAGGAAGTTAAAAAGAGAGCGGCCAGGGGAGAAGGTAGGCAAATTTTAGGCGAAGTAATAAATAGACCAGAGGATATTGAAATTGGGATTGATAGAGTAGGGGAGGACATTTTGGAAAGGTTAGTAAAAAAATACGATTTAAAAACTACTATCTACTCGGAGCCAGACGGCAGAGATATTGAAAATGGAGAGGATCCAGATTTTTATGGTTCAATTGATCCCTTTGATGGCTCAGTTCTTTATTTGAGAGGATTTGAGCAGAATTGGTATACTGCTTTGAGTTTTTATGATAAGGAAAGAAAACCTCTATGCTGTGGCATTAGTGATATCTTAAATGAAAAATTTTATCTCTCTGACGAAGATGATAATTACTTACTGGATACAAAAACCGGACAGAAAAAGAAAATTTCTTCTTCGGGTAGAAAAACTTTAGTAGAACCAATAGTTCTAGCTAGTTATTTAATGAGTTCTCAATACTCTTCAAAGTTCCTTGAGATTTTTGGAGACCTAATTAAAAGTTTACATCCCAAAGCTCTTTTTTATCCCCAGGGAGGCTCCTTTATTTATGCCTATTTAGCTTCAGGATTAGTTAATGCCTATGTAATGTTTGATGAGCCTCGGTCAGAAATAGACCCTGGCTTTCCAATTGCTAAAGCGGCCGGATGTTCAATTATTAGCGTTGATTCTGATGGAAAATATAAGGATTATCAATTTATTCCGGGAAAACAACATGATAAAGTAGATTTACTAATCGCTGCTGCTACTCCCGAAATTCGAGATGAATTAATAAAGCATTATGTTAAAAAATATGCCGAAAAATACTCTTTTGGACTTTAAACCAATTCAAAAGTTTATTTCAGGAGTTGGTAAAGATGTAAAGAAATACCTTGGAAAAGATAAGGGTTGTGTAATCGGTTTAGGAGACGATGGCGTTTTCTATGGATTGGGACTTTATCAGTGGTTAAGGCAACGAAAAAAAGGGATTACCTTCATTACTATAGATGATCATGGAAAAGGGTTAGAGGAAGAGAAGGTAAAAGGAAGAAAAGTTTTATTAGTTGATAACGATATTATTACTGGTAAAAGTTATAAAAGAGCAATGGAAGTAATGAAGACAAAAAAAGAGAAATTAAAAATAAAGGCTATAAAATTCGCTGTTTTATGTGATAGAATTGGTCTGGCTGATTTTTCAGTTGAGGGTTATTCTGCTTATGCTCCTTGGAGTTTAGAAAAAATTGATGGCACTGATTTAAAGATTATTAAAGCCTTATCTGAAGATGGAAGAGAATCATTTGTTGAAATTGCCAAAAAAACAAGATTAAGTCCGGTAGGAGTTAAAAACAGGGTAGAAAGATTAATAAATGAAGGAGTTTTAAAAATTCAAGGATTACTTAATATTGGAAAGTGCTATTTGGTTAGTGCTAACATTGAAATAGAGGCAGATCAAAAAACAATTTCAAAATTGATTGAAAAATTTGAAAAATCTCCTTTAGTTTATCAATTAGTTAAAACTTCGGGGCGATATAATTTATTAATAGGTATTGTTGCTCCAAATCTGGTAAGTATAGAAAACTTTATAGCAAAAGAAATAAGATCGGATCCAGGGGTAAAACACATTGAAGTTAATGTAGGTGAGTTACCGATAATTCCTAAGGCTTGGAATCCCCCCATTATCTAACCTCTACATCGGTTTCAGTAAGATTGCCATTAGGCAATTTTTATTTTAAGCCGGTGGATAAATGAAGGCTTGCTCTTGACAGATTATCTTGATATAATAAACTAATTATTAGTTGTGGATAGCCTTGGAAAACAAAGTAAAAAGCCATTTTTAGTAAATTTTGAAAAGATCTTGACAAACTGTTTTGAAAAGCTAAAATAGAATAGTGGCAGGCAAATAGCCTTGCTCAAACAAATTATATGCCATCTCCTACTGAAAAATTTTATTTAACTGAAGAAGAGCTGAAAAAATTAAAGAAAGAATACGAAGAGCTCCAGAAAATT
>Ga0210057_1011127_pt1 | contig 10021 bp, 8 predicted proteins | sample CryGeyCG2114_010_2_FD_183968 | JGI IMG/M metagenome (GOLD analysis project Ga0210057, IMG submission 183968) | Groundwater microbial communities from aquifer - Crystal Geyser CG10_big_fil_rev_8/21/14_0.10 (SPAdes) (version 2) | ecosystem: Environmental > Aquatic > Deep subsurface > Groundwater ...
CAGGATGCGTGTTACTTGACGTTTTGCCCTCGAGATTCTTACTGAGATCACATTGACCGATTCTTCGGTCAGGATGGCGATTTCTTTTGGTTTCAGTCCTTCGACATATCTCAGGAGAAATGCTTCTTGGTAGATATCGTCTAGCGTATCGAGAATATCCATGAGTTTCGCCATGGCAATATCACTATCAATCGTTTTTTCGAGTACGTGAGGCGCCGCTGGTTGAAATCCGTCTTCTTCCATACGATCGAGTGATTGTTCTTTCTTTTTTCTCGTATAGTCGATAATGCTGTTTGTTGCAATTTTGTAGAGCAATGCTTTTGGATTTTCGACGGTATTTCCTTTGCTGAGATATTCCCATACTTTCATGAATGTATCCTGCGTCAAATCTTTTGCAAGCTCATGATTGTATACCCGAAAATAACTATGTCGGAATATGGCATGTTGATAGGTATCGTACAGTTTCAAAAAAAGTTGTTCGTTCTTGTCGGGCGTTTCACGCATAAAAATATTCAAACGGATAGATATGGTATACCACATTTTGTGTATATACAATATCTCTCTAGCAATTTTTGAAGATACGTGTTAGGTAGTCCATCGTAGAGGATGTTGAAAAAATAGTATTTACAATTTCCACTCCAGAGGAAGTCTCCCTGTGAATGGGACATCCCCAAACAACACATCTGCAATCCCTATTCCTTCAGAACCCGGAAGCCATGCTGCGACAACGGCATCCCACTCGTCAATATATGGAGCAATATCAAGCGGACGGCCGGAAACAATAATCACCACAATTTTTTTACTCTGTGCTTTTACTGCTTCAATAGTATTGATATCTTCCGCGGAAAGTGATGGGTGTGCATTGTCTCCCCAGCCTTCTGCATACGGTGCTTCTCCTACAATCGCAATACCAACATCTGCTTTTTCTGTTTGTTTTGGAAATGATCCCTGTATGTCGTACTGCATGCGTGTGGTAGGGGATACGGTGTTTTTTATTCCTTCCAGTATCGTCGTTCCGGGGATCCAATTTCCATCAATACCAGACCACTCTACTGTCCACCCACCAGATTGTCTTCCAATATTATCTGCGCTCGATCCTGCTACCAATAGAGACTTCACTTTTTTTGAGAGGGGAAGGACGTTCTTGTTTTTTAACAACACCAGAGATTGTTGTACCGCAATTCGTGCAAGATCTTTGTGTTCTTTTGATCCGACGATGTCGAGGTCTGAGACGTTTGTTGGTGTTGTATCAAAAAGTCCTGTATCAAATTTTACCGTGAGAATTCTTGACACTGCGTCATCAATCCTAGCTTCTGAAATATCGCCATTTTGTACTGCGCGGTGCATGATACGAGAGAATTGTGTGTAATCATAGGGAAGCATCACCATATCTACGCCAGCATTGATGGCACTGATGAGTGCTGTTGATTTATTCGATTCTCCCTCATACACGCCATACCAGTCTGAGAAAACAAATCCGTCAAAACCAAGCTCACCTTTTAATACATATTGTATAAGATATGTATGAAATATAATTTTTTCATTGTTCCATTGATTGAGGCCAATCATAATTGATCCGACGCCAGCATCGATAGCTGAGATAAATGGTGCAAGATGTGTATTTCGCAATTCTTCTTCAGATACAGAAGCATCGCCTTGGTCGATAAAAAAATTTTTGTTTTCAGATGTTCCCCATTCGGACGCACCATTCCCGATAAAGTGTTTCGCACCTGCAAGCATCGTCGGTACCGTGTTCATACCTTCTATAGATGCTTGTCCAAGTTTAGCGATGGTTTCTGTGTTTGAACCAAACGTCTCATACGTTCGTCCCCATCTGACATCGTTTGTCACGTCAAGATTTGGAGAAAATATCCAATTGACGCCAGTAGCTTCTGCTTCTTGTGCGGTTGCTTCTGCGATATCTTTTACGAGTTCTGTGTTGTTCGTTGCGCCAAGTCCGATAGCGTGTGGAAAAATTGTTGCTCCTGGTACATTGTTATGTCCATGATTTGCATCCACGCCATACAAGAAGGGAATTTGAAGACGTGTCATTTGGCTCTTTGTTTGAAATGACTGTATCATGTCTTGCCAACCTGTAGGACTATTGTCAGTGGGTTTTCCTCCACCACCACTCATAATGGCACCAAGTCCATACGTTGCAATGTCATTGGTATGTTTAATACTATCTTTTTCGACAAGTGCCATTTGTCCTATTTTTTCTGCTAGAGTCATCCTGCCGAGCAAATCAACAACTCGTTCCTCTGTAGAACGTGTTGCATCTTGATACGGGAGATTCGTCGGGTGGCACGACACATCTTGAGCCGAACACACGGTCACAAATTGTTCTCCTGTTGGTACAGCGTTTTTCCAAAAGAAAACATACATCCCCACAATAATGATGAGGATGGGGATCAGTATGAGAAAAAGGAGGCTCATACGTGATAGATGAAAGTGGGATGTTGAATGTTTCATGTGAGAATGATACTTCGGTAAAAGTATAACAGATTATTGGTTTTTGGATATACTAACTACGTCCAATTGTATCCAATTAATTTTATTCATTCAAAACTTCTATTTCAGTTTGAGGGAGGGGGAAGAGGGGAATCAAAGGGGAGAATTGCCCCTCCCTCAAACAATTCTATATTTCTTCTCGCATACAAGGACAACTTCCGAACTTTTTTAAGCTTGCAAGTATCACCCCAAATTAAAGCCATTCATTATTGAAGAACTGTCAGTAACACATTTCAGTATCATAGTGTGAAATTTGGCTCTAGTTACTCCTACAAATAATAACTTTCGACTTCTGTTAAACGGAGGACTATCACCTTTTAATATAAAAGGTGATGAATTAGTATCATTAAATAAAATTACCCCGTCAAACTCTTTGCCTTTAGCTTTGTGAATTGTCATTACATGTATTCCTTTCATCTCTTTATAATCTGAAATAATTTGTGATTCTATAATAGCAGAGTTCAAAATTGTACGTGCGTCAATGTAAGATCCCGTTTTTTGCCAAACCCTTGTTAATCCACTTGAAATTTTTAAACCTCTATTGAAGGCCATTAAATATTCCGCATGTTTCCCAATTTGGATTATTTCCTTAACATTAGAATTGATTAACAAATTCTTTACACGCAACCAATCTTTCTCAGGATTTCCACTATGTCTGCTACCGTAAATTTCTTGTAATATAAATTCAAATCCAGGGATAGTTTTACCTCTTTTAGGTATTTTATCTATTTTTAATTCACCGCACCACTTATCATACTTCTTCCAGTCATTTTCTCTACCTTTTGCCTTAGCCATATCACCCATACAAACAAGTAGTTCAATTAAATCTCTATGCAAATTTTCTGGACTCTTAGGTTCTAATAAAAATGCCACAACTTTACTCGCTAAAAAAGCAGAGGTTTCATCAAATTGAACTCTATGTTTTATTTCCTTACGAACTTCCGTACCTCTGAGTGCTTGGGAAATAATCTTAACACCTCTTCCCCATGTAGCTAAGATGGCTATGTTGTTTGGTTTTTTACCTGTTTCTTGTTCTATCTTACTCATTAAAATACCAATGCTTTGACGAATTTTTTTATCTCTTTCACTTGCCTGAGGTCTATATAGAGCTGCCGATACACCATTATAAGGTTCATTTTTAGGTGTAGAGTCCTTTAAATCTTTTGCAAAAGTAGTAATTTCCGTTCCAAAACTTCTATGATTTTGATTTTCAAGTTTAAATACTGTTGGTCTTAAATATTCGTTCATTTCATTTAACCTTTCAGAAGAAACATTTGTTCTATAGTCGTATATTTGCTGATCTATGTCTGCTAGTAAAATAATGTCAGATTTATCCGATAAAATTTTTACACACTCCCACTGTTCAGTATCTGTATCTTGTGATTCATCTACAATGATAAAGGGAAACTTAGAATTTAAGATATTCCGAATTGCCTCACTTCTTAAAATAATTTCCATAGCTAGCGAAGCAAATGTATCAAAAGAAACAAGCCCATTTTTATTACAAAGTTCATTTTTTTCTACTAACCAAGTACTATTGTCGTGGTCACGACCACGCCTTAAAGCGTCCTCCTCGTGTGGTGAAATTACCTTTAACATCCTTGGTGTACCTAATAAATACCCATATGTTTTTATTATTTCCCAAAAAAAAGAGTGGAATGTTTGAATATTTAAAAATTTTTGATAATCATTTGTCTTAAATATTGAACTTGATGTTTGATGTATTCTAGAAATCGCAGCTTTAGAAAAACTAAGAAATAGAATGCTTTGTCCATGATCTAATTTTTTTTCTTCAATATACCTAACTGCTTTCTTTAGTGCCGTTGTTGTCTTTCCACTACCTGGACCCCCTGTTACAAGAAGATGCCCAGCAGTTTTTATAATTTCTTCATATATATCTTCTTTTAAATCAGAGTTCATATTATATCAGTAGTATCAGGGATACTTACAGCTTCATCGGGTTGTACAGTCTCAAATACAATAGGCTGTACCGTCATAGGTTTTGGGAACTCCAAATATATCTGTTGTAAAAAATTTTTAATACTTGTCGGTAAATTAGAAACATCACAATGCCTTATCAGATCCGCCCCTCTACCAGCACCTTTATTATCAATCAATACTTGTCTAGTTAGCTTTTTTATATCATCATCAATAGGTTTATCCTGTGGAATAGCTGGTCCACTTATTAGTTCATCAGAGATAGCTTGTAAATATTTCCATTGTATCTCTATTGGAACTTCTTCTGAAAGCAAGTTTTCTATACCTTTATAATCAGTTTCTGTAAATATATTAAAATTATCTGCTATACCTTGTATTTCAGCATCAGTTCTTTTTTTCTTATCATAAAAAGCATAGGATTTAAGACCAAGCGATCTAAAAAATCCACCATATTCTTTCAAAGATCCATCTCCACCTGAATCAAAAAATGTTATGCCAGACAAATCAAATGGATAATTATTAGGTTCCTTTTCCATTATTTCGCTCGCGGCAGAAAGCACCTGATATTCAACAAGTCCTTCTCCTACAATTACAGCTTCTCCTAAAAGACTTTCTGCAATAGCATGTCTCATGTTTCTTTGATAGTTTTTTGCTTTAATACCCGATACCAATGTGACAGTAGTACCCTCCACTTTCGCGTCAGCATCACGACGCAAAATAGTAATTTGTTCTGGATCAAACCTTTCAATAATATATGGTGAGTGAGATGTAGTAAATGATTGAGAAGTATTATTAGTCAGGTAATTGACAATTCTTCTTTGAGTATGTGGTGGAATTGCTATCTCAGGCTCCTCCATAGCAAATATTACGTCTTTTTTAAGTTCAGATATAGCTGAAAGTAAAGCAAAAACAAGTGTGCTTAAAGTGCCTGTTCCTAAATCTTGGAAAGGTACAGGTGTTTGATCTGGAGAAGTAGACATAAAAAAAGACATTGTTTTTCTCAAATGGTCCCTCGTTAACTGAGAAACAAACAATCTTGTTGTCCTATCTGCGGTATCTAGAGGAATATATTGACCAATTCTTTGTTCAATATTTGCTAGTACTGTTTGTAGAGGCTCAACAGATTCATCGATTGCAGGGTCCAGCTCAAGTAATCTTTTTCTAGTGTCTTCCCATAGTCGTGGTCTAATTTCGCCAAGTCGCAACAGAACATCCAGCAGAGATCCTTTTTCCAGACTTAATGCACGACTTCCTGTCCTTAATGCTCTCAAATAAAGAAAACCTATTTGTCTTTTTTGAGAACGAAAAACTTCTGTAAAAGTATTTTCATCAACCTCATCAGGACTATGGCTATAATAAGTTTTAGCTGAGAATTCATCTTCTTCAGCATCGTATAATCCCTTAAAATGAAGCCGAAGACAAGGAAGAACGTTTTCGTCACTTGTTAGATCGATTTCTCCACTACTAAGCACTCGTCTTTCATCTTTATTCCAAAATTCAAGATGTCGTGAAAAAATACCATGTGCCTCCTCAGACAAGTCTGTTAATACCGCTTCGATAACGATAGGGACTAGTTCACCTTCCTTTGTTAAATATTTTGCATTATAAAAATCATATTCATTGATTGATCGACTTAATCTATCTGGACCTAACAGTAGATCCAATGCCTCACATATGCTAGATTTTCCTACATTATTTTTTCCAACCAGAAGTGTATGCCCGTTGAAAAACAATTCAGTATATTTTATGCCACGAAAATTTTGAATTTTTAAATATGAAACTTGCATACTAAATACATTACACCTTCTTAAACACAAACAAGTGCTCGTGCATTATAAGCAGAAAGTTAAAATCTCTCGACTTATTCACCCAAAATCCTGTCGCTTTGCAATTAAACTGTCTCTTGATAATATCTTCTTTCAAAAGAAAACCAGTATCTAAAAACTTTTGCATCACCTTGTAAGCAAGGGGCTGATACATTTTATTGCGTCTCGTGTCTCCAATAAGAATTGCACAGTATTGCCCCTTTTTAAGTACACGATACAGCTCCTTTGCCACCTTTTCCATTTCATTAGCAAATTCATCTATATCATGAATACTCGAAATATCTTCTTCTATTTTTCCGTCGCTGTATTTGATAATATCAGCGTAGGGCGGATGAGTAAGTATAAAATCCACACTTTCATCCTCCACGTGTTTTAATTCACGAGCGTCTTGTTTTAAAACTTTTTGCCACGCTTTATTTTCTGTTAGAAAGTCAAGAGACTTTTTTGTTCGTTCTATGGCAACATCGTTTACGTCAGAACATACGATGTGCCGATTTAAAATTTTAGCTTCAATAGCAGTGGTACCGCCTCCGATCATTGGGTCAAGCAAAACATCACCCTCTTTGGAATAACGTAAAACTAAATTACGCACCACTTCGGGTGCCCAATTTCCCCTCCAGTCTGATTTGTGCGTTGCCCAATTACCTCGACGTGGAAATGCCCACACAGTCGTACATTCCATTTCAAAATCGTCGGGGTGAAGCTTTATATCAGAAGACATTACCAATCAAGATTATCGAGGACACCCTCCTCAAGCATATATAAGTTAAAAACATACTCATTGTTGTTGTACGTCTCCTCAAGAGGTCGGCGTGCTGTTTTCCAGCCTTGACCATCTGTAATCCAAATAAAATCAATGCCTTGCCGTTTCAACTCTTGATATAGACCTTTGAACTCACCGCAAACAGCTTTAAGTTTTGAACCGCCTCCATTGTAAAAATTTGCTTCTATTAGTTTAATTTTTTTATTTGTTGGATTATATATAGCAAAATCAAAACTTCTACTTGATTTATTTACTGCAATATCAAAACCCCATTCATTTTTTATTCTTTTGGCATTTGCTTGGACTAAATATTTCAGACCTCTCTTTTTGCAAAATTCAGAAACATAAACTTCCACAATTTCTTCCATAAGTTTACCGCCACGATTTTTTCTACCATTACTATCAAGTCCGACTTCAACACCAAATACATAATCAACAAGATTTTTGACACCATCTTCTTGAAAGAGTTTTGATAATCCTGATTTCTCTATAAATACGAAATAATCATCTGCTGTATTTTCATCCTGATTGAGGAAATTAAAAAATCTACTTTCTTTTGTATGGAGATCGTATATTTCTAATTTTTTTTCTCGGACAGCAAGTAATATTGGAAACGCCTTTACAATGTCCACACTATCATTGTAAAGTTTAATAAATTCTGTTTTAAGATCCTTTTTTCCTAATAAATAGTTAAGTTTATTGAGAGCTATTTCCAATTCTGAACTATTGGAAAAAACTTTTTCCCAATTCACCAAATAACCCCATGTTTTTATCGAATCCCGAAATGTTTCCTCTAAATGTTTAAAATCCTTTTTCATAAAAGTGAATTTTTTAATAATTTGTAATCAAAACCTCGTTTATTTTTCCTCGTTTAGAACCATTTGAGTTTATTGCTCTACCTGCTCTTACCTTGTTGATTTTTACACCCTCGTTCTCAATTTCTTTATAAATCTTGTTAATAAATGGTGTGTCAGAGTTAGAAAGCATGACAAAGCAACCTCGTTTATGGAGTTCTAAAAAAGTATTTCGAAGTTCTATTTGTTCTTTATCAAGAAAGCCCTCTTTTGTATAGGATGTAAAAGAAGCAGTCTTACTTACTGGATAATACGGTGGATCAAAGTAAATAAAATCACCCTTCTGTACTTTGTTTAAAACTTTTTTGTAGTCTTCTACATTAATTTTTACGTCTTGAAGTGCTTTAGAAACTTTTCTCAAATTATCTTCATCACAAATAGTCGGATTATTATATTTTCCAAACGGGACATTAAATTGGCCTTTACTATTTACTCGATACATTCCATTAAAACATGTTCTATTTAAGAAAATAAATCGTGATGCTATCTCTAAATCTGAAAGTTTATTCATATTTTTTGCACGCACTTTCAAAAAATATTCTTTTTCGTATCTATGTTTTTTTAGCGACGTGATAAGTTCATCAATATTGTTTTTTATCACGTTGTATGTGACAACAAGTTCTTTGTTTAAGTCAGACAAAACAGCTTTTTTAGGTAATAAGTCAAAAAACACAGCTCCACCACCGGCGAACGGTTCATAGTATGTATTATGTATTGGATCAAAATCGTGAGGAGGGTACAAATCCATTTTTCTAAATTGTTTGAGAAGTTGTCTTTTTCCTCCAACCCATTTTACAAACGGTTTAGGTCTATTTTTGATAATATTTGCAATTTCATCAAATTGATTATGCTGTTCAACCATTGCCAAAAGACGTTGCGCAAAAATAACGTTGACATCAAATTTTTCTTTAATTTCTAGTATTTTTTCTTTAGTAGGCATATTCGAAACTGTAGAGGCATTCATATGTAATATGATACCTGTAAACCTAGGTGTTTGTCCATTCTTTGAACGGACATTAAATATGCTGTGGAGATGTGTAATTTTTAAAAAAGTGTCGATCTAAAAATATCGCTAGACACTAAATTACAATGGTCAATAAAAACGTGGCAGATTTTAGCCACGTTTCCTCAGCAGGAACTGTGGGACGCACTTGGAACGGTTGTTCATGAGTGATCTTATTTTTTTCATTTTTTTGTTATCTCTTTAAAAGGGACGTCTGACTTTCACTTTTCCTTCCTTTTGAACTGTTGCAATTTTTGCAACAGTTGCCGTTTCGTTTAATTCGCCTGTTTTATAGATGTTTTTTATATGGCGGGAAACAACGGACTTGTCGCGACCAAAAAGATCCGCAATTTGATTTAAATTTCCCCAAACCGTCTCTTGCTCAAAATCACCGCGAAATTCAATCGCGCCGTTTTTAGCTTGGTAGATAGCGAGATTATTGGTAGGTGTTTGTTTAGACATAGTGGGTGTTATGTTATGAGGTCATCCACGCCAACTTGAAACGCTTTCGCAATCCTTGTGAGCGTATCAATAGTAGGATTTTCGTTTGCGCCACTTTCAACGGTAACAATAGTATTCAAAGAAAGATCCGCAAGTTTTGAAAGGCGGTCTTGGGAAATTTTTTGTTCTTGCCGTAATCGTTTGATGTTTTTTCCGATTGTATTTTTTTGATGAGCCATACCAATATAATGTATATGTTTACTTGTACAATACTCCGTTCTTCCCTTCATGTCAAAAAGAAAAACAGAGTATTTTTCACTCTGTTTTTCAAGTGCCGTGCCTTCGCTAACCTGCCTGCCGGCAGGAGCTACTGCAGGAGGTGCAGGGGATCGTAGAGGATGTTGAAATTATTTTACAGAAGCATGATAATCCCCACGCCCCTGATCCTAATTCAATGCCTCCCAAATTGCTTCTTCGTCAAAACCCCACTCAAGCAACTTTTTAAAAATTTTCATGTTTATAAATTTGTGGAGACTCTTTTGAAGTGTGTATGTATGGCCTGCCTCTGGGTGTTTAATAAGTACATGACTTCCTTTCCCAGACCGAGCATCCACCACCAAACCAAGTTTTTTACATGCCTTTATCCATTGCTTCTGAGAAATATCAGAAAAGCTACGATTAGGCA
>Ga0210057_1011128_pt1 | contig 10021 bp, 15 predicted proteins | sample CryGeyCG2114_010_2_FD_183968 | JGI IMG/M metagenome (GOLD analysis project Ga0210057, IMG submission 183968) | Groundwater microbial communities from aquifer - Crystal Geyser CG10_big_fil_rev_8/21/14_0.10 (SPAdes) (version 2) | ecosystem: Environmental > Aquatic > Deep subsurface > Groundwater ...
TGAGAGAAGTAGCAAAGTACTACCCGATGGCAGGAGGGTTAGTCAAAGCAGTAGACGGAGTAACAATAAAAATAAAGAAAGGAGAATTCATAGCAATAATGGGACCATCAGGAAGCGGAAAGAGCACAAGCATGAACCTAGTAGGAAGCCTAGACTTACCAACAAAAGGACAAATATTCCTTGACGGAAAAGACATAGCACACCTAGACGAATCACAACTAGCACAAATAAGAGGGAAAAAAATAGGATTCATATTTCAAGGATTCAACCTAATACCAAACCTAACAGCCAAGGAAAACGTAATGCTACCAATGCTATTCCAAGAAACAAATGAAGAAGCAAGAGAAAGAAAAGCAGAAGAACTATTAGGAATGGTAGAACTAAGAGACAGAGCAGACCACTACCCAAACCAGTTATCAGGAGGACAACAACAAAGAGTAGCAATAGCAAGAAGTTTAGCAAACGACCCAGACGTAATATTAGCAGATGAACCCACAGGAAACCTAGACACACAAACAGGAGAAAAAGTCTTAAAATTCTTAGATGAACAAAAAAATAAAGGAAAAACAATAATCATGGTAACACACGACCCAGAATTAGCAATGAAACACGCAGAAAGAATATACTGGGTAAAAGATGGAAGGATAATAAAAACAACAGCAAGACACGCAGGAAAATGGAAAGAGTTGTAATGACTATAAAGTTACAAAAAAGAAAGCTTTTTAAATGAAGAAATATACAACATAATATGAACAACAAAACAACAACAATGATCTTAGGAATTATACTAGCAATCAGCATAATAAGCCTAACATCAGCACTTACAGTACAATCAGTGAGTGTCCAAGAAATACAACCAGGAAAGGAAGCATCAGTAACAGTCAATATAGAAAACAACCTAAAGAGCGACGTAAGAGACGTATCAGTAAACCTACAATTAGGAAATACACAATTCATAGCAGTAGGAAGCTCTGAAGACTCACAAGACAAAATAAAAGAAGGAAATGACGAATCATTCAGTTACACAATAAAAGCAAGCAAAGACATAAAACCAGGAGACTACAGCATACCATTCATCATAAGATACGAATACGAAAACAAAACTATTGAAAGAAGTGGAACCTTCGGAGTAACAGTGAAAGCAAACCCAGAATTATCATACACCATAAGCACGGAAAACGCAGTAGTAGGAAATAGTGGAAAGATCACACTAAAAATAATCAATACAGGACTAGGAGAAGCAAAGTTCTTAACAGTAAGAATATTCCCTAGCGGATACACATTACTATCAGAAGAAACAATATATATAGGAAGCGTAGGATCTGATGATTATGAAACAGCATCATTCGACGTAGTATTCAACGACAAGAATTCATTACTAAGCGCAAGTATTGAATACAAAGACTTTGATAATAAACAAGTAATAAAAACCGTTAACTTACCAATAAAAGTTTACACCCAAGAAGAAGCATTACAATTAGGAATAATCACTAAGAGTAATACAGGAATGTACATCATAGTAGCAATAATAATCATAATAATCTGGTATGCATGGAAGAAGATTAAGAAGAACAGAAGGATTAAGAAGAGTATGGAAGGAAACGGGAGGTAAAACTCCAGAAGATGATCAAGGACTATTTCTCACTAGCATTAAGAAACCTAAAACATAGAGGAACCCGTAGCTGGCTTACAATGTTCGGAATATTTATTGGAATAGCAGCAGTAGTATCACTAATAAGCATGGGACAAGGACTACAAACAGCAATAACAGGACAATTTGGAACCCTAGACGCAGACAAACTAATAATAGCAAATGCAGAAACAGGATTCGGACCACCAGGGAGCACTGCAATAACAAAGTTAACAACTCACGACCTAGAAGTAATAGAAGGAGTAAGTGGAGTACAAGAAGCAATACCAAGACTGATAAGAATGACAAAAGTAGAATACAACGGAAGAACAACCTACACTTACACAGGAGACATACCAATGGAAGAAAAGAAGAGAGCAATAGTATACGACACATTTAACGTAGAAACAAGCTCAGGAAAACTAATAACAGAAAATGATAAGGGGAGAGTAATACTAGGAAGCGACTACTATGAGAACTCTCAAGCAAGATTCGGAAAACAATTAGAAGTAGGACAAACAATAACTGTCCAAGGAAAAGAATTCAGAATAGCAGGATTCTTAGAGAAAAGTGGAACGTTCACGATTAATTCAGTAGTATTCATGCTAACGGATGACATGAAAGGATTATTAGACCTCAGTGATGAGATAGATATGATAGTAGCACAAGTAGAAGAAATAGGAATGACAGAAGAAGTAGCAATAAAAATAGAAGAAGCGATAAGAAAGGACCGTAGAGAAAAAGTTGGAGAAGAAGACTTCACAGTACAAACACCAACACAAGCAATAAGCTCAGTGAACACAATACTAGGAGCAATAAATATCGTAATAGCAGGAATAGCAGCAATATCACTAATTATAGGAGCAGTAGGAATAACCAATACGATGTATACTTCAGTACTAGAAAGACGTAAAGAAATAGGAACAATGAAAGCAGTAGGAGCACAAAACAAAGATATACTAATGATATTCATGATAGAATCAGGACTACTAGGACTAGTAGGAGGAATAATAGGTGTGATAATAGGACTGGGAATGGCCTACGGAGCCGCAGGAGCGGCAAGAGCAGGGCTAGGAATCGATAACTTCAGAGTAACATTATCCGCACCGTTAATACTAGGATCAGTAATCTTCTCGTTTGTTATAGGAATGATATCAGGAATAATACCAGCATTACAAGCAAGTAAACTAAAACCAGTAGACGCACTAAGACAATGATTAAAGATTATTTTATGATAGGAATAAAGAACATCAAGAAGAGAAGACTAAGAAGCTGGCTTACAATGTTCGGAATATTCATAAGTATAGCAACGATATTCTTACTAATCAGCCTGTCATTAGGACTACAGAAAGGAGTACAAGAAGAATTTGAAGGACTAGGAGGAGACAAATTCTTCGTACAACCAAGAGGACAATTAGGAGGACCAGGAACAGGAGGAGCAGTAACATTAACAGAGAAAGACGCAGAGGCTATAGAAAAAGTCAACGGAATAAAGGCAGTAGTATACTACACCTTTGGTAACGCAAAAATAGAGAATTCCGGAGAAGTAAGATACGTGCAAACTACAGGAGTATTAACAGAAGATTTCTTCTTAAAATCAGACTTTTACAAGATAGACGAAGGAAGAATGATAGAAGCAGGAGATACTAACAGGATAGTTGTGGGATCACAATACAAGAATAATAATGTCTTTAGTAAGAACTTAGAAGTTGGTAATAAAATAATAATTAATGAAGCAGAGTTTAAAATCGTAGGGATACTGAAAACAACAGGGAGCCCACCAGACGACAAAATGATAATGATACCCCGAGAAGAGTTCGTGAAGTTATTTAATACAGGAGAAAAGGTTGACCAAATAGTCGCACAAGTTTATGACACTAAAGAAATGGATACTGTAGCAGAGAGAACCAAGAGAGCACTAGCAAAGTTCAGAGGACTAAAATATGAAAATAGAGACTTCACCATAATGACCCCCGAAGAAATACTTAAGAGTTTTGAAGCAATACTAAACATACTAACAGCATTCCTCGGGGGGATAGCAGCAATATCATTAATCGTCGGAGGAGTAGGAATAACCAACACGATGTACACATCAGTACTAGAAAGACGTAAAGAAATAGGAACAATGAAAGCAGTAGGAGCACAAAACAAAGACATACTAATGATATTCACAATAGAATCAGGACTACTAGGACTAGTAGGAGGAATAATAGGAGTAGGACTAGGAAAAATTATAGGAAAAATTATTGAAGGTATAGCATTAAAACAATTAGGAACAAACCTATTACAGGCAGCAATGCCAGTAGAACTAATCATAGGAAGCTTACTATTCTCATTCTTCGTAGGAGCAATATCAGGAGCAGTGCCAGCAATACAAGCAAGCAAACTAAAACCAGTAGACGCACTAAGGTACGAGTAAGTAACCACCCCACAACACCACAGAAACTTTTAAAAAGAATTATTTGCTAAGAAAGAGAACATAATAAAATTGGTGACAAAAAATGAAAAAATGTATTTATTGCAAGAGTGAAATAAACGACGAGTCAGTAATAGATTTTTGTGAAAGATGCGGTAAAGGAGTATGGGGTGATAGGATGTTCAAGACCATAGTAGAAAATATGGAAAAAGCAAGAGATAACGGAAGCCTATTCCAAGGAATATAGAACTAATAACAAGAAATCTACAAGTATGATAAAACTTAAAACAACAAAAACCCGCAGTTTTTGTACCATTAAGAGTTTCGTAGGAACTTTTAAAAAGGATGAAAAAGAGTTAATTCTATAATAAAGCAAGAAAATTGTTAGTACCGCAAAGTTATTATGATTAAAAGAAAAAGAATTAGAGAAAAGGGAAAGATAAGGCTTAGTGAATACTTTAAAGTACTGAAGGAAGGAGAAACAGTAGCAATAGTAAGAGAATTAGCAGAAAGATCAAACGTACCAAAAAGAATGCAAGGAAGAACAGGAATAGTTAAAGGAAGAAGAGGCAACGCTTATATAGTAAAAATTAATGATATAAATCAAGAGAAAGAGTACGTAGTAAAGGCGGTACACTTAAAGAGAATAAAAAATTAGAAAATGATACACGAAACAAAACCATTAACAATAGCAGAAACAGAAGAGTTGCTAAAAGGATCAACGACAGAAGAAGAACACCAAGACCTAAAAGCATTCCTAAAAAAGTTCAAAACGTTAAGCTTGAAAGAAGCAAAGGAATTAAGGGAAGAACTAGAAAAATTAGAACTAATAAAAGCTAAGCCAGAAGACTTAGTGAAGATTGTAGACTTAGTACCAGCAGATGAAGGAAGCGTTAATAAGATATTCACAGAAGTAGGATTAGACAAAGATGAAATTAATAAAATACTTACAATTACAAAGAAATACATATGACTATGGAAAGAGAAGAATATGCAGTAGTCCTAGACTACTTACCATACGGGTACCCACTGGAGGGGAAGAGGATGCCAATAGCCCAGGCTATAGGAGCAACAGGATTAACACTTTTACAACTAGTGCCAAGAAGAGGAGAAGCACTAGAACTAAAGGAGAAAGTGTATATAGGTAACGGGAAGAGAGATAAAATATACTATATACTAGGAAAACTAACAGGAGATAAGCTGACAGAGACTGCTAAACAACAGCTTAATGATTACGTTAAAGAAGTAATAAAGGAACAAGAAGCAAGGTTCGTAGAATTCTTCAACAAATCAGAAGCAATAAACACAAGGCTACACCAACTAGAATTACTGCCAGGATTAGGAAAGAAACATACACAAGAAATTCTAGCACAAAGAAAAGAAAAACTTTTCGAAAGCTTTGATGAAATAAAGAGCAGAATACCAACGCTACCACACCCAGAAAAAACTGTGGAGAAAAGAATTATCGACGAACTAACAGGAGATGAAAGGCATAAACTTTTCGTAAGTTAAAAATGGCAGAAAAAGAACAAAAAATAATACCAAAACCAGGAATGAAACAACCAAAGGAAGAGTTTGACTTACTGGTAAGAATCTTAGATAAAGACATTAAAGGACAAAGAAGAGTAGTAGTAGGACTAAGAAGAATCAAAGGAGTATCATGGGCAATCTCAAACGCCACATGTACAATACTAAAGATACCGACCAATAAGAAAATAGCAGAATTAACAGAGAAAGAAATTAAAGAAATAGAAGACTTCTTAAAAAACCCTAAAGTGCCAGACTTCCTTATTAACAGAAGAAAGGACCATGATTCTGGAGAAAACAAACACTTAGTAAGCACAAACTTAGACTTCAAAAAAGATTTCGATATAAAACTATTAAAGAAAATAAGAAGTTACAGGGGATTAAGACATGCTCTGGGACTACCAACAAGAGGACAAAGAACCAAGAGTCACTTCAGAGCTAATAAGAAATCAAGAGTAGTCGTTGGAGTAAAAAGCAAGAAGGGCGGTAAATAACTATGGCATGGACTAGAAAACATAAAACATACTCAAGACCAAGAAAACCTTTTGACAAGGTAAGAATGGAAGAAGAAAACGTAATAGTAGAAAAATACGGACTAAAGAATAAGAGGGAAATATGGAAGGCAGAAGCAGCAATAAGCAAGATAAGAACACAAGCAAAAAAACTCATTACCGAACCATTAGAAGAACAAGAAAAGCTATACGAAAAACTTAATAAGATGGGACTAGGAGTTAAAAGTATACCAGAAGTATTAGCATTAAGCAAGGAAGACTGGCTTGGGAGAAGACTACAAACAATAATAGCAAATAAAGGAATGGCAACAACAATAAAGCAAGCAAGACAACTAATAACACACAAACACGTAAAGATCAACGGTAAGATAAAGAATATACCATCATACCCTGTTAAAGTAAAAGAAGAAAAAATGATTGAAATAAAAGAAAAGAAAGAAAAAGTTAAGAAGGCAACAGAAATAGTCATTGAAACACCAGCAACAGAGGAGGAAAAAGAAGAATGAAGGTTAAGAAAGAATACACAGGAATAGTACACATATTTACTAGTTTTAACAACACCATAGTGAACTTAACAGACATCGGAGGAAATACAATTTCAAGAGTATCAGGAGGAATGGTAACAAAACAAGATAGACTAAAAGCTAACCCAACAGTAGCAATGTTTATAGCAAAAAAGATAGCAGAAGGAGCCAAAGAAGCAGGAATAACATCATTGTACATAAGAATAAGAGCGAATACTGGAAGCACATCACCAGGACCAGGAGCCAACTCAGTAATAAAAGCATTATCAAGAGACGGATTCAAAATAATAAGCATTTCAGAAACAACAAGAGTGCCAAGAGGAGGACCTAAGAAGAAAGGAGGAAAGAGAGGTAGAAGACCATAAACACTAAAGTTTAAAAGACTAAAAAATTAGTATAATAACAACAAAATGAAAATAATAGAAAAAAACCAAGAAAAAATAATGATTACTGAAGATATGAGCGAAACCCTAGCAAATGCCATAAGAAGAACAATAATGGAAGTGCCAGTATTAGCAGTTGACGAAGTGGAAATATTCAAGAACGACTCAGTATTGTACGACGAAGTAGTGGCTCACAGAATCGGACTAATACCACTAAAGATGGAAGAGAACAAAGGCAAGAAGAAAGCCAATGAAGAAATGGTGCTAAAACTTGTGAAGAAAGGACAAGGAATGGTATACTCAGGAGAATTATCAGGGGCAACAGAAGCAGTATTTGGAAAAATGCCAATAACACTACTAACAGAAGGACAAGAATTAGAAATATTAGCAACAGCAAGACTAGGAAAAGGAATAGAACACGCAAAGTACAGCCCTGGAATAATGCACTACAGAGAATATTACGAAGCAACACCAAAGAAAGGAACAGAATTATGTAATGAGTGCTTAGCAAATGTTACAAAGAAGTTGTTAAACTACGGGGAAGGAGAAGAAGACCTAGAATTCTTAAAGTATGAATGTAAAACATGCAACACAGAAATAGGAAAGTTCATCAAAGAAAATAATAAGACCATGGAAATAAAGAAAGGACAAGGAATAATTATAACAATAGAATCATTCGGACAAATGCCAGCAGAAACAATACTAAGAAAGGCAATGACAATACTTAAAGAAAACACTGAAGCTCTGGCAAAAAAGTAAGTTTAAAAACCGCAGAAAGTAAATAATAATAAGCGGGGGTGCCGGAGCGGTCAAACGGACTGCGCTAAGGACGCAGTGACCTTGTGTCTGCGAAGGTTCGAATCCTTCCTCCCGCATAAGGGAACCAAGAGTTCCCTTATTAACCCTCCTTAAAAATAGGGAGGAAAAAGAATTCGAATAAGGAGAAAGTTTTTGAAAGCTTCCTCCAGCATACAACCTTTAGAAAAAAAGGTTCTAGGATAGAGAAAATGACAGGAATAACAAAAACAATAATTAAGAGAAGAGCAAGAAACAAAACCAACCCAGAATTAGTCGAGACATTAAGAAATGCTAAGAATCATGAAGAATGGATGAACGTAGCAAGAGTATTAGCAAGACCAACCAAGAAGATTAATGGAGTCAACCTAGAAACAATTGAAGAGGAAACAAAAGAAGGAGACACCATAGTAATACCAGGAAAAGTTTTAGGAACAGGAGAAATAACAAAGAAGATAAGAATAGTAGCAATGAACTTTAGTAAAACAGCAATAGAAAAACTTAGTAAGACCAAGAGCGAAATGGTAACAATAAACGAAGAAATAGCAAAGAACCCAAAAGCTAAAGGAATAAAAATAATTATAGGAAAATAATAATGACTGAAGAAAAAATAATCGTGATTGACGCAGAAAATGCTACGGCAGGAAGACTGGCAAGTTACGTAGCTAAACAAATACTACTAGGGAAAAAAGTAGCTGTAATCAACGCAGAAAAAGCAATAATCACAGGAAACAAGAAAGACACAGAAGAAAAATATCTAAATCTAAGAAGAAAAGGAGGAAGTGCTATGAGAGGACCATTCTTCCCATCAAACCCAGAAAGAATACTTAAAAGAATAATTAACGGAATGCTACCAAAAAAGAGCATGAGAGGATTTGAAGCAATAAAAAGAGTAAAGTGTTATAACGGAGTACCAAGAGAATTTGAAAACGCTGATAAAATAAAATCAGGAAAGAACAAAGCTACAAGCAAGAAAATAACAATCAAAGAGCTTGGAGGAAAACTGAAACCATGAAAAACAAAGAAATAACAGTTTCAGGAAAGAGAAAAAGAGCAGTAGCAACAGCAACGATAAAAGAAGGCACAGGAAAAGTAACGATTAATAAAAAATCATACAAACAACTAACATTCTACAGAAGATTAAGTGTTGAAGAACCATTAAGAATTGCTGAAGAAACACTTAAAGAAACAAATTATGACATTAGCGTGAACGTTAAAGGCGGAGGAAAAGAAGGACAATCAGAAGCATCGAGATTAGCAATAGCTAGAGCAATAGTAGCGTTCACCAAATCCCAACCATTAAGAAAAGCTTACGCATCCTACGACAAGGGACTGTTAGTAGCAGACGTAAGAAGAAAAGAAGCTTACAAACCAGGAGACAGTAAAGCTAGACGTAAGAGACAAAAGAGTTACCGTTAATTCTATAAGTATCAACAAATAAGTAAGACTAATGAAAATTAATGAAGGGTTTATTTCTGGACTCATCTAACACTAATAATAACCTTATAGCTTACGCCAATACCCCCATGATGAAAAATAATAGTTATTGCAATAATCCCAAGACTAAACAAAGAAAAAATAAAGTTCTACGCATACTTGATACCCCCATTCATCATACTCGGGATGGCAATAATCATACAACTAATACTAAAAATTAGACCGATAATAAATTAATTCTTAACACAAAAAACTTATATAACTAGAGATACTATAATAATCACTGAAAGAGGTGTAATTATGAAATTTACAAGAGTGATCGGAGTAATGATAGTGTTTATTGCAGTAGTATTAATCGGAGGAGTAGTATATCAACAAATTGAAGGATGGAGCTTTCTTGATAGCGTGTACTTCTCAACGATGACTGTAACTACCGTAGGTTATGGAGACTTCTACCCAGAAACAAACGCAGGAAAAATATTCACTATATTCTACTCATTCTCAGGAATAGCAATGGCGTTCTACGTACTAACAAACTTAGGAAAGTACATGTTCAACATACACATAAAGAAACATAAAGAAGAAATAGCAAAAAAAGAAAAAGAGAAAGAAGTGAAAGAAGTAAAACAAGCAGTAGAAAAAGACTTAAGAAAAGAAGCAAAAAAGAAATGAAGAAAATAAATCTTTATAACCAATAAAAACTAATAATTCTATAAGGGCTCATAGTCCAGTGGCAAGACACAACGTTCGCAACGTTGAGACCCGAGTTCGATTCTCGGTGAGTCCATGAACTATTT
>Ga0210057_1011130_pt1 | contig 10020 bp, 10 predicted proteins | sample CryGeyCG2114_010_2_FD_183968 | JGI IMG/M metagenome (GOLD analysis project Ga0210057, IMG submission 183968) | Groundwater microbial communities from aquifer - Crystal Geyser CG10_big_fil_rev_8/21/14_0.10 (SPAdes) (version 2) | ecosystem: Environmental > Aquatic > Deep subsurface > Groundwater ...
GAACCAGGTTCCTTAACTAACAACCAGGCATGATCCACCGAGTTCTCATCCTCACCGTGTACCTTCTTAACCTCATAACCCATTGTCTTAAGCATCTCAGCTCCAATATTTGTCATTGCACCACAAGACAGCACCCCTTTATCAAAAGCCTCGTCAACTGGCATAAATCTAGACTCTAAAATACTTTGAGGTTCTATTCTTTCCGGTAATGACAAAGCGTGCTCTACGATTGTTCTTTGGACTTCCAACACTCTACTCTCAAGACCCTCCGCCCGTTCTTTAATTCCATTGGCCAACTCTACCAAGTTTGCTTCATTCATACTTATTTCTGTTTGACTCTCCATGGTTGGTTTGACCCTGAACTGCTCTCAAAAAACTAACCTTGTCGGGCTGCTCGGAATCGAACCGAGGCTAGATGCACCCCATGCACCCGTACTACCACTATACGACAGCCCGATGGTGATTTCATACAAAATCACTTGATCAAACCCCATTTTACCACCTCCACCCACGAACCGCACCCTTGACAGTTTCGGGTAATCTTTGGTTAACTAGATTTATGTCCTTTTCCTCTGCAGCTGCACGTGTTACTATCCACCTAAATTATTCATAACCTTTAGCAAAAACTACTATGCCGAAAAGAGGCCGACCCAAAAAAGACAACTCTGTCCCTTCGACTTCAAAAAATAGCCAAGATCAACTTCGACAACAAAAAATCGAGGCTTTACAAATTGCCATGCAACAAATTGATAAACAATTTGGCGCTGGGTCAATTATGAAGCTGGGTGAAGCCGGTCACACCAATCATGTTGACGCCATCCCCACCGGTGCTATTGCCCTTGATATTGCCCTAGGCGTCGGCGGCCTGCCTCGTGGGCGCATTATCGAGGTCTATGGACCAGAGGCCTCAGGCAAGACCACCCTTTGTCTTCACGTTATTGCTGAAGCTCAGTCTAAAGGTGGTACTGCCGCCTTTATCGATGCCGAACATGCCCTAGACCCTCAACGTGCCCGAGCCATCGGTGTCGACATTGACAATCTTCTTCTCTCCCAACCAGACACCGGCGAACAAGCCCTAGAGATCGCCGAGACCTTAATTCGCTCAGGAGCCATAGATATTGTCGTTGTTGACTCTGTCGCTGCCCTAGTTCCCAAAGCCGAGATAGAGGGAGAGATGGGTGACTCCCAAGTTGGTCTCCAGGCTCGCCTCATGAGCCAGGCCATGCGTAAACTAGCTGGTGCCATTAACAAGAGTAAAACTATGCTTGTCTTTACCAATCAATTACGAGAAAAGATCGGTATCATGTTCGGGAATCCTGAAGTCACCCCTGGCGGACGCGCTCTTAAGTTCTATTCCTCAATCCGTATCGACATGAGAAAGATTGGCAACATCCAAGAAGGTGACCAAATTATTGGTTCACGTCATCGAGCCAAAGTAGTCAAGAATAAAGTGGCTCCTCCTTTTCGGGTGGCTGAGTTTGACATTATGAACCAGGGCGGTATCTCAAAAGTCGGCAATATTATTGATGTCGCCGTCGAGCAAGGTATTATTGAAAAATCGGGAGCATTCTTAAAATACCAAGGCAATGTCATCGCCCAGGGTCGTGAAGCAAGTAAAGAAGTTCTCCTTGAGAACCAAAAACTACTTAAAACCATCGAAAAAGAGATCTTCGCTAAATTAGATCTCCCCAGCAAAGCCGCTCCACCCTCCATAGGAATAGCTTCAGAAGATTAAAGTGTCAACCATCACTCGCCTGGTTTACTCCAAATCCGGTAACTCTGTTCGCATATATATCGATGATCAATATGCTTTTTCGCTTTCACCAAATGAAGTAGTCAGACAGAAAATCGACAAAGGTCAGATCATATCACCCAGCAAGCTTAAGCAACTCAAACAAAGCGGCGACTATGAAAAAAACTATCTTAAGGCCCTCAACTTAATTTCATACAGACCCCGTTCAGCCCAGGAAATCAAACAATATCTTCATCGCAACTCAGTTTCTCCCACTGTCATCTCCCAAATTATCTCCACGCTCAAGAAACAAAACTATCTCAATGACTCTGATTTTGCCCTCGCTTACGCCAAAACCAAAGTTAAACTTAAAAACTACGGTCCATATCGTCTTCAGTCAGAACTCTCTGCCAAAGGTGTATCCAACTCCCTTATTTCGCAAACAATAGACACCCTGTTCTCTGATCAAGACACTCTCGTTTCTCAAGCACGCTTGGCTCTCAATAAAAAAACCAAGGCTTTCCACTCCCTCCCGGCATTCGAGTCTAAGCGCAAAGCCACTCAATATCTTTATCGCTTGGGTTACGATCTGGATACGATCAATCGCGCCATATCCTCAATTGACGAAAATCCACTAAAACGGTAAAATATGCACCATACCTAATCAGAGAAATATCGGGAAAATCAACCAAAACATGACTCTACTACGGCTAACAAACCCCTCGACCATATCCATATCGCTTTAAGCCAATCTTGGTTTGTAATTTTTGTATCCTCTGCTTGGGTAATCACAAATTACCTATACTTTTATGTCCATCTTTACCCTATTTAAACCATCAGCCTCTTCGTCTCCCTCAAAACCCGCTACCCAATCCAAAACCCAACCACCAAAGACAGAGGGCGTCACCACACAACAATCTGATACCAAACAGATCGTTGAACAAGCCCAAAACAAAGCTCGAGAGATTATCTTAGAAGCCAAAGACGAAGCCTTTAAATTACGAGAGAAGGCCAGAGCCGAGGCAGAACAGCTTAAGCAATCAGCTGAAAAACTTCACCAAGAACTTGAAGAGAAAACTCGTCGTTACACCGAGGTTAAAGCCAGGCTCGAAGAGAGAGACAGTCTGACTCAAAAACAACTTGAGATGGCTCAAAGACGTCTTGAGGAAGTTGAAAAGCTTAAGACCAAACAAATAGCAGCTCTAGAAAGTATTAGTGGTCTAACCAAAGAGGAAGCTAAAAAAAGAATTCTTGAATTAGTTGAAAAAAGAAGCGTATCCGATATAGCCAAAAGCATTAAATCAGCTGAAGAAAAGGCCAGAGCCGAAGCTGATATTAGAGCTCGTGAAATCCTAGTTGACTCAATGTATGCCGGCGCTACTGATTACGTAGCTGAGTACACCGTCACCACCATTAAGCTTCCTGACGATGAAGCTAAAGGTCGCATTATCGGAAAAGAGGGTCGCAACATCAGGGCTTTTGAAAAGTACTCCGGTGTTGACCTTGATATGGACGAGCCCGGTGTTATCAAGCTCTCGAGTTTTGACTCTATCAGGAGGGAAATCGCCAGAGTTGCTCTTGAGCGTCTCATTAAAGATGGCAGAATCCACCCCACTCACATTGAGGAGTTCTTAAGCCGAGCCAAACGTGATATCGAAAGGGTTATCTATCAAGAGGGAGAAAAGCTTTGCCATGCCGTTGGCGTCTATGATCTGCCTCGAGAACTAGTCTCTCTTTTAGGCCGATTCAAATACCGAACCTCGTACGGGCAGAATATGATTGCCCACACACTCGAAGAAACTAAGATAGGTATCAAGCTGGCCCAAGAGGTTGGTGCTAACGTCCACATCGTCAGACTTGGTTGTCTACTCCATGATATTGGTAAAGTTGTTGAGGGAGAGGGAAGTCACGTCGAGCTTGGTGTCAAAGTTTTAAAGAAATACAACCTGCCTAAACCCGCTATCGATGCTGTGGCCCAACACCACGAAGATGAGGAGTTTAGCTCTGTTGAATCAATCCTGGTTTATATCGCTGACGCCATATCAGGTGCCAGGCCTGGAGCTCGATATGAAAACTATGACGAATACGTCCAAAGACTTGAAAAACTAGAAGAAATTGCTACCAGCCATCCATCGGTCGCTGAAGCCTATGCCATTCAAGCTGGTCGTGAAGTCAGGGTTATCGTCTCTCCTGAAAAAATCTCTGATGATGCTTGTGTTAAACTAGCCTCCGACATTAAACAAGAAATCGAGGACAGTCTTACCTATCCAGGCACGGTCAAGGTCAATGTGATTCGCGAAACCAGAGCCAGTGCTGTCGCTCAATAACACCATTCATCAATAAATCAACCATTGATTTTCCTGATGTACCCCGTTATTATTACTAACCAGTTAATACTTCTGCCCCATAGTACCCTGAGAGGAGGTGAAATTTTGTGACCAAACACGATCTAATTAATATTGTTTCCAAAAAAGCTCATCTAACCAAAAAGGCCGCCGGCGAGGCTGTCACCGCCTTTTTAGACGAAGTTGAAAAATCTTTAGTCAAGGGTGAGAAAGTTGTCCTTTCTGGTTTTGGTACTTTTTATGTTTCTAAAGTTGCTGATAAACAAGTCGTTCCTTTTGGTAATGAAGTTCAGCGCCAAACCGTTAAGGGACATCGAGTCATCAACTTCCGTGTCGGCAAACCTCTTAAGAAAAAAGTTTGGTAAGTCTGGCCATGCCATCCCAACCCAGAACCTTTTTTATCAAAACTTTTGGCTGTCAGGCCAATAAGTCCGACTCTGAGCGTATTGCCGGAGACTATCTGTCTCGTGGTTATACTGAAGTCTTAGACTGGCGTTCTGCTTCTGAAGTAGTCGTCAACACCTGTTCTGTAAGACAGAGAGCAGAGGATCGAGTTAAGGGTTTTCTTCGCAACCTGGAAAAATATTATCTCGAACACTCACCCAAACCTAAAGTCATTCTCACCGGCTGTATGACTCATTACGGCCAAACCAAACTATACGAGCTTCTCCCTCAGATAGACGAAATTCTTCCCATTAACGAAGTTGGATTTAACCAAACAGCTCTTAGAAAAGATCAATACCACGCCTGGGTCCCCATCTCCTCAGGCTGCAACTCATTCTGTACCTTCTGCATAGTCCCTTACTCTCGAGGGCGAGAACAATCTCGACCTCTCAAAGACATTCTCCAAGAAGTCAATCAACTGGCCAGTCAAGGCTATCAAGAAATCACCTTATTAGGCCAAAACGTCAACTCATATGGCCTTGAAAAAGCCGGAATCGGTTATCGCAAGCTTCTCATGAGTCGATCATCTTTCTCCCTTAACGACATCCCAACCAATGAGTCACAATACTTCCACCCTCAAGAGACTCCGCCTTTCGTTAAACTTCTTCAAGAAATTTCTCGTATCCCTCGTATCAAGAAAATTAAATTTATGACCAGCAACCCCTGGGACTTTTGGGATGAACTTATAGAAGAAATCGCCAACAATCAAAAAATTGACCGCTACATCCACTTACCCATCCAATCAGGATCCGATCGCATTCTCAAACTTATGAATCGAGGCTATACCACCGCTGACTATAAAAAACTTGTCACCAAGCTTAAAACCCGCATCCCCGATCTTGTTTTAGGTACCGATATCATTGTCGGTTTTCCTTCAGAAACTAAATCCGACTTTAGACAAACACTATCACTTGCCAAACAAATTGATTGGCACATCGCCTTTGTTGCTCAGTACTCACCCAGACCTGGTACTGCCTCCCACCGGCTATACCAAGATGACGTCTCACCCCAAGAAAAAAAACGACGTTGGACTATTCTCGACGACCTAATCAATAAAAAGCACCTTCATGAAAGACCTCTTATCAACTAATCCGATAAAAACCCTCGTTATCACCGGCCCCACCGCCACCGGAAAAACCGCCCTTGCCCTCAAGCTAGCTAAACTTTTGCCAGCCGATCTCCTCTCTGCTGACTCTCGTCAGGTCTACACCAGTCTTGATCTCATTCCAGGCAAAGACATACCCTCAAGTTTTCATAAAAAAAACTCCTCCATAACTTTAAATCAATCTCCCGTCTCCATCTACACCAACAACAAGACCTCTATCTACGGCTACGATTTAGTTGACCCAAATCAGTCTTGGAACTTAAATTTTTTCCATCAATTTGCCTGGAAAGTCATTACCTACGTATCTCAACAAAAACGGCTACCTATCGTTGTCGGTGGCACTGGTCTCTATATCGACACTCTCTTTAATCCCACTCCCAATACTCAAGTTCCTCCCAACCCCATTCTTAGAGCTAGGCTTGAAAAACTATCAATTAACAAACTCCAAAACAAACTACTCAATCTTAACCCTGAAAAGTTTAATAGTCTCAACCACTCAGACCAACACAATCCTCGTCGTCTCATTCGCGCCATTGAGGTCTCAACCTCCTCTATTGCTCACCCAAAATCTAAACACTCCTCACCTCAACTCGACTGTCTTAAAATTGCCCTAACAGCACCCCTGTCTACTCTAGAAAAAAACATCACAAAAAGAGTCAAACAACGCCTAAACTCTAACTACTTAAATGAGCTAAACATCCTTAAATCCCTTGATCCCGACTTAAAGTTACCCGCCTCCTCTGCCCTTGGCTACCAAATCTTAAGTGATTTTCATCAAAAGAAAATTACTCGCCAACAAGCCACTACTCTCTGGGTCAATCAAGAACTAAATTACGCCAAAAGACAACTCACTTGGCTTCGCGCTCAATCAAATTACCACTGGATCGATATCAGCCCGAAAAACCATGCCAAGCAAGTTGTTGATTTAGTCACACGCTGGTATAGTGAAACCAATCATGACAGATACACGCAACCTCAAAATTGAAATCGGCCATCGAAGCATTATCTTCGCGATTCTGTTCATACTTTCTCTCAAGTTCTTGGTCGTTATCCAAAGCATATTAATCACCCTATTCATTTCCTTCTTGCTCTCTACCGCCATCTTCCCCCTGGTTAACTCCCTCCACCGATTTCGCATCCCCAGAGCCCTTTCCACCGCCGTTATCCTAGTCCTACTAGTCATCGGTGTTTCCCTAATTTTTGCCTCCATCATGCCTTTAGTCATTTCCCAAACCAATGCGTTTCTGATTCGTTTCCCAGATCTTCTTGACCAACTCGGCAGCTACAGCATTGATAGCTCTTTTCTCACTTCTCAGATTAGTAATTTTTCTGGCAACATCCTTCGTCTTGCCTTTGATACTTTCTCTGTTGGAGTCATGCTCATGACCATCTTGGTTATTACTTTTTATCTTGTCCAAGAGCGTGCCCACCTAGACGAAAGACTCCGCTACCTCTTTGGGGATCGTTCAGAAAAAGCCAAAAAAATGTATCTTGAAATCGAGACCCAGCTTGGTAAATGGGTTCGTACCATGGCCATACTTATGTTCCTCATCGGCCTTCAAACATATATCGGTCTTGAACTCATTGGCATTGAGTATGCTCTTCCTCTTGCCTTAATAGCTGGTTTGCTTGAGATTATCCCCAACATTGGACCAACCATCGCTGCCATACCCGCTGCTATTGTTGGTTTCGCCACCTCTCCTATTCATGGGTTTCTTACTGTAGGTCTGGCTGCTCTTATCCAGCAGCTGGAAAACAATGTTCTTGTACCCAATCTAATGAAATCCTCTACCGGACTTCATCCTGTTATAACCATTGTCGCTCTCTTAATCGGCTTTCAACTAGGTGGAGCCCTTCTTGCCGTCCTCAGTCTTCCCCTAGTTCTAGCTGGAAAAATAGTCCTCCTTCATTTTTACTCCGAAAAAAACTCGTAATCCAACGTTAAATTAGTTATCCAGTCCCGTAAGCCGGATTCTGTTTTATGACAGTATCTATCTTCGCTCCCTACCTTAGCACTGGTCGAAGGCTACTCATAACGTGCATTTCGGGGATTGCAGCGGGGCGGGTTGCCAATCCAATCAGATTACTCTAATCAGACCCTCCAGGTCAAAAAAACCTATCGGCGTTTCACATTAACTCGTCTCTGTGGCCCTGTCGCGCTCTGATAGTTACCTACCAAAGAACCTGGTTTCCCAGGCCACCCTGCCTTCTGCTGTCCGGACTTTCCTCTCTTTTTAAAAGAGCACTGTCTCAGACTAGATAACCACCCATAATTATATCAAAATATATCAATAGTATTGATACTCTCATGTATTTTTTTCGCTTTTTCAATTGACATCCACCTCTCCTGCCCTATAATTGAACTAGATTAACAAGTAGCCACTTCTTATTTAATGAACACCGTTCCAACCGTTAACACCTGGCAATCCGCTCTCCTCGACGCATCATCGAATCTACTCACCAGCATTGCTCTTTTTATTCCCAATCTTTTAGGTGCACTCATTCTCTTCTTTGTGGGAATAGTACTCTCAGGTTGGGTTAAATCACTTACAGTTCGTTTACTAAGTGGCCTTAATCTATCCAAATTATTTCAAGGCACAACCTTTAGTAAATTTCTCGAGCAAGCTGATTTAACCACCAAAATTGAACAGGTTGTCGGCGAACTTCTCCGTCTTTTGGTAGTACTCATCTTCTTTATCGCCTCAATTAACCTCCTTGGTCTTACCACCGTTACCGAAGTTCTCAATCGTATTCTTAATTACCTACCTCACGTTTTTGCTGCCACCTTAATTATTGCCATTGGAACCATTATCGCTGGTCTAGTTGAAAAAATTGTTAAAGGTTCCCTTGGTACAGTTGATGTCAAAACCTCCAGACTCTTAGCCAAAATCAGCAGCTATATTGTCATGGTCTTCACCATTTTAGCAGCCATGTCTCAACTTGGTATTGCCGCCACCTTTGTCAACACCCTCTTCATCGGCTTTGTCGCCATGTTAGCTATTGGACTCGGGTTGAGTCTCGGTCTGGGTTCCAAGGACTTAGTTAAAACCATACTCGAAGATTGGTATAAGGACTTCAAGAAACAAGTCAAATAATCTTTCTCACATGACCAGCACTCAAGCGCTTTTCCTTGGTATTGTGCAAGGACTAACAGAGTTCCTGCCCGTCAGCTCCTCAGGCCATCTAGTTTTATTCCAATCATTCTTAGATATCTCCACACCCCCCCTTTTTTTTGATGTTTTAGTTCACGTAGGCACCTTGCTTGCCGTCCTTATTTATTTCCGTCATCAATTAATCAGTTTTACCAAAACCCATCTACCCCAGCTTATTATTGCTACCATTCCCGCTATCATTGTTGGCCTAGCTATTTACACCACCTCTCTTGAAATATTCACCAATCTCTACTTAACCAGCCTGTCCTTCCTGCTAACCTCTGTCTTACTCTTTCTTACCACCAAAGTAAAAACGACTTCCCCAGTTAAAACGACCGCCTCAACCTCATCCATCAAAGTCACCCCCATAAAAGCATTATTTATCGGAATCTTTCAAGCCATTGCCATCCTCCCTGGTGTCTCACGCTCAGGTTCCACTATCTCTGCTGGGATCTTTTCAGGTCTCTCTAAAAACACAGCCTTCACCTTTTCTTTTATATTAAGCATCCCCGCCATACTTGGCGCCTTAGTGTTAAACCTTACTGACACCTCAAACTTAGACGTTACCCTAACTCTACCCTCTTTAATCGGTTTCTCTGCTGCCCTCATCTCGGGGTTAATTAGCCTTTACCTATTAAACTATGTTCTTAATCGCAAAAATCTCCTCCCTTTTGCCATCTACACCTATCTTCTTGGCTCATTTCTTTTAGGTCTTAGTTTATAAACTTCACTTTTAATCGACTCTTAGATAACCTCAACAAACACTCAACCACTCAGTTTTCTCACCTGAATACCACAAAAACCCCGTCTACAACGGGGCTTTTGTTTCTATAAGCAAAAAATGCTTAGAACTCTGACACGTCAGCACCGATCAAAAACATGCCGGTACCACAAACCTCACAAACAGCCTTAACGGCTTTTTTACCATTTTTCATGGTTACTTGTTCGTGATTTTTTCCATTTCTCTTTTCGCGACACTTAACACAATACATCTGTCTTGCCATTACAATCTCACCTCCTTTCCCAAAAGCTTCAAGGGCAGGTCACCCCGCCATTCTGCCGGGTTATGCTTAATAACTAGGCCTTAAGGAAGTACCACAAGGCTACCTCCACGCCTACAGCAAGCATAGTTAGCCACAAACTCTTTGTCAAGTCTGCTTGAAGCCATTGGACCTCCTGTTTATCGCTGTCGGCAATTCCTTTTCGGCTAACTACCTTTCTTTCCCTACTCACAAATTTATG